>Ga0164242_10009727_pt1 | contig 10339 bp, 5 predicted proteins | sample OricomgcompostMG_FD_108783 | JGI IMG/M metagenome (GOLD analysis project Ga0164242, IMG submission 108783) | Miracle-Growth compost microbial communities from Emeryville, California, USA - Original compost - Miracle growth compost (MG) ... | reverse complement strand
TTCCATTCCAGGGCGTTCATGCTCAGGTCCAGGTGGGCGTCGAAGATAAAGTGATTCATGCGGGTCGGTATTCAGTGGTGAAAGGGTAAAAGTAATCCTTCCGCCGGGCTTTGAGAAATCAGCACGGCGAAGCTTCTTCCTCCTTCCGGCGCAGGTGTGAATTTCTCATGGGCGTTCCGGTGTGGCCGCCTGCGAGGCCAGCTTCCGGCAAGCCAGTTCGGCCACTTCGAATGACGGATACCGTCAGAACGATCGACAACATGCGTCTGCCGCATTTCTTTCAGGTCCACGGTTCCCTGGCCTCCGGCCGGAAGGCGGGGCTTCACGAGTCGTTTCGACAGAAGACGTACCCGGGGCAGTGAAACGTAGTGCCCTGATTCATCGACCGTAAAGATGAACGCGCAACCTCTGAGTTCATGCCATACCGTTCGGTGTGATCACAAATACATGCCAGTCATGGGTGCCGGCCACCAGGGTTCTGCCCGCGGGCGGTGTGGTCGCACCGGGCATGTGGCTCTCCGTGAGGCGAAACGAATCAGACTGCTGCAGGCAACGATCCTTAGGTGGCGGGGCCGCATTAAGGCGGCTTTAGCGCGTCGATGCGACCTTGAGATGGCAACGAGTTGACCATTCAAAAAACCTGTGGCGGATACGTCAGGCGGCGATAAGCATACCGCGTGGATGCGCAAACTTTATGCGGAAGCTTTGTGATAGAATTTTTAAATTTGTCTGCACGTTCTATTCTTCGCAGTTCAGCATAAAGGGTGATTATGAAACAAGACTACTCTGTAGATGATTTGCACATATTATTTGAATTAGTTTCTAGGGGAGATACCGTCGCCTTTAAGAAATTATTTGAGACATACAGGGGAAGGCTTCACGCCGCGGCCTATAAAGTGGCTAAATCGGCTGACGCGGCCGAGGACATTGTACAGGAAATCTTTACCCGTATATGGGAAAACCATCTTCACCTGGCCGCGATTGACAATCCTTCCGCTTATATTTTCACGATTGCCTATCACGAGTCTTTCCGATATCTTAAGAAAGTATCCGCGGATCAAAAACTTTATGAGTCTCTGAAAAGCCGTATCAAGATAATGGATAATAAAACGGAAGAATGGATGGAAATAAAAGAGACACAACAGGCTATCGATCAGGCGGTGGAAGCGTTGCCTCCTCAAAGGCAACTGATCTACAGGCTCAGCAGGGAAAACGGGCTGAGTTATAAAGAAATCGCAGTACGCCTGCATATTTCTTCCCTCACCGTTAAAAAACAACTTCAGCTCGCCCTTCGAAATATTCGTACGGGACTTGCTAAAAGCAGACCACTACTGGTACTGCTTTTTTTTATCCGTTGACACACGCGCGAGCGGGGAACCGATTCCCGTAGCAAGGCGCCTCTGTTCGCTTCACGCATGATCACGCCTGAATACCCTTCCGGAGGATAACGCTTTTAGCCCGGACTTCCTCCTTTAACGAGCTCCATCCCGTCGGCCGGAAATTTAAAACCACCCGCCTTACTCCATCTCTTTCATTTTTTACTCTTACTTATGGAGTTATTCCGGAGATCCGGAAAAATGTGATATCGCGGCTGTGATACGGCTTTCAATACAAAGGTCCGGCCGAAGGGGGATGTGCCGCTGGCCGTCAATCAGGAGCCGGGCCCGAGACGCTGCCTAGACAGGCGTCCGGTCTTCGGTACAGGAGGCTCGCATGTCCGATCTTAGAAAAATAACGCTTGCCCCTTTGAAAATTGAGACTTCAGGGACGTCTTATACAGGTGGAAGAAAACAAAAGGTCGATTTTATCTTTTAACAAGAGAATTGAATGTTACCCTCAAACGACAGGCTAGATTATTTATTTGGTAAGTATTTGGATAATAGCATTGACGACGACGAGTTGGCGGAACTATTCGGTTATATCCGGGATGCGCAGGGAAATGAGTTGTTAAAGCAGCGGATAACTGATGTCTTCCGGCAGGTAAGACGCCAGGAGGAAATCAACCAGGTCGACTGGGAGTCCATGTTTTCCGATATCATCCATGATCCTGCGTTTCATTGGGAGAAGAAAAGCAGGCTGGCGGGCTTATGGTGGAAAGCAGCGGCGGCGGTATTGCTGATCATATTGGGCGCAACGGCGGGATATCTGTGGATGAACCACCGGGCTGCCCCCCAGGACCTGGTAAAGACGGGTCAGCCAGCCCGGGATATTCTCCCCGGCCGAAGCCAGGCCACCCTCACCTTGTCGAACGGGACGGTGATCGCTCTGGACAGTACGGATAACGGGAAGCTGGCAAGCCTGGGGGCTGCCAATGCGATGAAAGTAAATAACGGGCTGCTGATCTACGCACGTCAGAAGACTCCGAATGACGCGGGGTCTGTGAAAGCCGATACTTATAACATGCTAACCACGTCCAGGGGAGGGCAGTACCGGGTAACCCTGGCCGACGGAACCAAAGTATGGCTGAACGCCGCCTCCTCGATCCGCTATCCGGTGAGCTTCACCGGCAGGCAGAGGGTGGTACAGATTACGGGCGAGGTCTATTTTGAAGTGGCTAAAAACGCTGCGCTGCCTTTTATCGTAAGGATTTCTCCTTCTGCTTCAGGTGATGGGGGAGGTGAGATAAGGGTGTTGGGAACGCATTTTAATGTAAATGCTTATGATGATGATAATACCGTTAAGGTGGCTTTGCTGGAAGGCTCGATAAAAGTGGAGACGGTAAGCGGCGCGAGGGATGCGGCGCTCATGCGTCCGGGGCAGCAGGCGCAACTGGATAAGCAGGGAACCATCAGGCTGGAAGAAGCGGATGTGGATGATGTGGTCTGCTGGAAGGACGGTTTCTTTTCTTTCAGGAATGACAACCTGGAAGAGGTGATGCGGAAGCTTTCCCGCTGGTATAACGTGGAGGTCGTTTATCAACCGGGCTTGAATAACAGACAGCAGTTTACAGGGAAAATTGACAGGAACCTTACCCTATCGGAGGTGCTCAGGGAGCTAACCTTAACGCACGCCCACTTTAAGATAGAAGCAGACAGGAAAGTGGTGCTCCTTCCATGAGAAAGAGAGCAGCATGCGCTACGGAATTATTTTTGAAAATATGCTTTATGATCGATGCATTTACGCCAGTCCCGAGAAAGGGTCATGCTTCAACGGGATGGCCGTGACACATGATGTCTTCCCGTACGCCGGTGCCTGCCAAGGCCCTTGGTGACACAGAACCGTCAATCGTTTATAAAAATAAAGACCAGGAATGCGCTAACATCCCTGGTACGAATTACGGTTGATGAATAACAAATGCCCGGAACGGCAATTCATTATCACTAACAACTTAAATCCATACGAAGGTATGAAAAAAGTTTATCGCTCCCGTGTAAAAAGACGGGATTATTCTTTGATGCCACGTCAACTTCTGCTGGTTATGAGACTGATGGTAGCCCTCCTTACCATGGCTTCTTTGGGCGTCAGTGCCAAAGGTTTTTCCCAAACAGTAACCTGGTCCGGCAAAAACGTATCTCTTGAAGATATTTTTTCAGCTATCGAACGGCAGACAGGCTATGTATTCTTTTATAATGACGCCGATATGGTAAACGCCGGCACGGTGAGCATCTCGCTTAAGGATGCCCCGTTGAAAAATGCACTCCGCGAGATATTAAAAGAACAAGGGCTGACTTTTGACATCGTGAATAAAACAATTTTTGTTCATACTACTTACCGTGGTCATATCATAGCCGCCGTCAGTTTGCCGCAGGAAGCACTCGATTCGGGCATACATGGTATGGTGATCGACTCTGTTACAAGGCAGCCGCTGATCGGGGTCACCGTACAGATAAAGGGGCGGTCCGTCGGCGTTGCGACGAATGAAAGCGGCGAGTTTAATTTATCTGCGCCTGATAATGCGGTCCTCGTGTTTTCCTATGTCGGGTATAAAAATGTCGAAACGGCTGTAAATAACCGTTCCGAGGTGAACGTGATGATGCAGTCGAGCGTATCATCGCTGAATCAGTTGGTCGTCATCGGCTATGGTACCCAGAAGCAGGGGGCGTTAACAGGTTCGATTTCGACGCTGGATTATAGTCGTGACATGAAGTCACGCCCGGTCACGGGCACGATGGAGGCCTTGCAGGGAATGATCCCGGGAGTTACTATCACCCGCCAGAACGGGCAACCCGGTAGAGAGGGGTATGACCTCCAGATCAGGGGAACCTCTTCGATTAACGGAAACGTTCCCCTGGTGTTGATCGATGGCATACCCGGAGATCTTAATTCAATAAACCCAAACGACATCGAAAATATCACCGTTTTAAGGGACGCCGCTGCGGCGATCTATGGAGCCAGGGCCGCCGATGGCGTGATCCTGGTTACGACCCGGCGGGGAAAGAAATCAGACCGCCCGTTGGTATCCTATTCTTATAATCTGGCTCTTAAAGCGATCAGCTATATTAAGAAGCCCTCTACGACCGAACATTTTGTCAAGATGTTCAACGAAGCCAATCTAAATGATGGCGATCCCCAGACATTCTCGGATGAGACGCTTGCCAAGGTGGCTGCTAACGATACCGGAACAGGGCCAGGCGAGAACTGGAGCCTCCAGTCTTATCCGATGTTTTATCAATCCCACACATGGTACCAGGACCTCTTTAAGCCCTCGGCGAGGCAGACGCATAACGTGAGTATCTCGGGAGGCTCGGATTATTCGACATATTTAATATCCGGGGGTTATATGAACGATGACGGCAATATCGCGGCTGGCCGTAATTCCTTTGTCAGGTATGACCTAAGGATAGATTTACAGACGCGGCTTGCCAAGGGGCTGAATTTCGATGCGAATATTTCATATGATAACCAGAATATTAAACAGCCTTCTGAACTGAGCGATGCCATTGACAATGCTTTAAAAGCGTTCTCGTATGTCCCGTTTCGCAATCCCGCAGGTAATTATTATACTTATCAGGGCTATCAAAACCCCTTCCAGGAACTGAAAGAAGGTGGCGTGGAGACCACGAAAGATTCAAAATTGAATAATAATTTTAAGCTGGACTGGGAGCCGGTTACAGGACTGGTGTGGACCGGCCAGGCGGCTGTCAACATAGAAAATTACAGCGATGATGCCAACTATCCGACCTTCTACGGATATAACTGGGATAATTCGTTGAACTCCCTTCCGCGGAACCTGCCTAATTCTGCCTACTACGATCAATGGAGTTCTATATACAAGAACTTCAGCACTTATATAAACTATACCAGATCCCTGGGGAAGCATGACATCAACCTGATGGTCGGCGCCTCCAGCGAGAAATTCGGTCGGAAGACAGAGAATATGTCCGGGTCTGATTTTACAAGTAATGAGATATTTCCTCTGCCGCTTTCCGATCCGAATAAGCTGAGCGCGGGCGACTACTGGGATGATAATTCCTGGGCGCTGCTTTCTTATTTCGGACGTGCCAGCTATTCATTTGAAGGGAAGTACTATCTGGACGCCACTGTACGAAAGGACGGTAGTTCCAAATTCTCGCCTTCTGAACGCTGGAGCGGCATATACCCCAGCATTGCGGCGGCCTGGAACCTTTCCGGGGAGCCGTTTTTCAGGAAGATCGTCAGCGATCATATCGTCAGCCTTTTCAAGGCGCGGGTCTCTTGGGGGAGGACCGGCAATCAGGATATCTCCGCCCTGGGGTTATTTGACTATATCCAGTTGATCAGCATTGGAGGGGAGTATCCCGTAGATGGCGCTTCGATAGCCAAGATGGCCTCATTAAACGGGATAGCCGCCCCCAATCGGACCTGGGAGACGATCGAAACGAAGAACCTGGGGTTTGACCTGGGGCTGATCCACTCGAAGCTGACGCTTTCTTTTGATATTTATCAGAAGGAGAATACGGATATGCTGGTGAGTGTGGTCTATCCGGCCACACTCGGTGCTTCCGCCCCTACCTCGAATGCCGGTAGCCTATTAAACAAAGGCTGGGAATTGACGGGGAGATGGAGCAATAAGATAGGAGCGGTCCGGTTTAACGCAGGCTTTATCGTCAGTTATAACACCAATAAGCTGACCAATCTCCAGGGCCAGAACACTTACTCCGTGGGGCTGACTGGAACTAGGCAGGGGTATCCGCTAAACTCCTACTTCGGCTATAAAGGTTCCATCATAAAGACGCAGGCACAACTGGATGCCTATGCAACGAAATATGCGGGTAAAGGAATTGTTCCCGCCACCCAACCCGACGGGCACAAGGGGCTGGGCATCGGCGATATAATGTACCAGGATATGGATGGAGACGGACAAATAACGGCTTTTGGCGACAAATCGAAGGGATATAGCGGCGACGCCGTTTATCTGGGCCCCGAAGATCCCAAGGTCACATACAGCCTGAATGCCGGCGTGGGATATAAGAATTTTGATTTTTCCATACTGATGCAGGGAACCGGAAATAAATACGTTTGGCGGGGCAACGGAAACTTCGGCGTGCCTTTTTCCGTTTCCTGGTTTCCCCCGCTCGATTATTTTTATGGCAAAACATTCTCTGAGAGCAACCCTGACGCGGAGTACCCCAGGCTATCCAATAGCGCCACGGTCAATTCAAATAACCATCAGTTTTCTGATCTCTGGCTTGTCAATACAAGATACCTGAAAGTGGAGAATCTCACAATAGGCTATACTTTCAAGAGTTTGCTTCTGAATAAGCTAAACCTTGAAGGCTCCAGAATCTATTTTAGCGGAGAAAACCTGTTTGAGTTTGCCAAAGGGACCTGGGATGACGATTATGATCCAGAGGAGAATTCAGCCGAAAACAACTATCCGATGTACAAGACGTTTTCGTTTGGCGTGAATGTTAACTTTTAAGACGCATACCGATGAAAAAAAATAACTTCCTTATACGAATATTGAATGTAGGACTGCTGCTTCTCGTTATTTCGGGATGCCAGGATTACCTGAACCTGAAACCTCAGTCCGAGATCTCCGATCCGACATTCTGGAAAACCCCTAATGATTTCGAGCTGGCGGCAAACTGGTTTTATGCGAATTCGCTTTTGGGACCCGAGGACGGTGGTACGATCAATAGCGACAATATGTCCGATATCGCGATTAATATACAACCTGACCCGGTGAGCTCGGGTACCTATGTGGCTCCCGAAGACGATGCTGTGTGGGACGATGCGTATTCTTCCATCAGAAACGCTAACAAGCTTATCGAAGAAGGAGAGAATTCCTCCATAAGGGCGCAGATACAGCCTTATTTGGGCGAAGGGTACTTTTTCCGGGCGTATAATTACTTTCATTTGCTTAAAAGCTACGGAGGCGTACCCTTGGTCAAAGACGTGCTGGTCCCCGGCGATAAGGAAGTGTTCAATGCTCGGGCTTCCATCGATGAGACGGTCGGTTTTATCATGGACGATCTGGACTCGGCAATTGCTAATTTGAATATGAAGAGCGCGACTGAAACAGGACGTATTTGCCAGGAGGCTGCTACGGCCTTCGAAGCCCGGGTCGCGCTATTTGCGGGGACCTGGAGGGAGTTCCACCAGGGCGGTGATCCGGATTCCCTGTTGAATCTTGCCATTTCAGCGTCGAAATCTGTCATTGACAGCAAGACATATTCCCTGTATACCGCAAGGGGAAGCCAAAGTTATCGTTACCTGTTTATAGACGCTACCAGCATAAACAACCCGGAATCTATCATCATAAAGCCATTCGTGGTAAGCATAAATAACGATGGCGGATGGCAGTACGGTATTTCATGGGGTCCCATGAACCCTACCAAGACGATGGCCGACATGTATTTGTGTACGGATGGATTACCTATCGCCAAGTCTCAATCTTTCAAAGGATATGATTCCTGCAGAACTGAATTCCGGAACAGGGACCCGAGAATGGCCCAATCGTTGATCATGCCGGGAATCAGTATTGTAAGGCCGCAGTTTTTGACGGCTGAACCCCAGTGGCCCGGCGTAGGGAACAACCGCAATGTGAATTCGGGTTACATGTTGTATAAATTCATCTCCGAGATACCCTCTCCGGGCGTCTCGGCCGCCAGTAACTATGACTGGAACGTGATGCGCTATGCGGAAGTCCTGCTTATATATGCAGAGGCCACGTTTGAGCGGTATGGTCAGATCTCAGACGCCGACCTTGCAATATCGATCAACGCTTTACGGGATAGGGTGGGCATGCCGCACCTTACGAATGGATTTGTCAATGCTAACGGCCTGGACATGAGAATGGAGATACGAAGGGAAAGAACGGTCGAACTTGCTTTCGAAGGCTTCAGATGGGATGATTTACGGAGATGGGGGACTGCGGAAACTGAACTTCCGAAGGCCCTGTTGAGCATTAAAGTGACCGGGACACAATGGGATGCACCCGAAGTGACGATCGATGGGAATACTACGCCCGGAATATTTTATAAGCTCCCCGCCAATCAGCTGGAAAATGGGTTTAAAGTACTGCAACCAGCTTCTCAGCGGACATTTGACCCGGCCAAGGACTATCTTTTGCCTATCCCCACGCAACAAATTTCACTCAATTCCAGCCTGGTACAGAACCCCGGGTGGTGAATATCCTGTTTGCATCACAAAACATCCAGCCCAATGCCAATTAAACGTCTTTTAATCATTTGTATCCTGACCTTGCCTGTATGGATGGCGTCCGGCCAAAACAGTAAAGACATAGCAGCTATTCCCCTGATGGGAAACCGGTTTTTGACCATTAACACCGTTATCCGTGTCAACCAGATTGAGGCTACCAGAACCAGGACCCTTGGACACGACGAGCATGAACTGCACACTCCCGCCCGGGTGATACGCTTCCGGGAGGCTATCGCAGCTGCCTTTCCGCACGCGCGGATCACATGGGCCTTTAGTTGGCTGGCGCTCCACGATACCACCTATAACTACCGGAAGATACGGGAGATAGTCGCCGGCTACCATAAAAAATATAGAGACGATATCACTTTTATACCCGGCGGGTATTTTGCAAACGCCTATAATTCCATTGATCAGGTAAACAAGGATTTGCATGACGCGCTCGCTATCATATCCAGGTGGGTCGGAAACAATTATCGGCCTCTTAGTGTGGTCGCCGGGTTTCTGTCTGCCAAAAACCAGCAATATTTAGCGGTCAGGGAAGGGATTCATGTCTGCCAGGGGAATATATGGAGCCAGTATTCCATAGATAACCAGGATGGAGACGGCTCTGTCAGTTACCCCTATTATCCTTCCACGGAAGATTTCTTAAAGCCCGCACAGAATAAAGGAGATTTTATAGACTGCGTCAATCTGGATGGGTGGACGGTGGATTTTCTGGCGGCGCGCAGAGCCGGTTTTGCCGGAGGATTTAACAGCAGGATGGGCGTGGGTCCCATCGAAACATTGGGGAGATACGGACTAAAAACAGGACTGCAGGAGATGATGCATACAACCGCAATTCATTATGACGAGGGCTTTAAATTAAATGGGTTTGCATGGGTCACCAATTGCTGGGAGTTATCTTTACCTATTGATGTGGCTTATATGACGGATTGGCTGATGGAGATAAAAAAGCGGTGGCCCGGAGTAAAGCTCATTACCCAGGGAGAGTTTGGAATGATCTGGAGGAAACACTACAGATCCAATAGCTTTGATTACCGATTTGAAGAAAAAGGATCCGGAATAGGTGGCTCCGACAAGGACAAGGAAATTTGCTGGTTTATGAATAAGGACTTCAGATTGGCGATATTACGGGATTTGCATAGCGATAGCGAGAAGGTGATCGACTTTACCCGCTATGATTTGCCGGCAAATGAGCCGGAATCCGGTACTACCCGGCGCTGGAGCCTGATGGGAGAAATTAACCAGAAACAGACGCGGCCGCAGGACAAACCGGTACCGCTGGACGAACTTCCCGAAAGGGACCGGCACATCATAAAAGCCCGTTACCCCGATTTGTTTAAAAACTGACGGCTAACGATGAGGCGCACTGTCATGGCATTCCTTCCATCGGCCGTGCTGGGTTTATCAGCCAGGACAGTCACTGGGGAGCGGAATCGCCGATGGCTGTTAATAGTCAACCCAGAGTTTCCCTATTGCTGAGGGAAGCGACGTAATTTCGAGCCGCGATTACCCTTGTCCGGCTCATCGCCGCCATAACCGTATCCAACGACGGCCCATGCAGGAGATCAGAAAATACCTCGAGCGTACCAGGAAGCTCTCCGACGCCGACTGGGAACGGTTCTCTGCCGGTCTCATCCGCCGGCAGTTCGGCCCCCGCTCCGTGATCCTGAAAGCCGGCGAGCGTGAAGAATATCTTTCTTTCATGGAAAAAGGCATCGTCCGGTTTTACGTGCCGGGGGAGGAGCGCGATCTG
>Ga0164242_10009726_pt1 | contig 10340 bp, 10 predicted proteins | sample OricomgcompostMG_FD_108783 | JGI IMG/M metagenome (GOLD analysis project Ga0164242, IMG submission 108783) | Miracle-Growth compost microbial communities from Emeryville, California, USA - Original compost - Miracle growth compost (MG) ... | reverse complement strand
GCCTCGCGGCGGCGGGCCGCGCAGCCGTTCGGCTTGGTCGCGGGCGAGACCAGATGCGGATCGAGCGCGCTGTTGAGGGCGTCGCGCAGCAGCACCAGCGCCTCGGCTCGCATCTGCGAGATGCGCGAGTCGGTGACGCCGAGATCCGCGGCGATGTCGGCCATCGGGCGCTCGGAGAAGAAGTAGTCCTGGACCACCTGGCGCAGCCGCTCGGGCAGCTCGGCGATCGCCTCCAGCAGATAGGTGAGCCGCTCCTGGTGCTCCACGAGCTGCTCGGGGGAGGGAGCACGGGTGGGGACCAGCTCGTCGAGCGAGGCGGTGGTCGAGCCCTGCAGCGAGAGCACCTGCGCCCGGCTGACGTCCTCGTCGTTGGCGGTCACCTCCTCCACGCTCATCCCGAGTGCGGAGGCGACCTCGGCGACGCTCGGCGTGCGGCCCAGCACGCCGGCCAGCCGGCTGCGGGTCTCCTCGAGGTCGCGGGCCCGACGCCGCACCGACCGGGAGGCCCAGTCGACGGCGCGCAGCTCGTCGAGAATCGCGCCCCGGATGCGCGTGGCGGCGTACCGCTCGAAAGGAACGCCGCGCTCGGCGTCGAACGCCTGGGCAGCCTGGACGAGAGCGGTGAGGCCTGCGGAGGTCAGGTCGTCACGGCTCACATGGGATGGCACCCGGCCCATCGTCTCCCGGACGATATGTCCGACCAGCGGCATGTGGCTGGTGATGAGTTCGTCGGCGCGGGGGTCGCCTGCGTGCTCGGTCACGGACGGAAGATTGCCTGTGATCCAAGCCTCAAGCCAGGGTTCTCGCCAGGTATGAACCAGTCGAGCGTCAAATCAGGACCGAGGTCCCAATCTCGGTAGTCCGCGATAGTCACGGCTCGAACCACGATTTGACCCGGGTCGCACGCAAAACGACTCAGGTGGGCATGCCAGCGGGCGATGAAGCCTGCGATGGGTCCGGTGGTGGCCGATCACCGAGCAACGACCCGAGAGGTGGATCGTGGAGAAGCTGTCGCTGATCCTCTGGCGCGAGCGGGAGCTCCTCGAGCTGCTGGCCTACAAGCTCGAGCTGGAGCAGCTCGTGCTCGCCAGCGGCCGCACCCGCTGGCTGGCCAACGCCACCCGCGAGGTCGAGGAGGTGCTCGAGACGCTGCGGGAGACCGAGGTGCTGCGTGCCGTGGCCGCCGACGAGGTGGCCGACGAGCTGGGCCTGCCGCCGGGGTCCACGCTGATCACCCTGGCCGAGGCCGCGCCCGAGCCGTGGCAGTCGATCCTGCAGGACCACCGCACCGCCTTCCTGACCGCCACCCGCGAGATCTCGGAGCTCTCCGAGTCCAGCCGCGGGCTGATCACGGCCGGCTACCGCTCGGCCCGGGAGACCCTGATGTCGATCGGCGGCAACGCCGACGGCTACTCGCCCGACGGCTCGGCGGTGGTGGACGCGCCGCGCCGTCGTCTTGTGGATCGGAGCCTGTGACCGATGACGGGAACCTTCGGCAGCCTCAACATCGCCAAGACCGGTCTGCAGTACCAGCAGATCGTCATCGACACCACGAACAACAACATCTCCAACGTCAACACCGACGGCTACGTACGCCGTCGGGCGGAGGGGGCCGAGGTCGGCGGAGCGACCACCGGCGCGATGTGGTCGACGTACACCGGACACGGTGAGGGCGTCACCACCACCTCGGTGAGCCGGCTGACCGACTTCCTGATGGACGCCCGGGTCCGCAACGAGCACGCCAACCTGTCCTACCTGCAGGTGCAGCAGACCTCGATGGAGCGGGTGGAGACGGCGATCAACGAGCCGAGCGACACCGGCATCGCCAGCGCGCTCTCGGCGTTCGGGTCGGCCTGGCAGGACGTGGTCAGCAGCCCGGACGGCTCCGCTGCACGGCAGTCGGTGATCGCCAGCGGCCAGACGTTGGCGGCGGCCATCAACGCCCAGGCCCGCGCGGTCGACGACGAGCGCGCCCAGCAGCGTGCCGCCGCGGTGGACGACGTCTCGCAGATCAACAACGACGCCCAGCAGCTGGCCCAGCTCAACCACAACATCTTCATCGCCCAGGCCAACGGCACCGACGTCAGCGACCTGCAGGACCAGCGCGACCAGCTGGCCCTGGACCTGGCCAACAAGGCCGGTGCCGTCGTCGCGCAGGACAGCACCGGGCGCTACAACATCAGCATCAACGGCGTCGCGCTGGTCACCGGGGACAACGCCGGCACCATGACGGTGAACGGAATCAACGCCGACGGCACGCCGAGCAACGGCGACACCGCCAACCCCGGCACGGTGTCGTTCTCGATCAGCGACCCGGTGCCGGTGGGGGCGACGCCGAGCACGAACCAGACCGCCGTACCGAACGGGATGGGCGGCGAGCTGGGCGGCATCGCCACCTTGCTCAACGTCACGCTGGCCAACTATCGCGCCGGGCTGAACGACGTCGCCCAGCAGCTCGCCGACATGGTCAACACCCAGCACGAGGCGGGCTACGACCAGTCCGGTGCGGCCGGCGGCAAGTTCTTCGACTACACCGCCGGAGACCCGGCCGGGACGATCTCGGTCCTGGTGACCGACCCAAGCAAGGTGGCCGCCTCCTCCGACGGCTCGGGGCAGAGCAACAACGCCGACAATGCCGACACGATCACCCAGGTGCTCAACGGCGCCGTCGGTGCCGGCAACCCGCCCGGCACGCCGGTCAACATCAACGACGCCTACCAGCGGCTGGTGACCGGGCTCGGCTCGACCGTGGCCGGCCTCAACACCCAGACCACCAACCAGCAGCTTCTGGCCAACCAGGTGGACGACGAACGCGAGCAGCAGGCCGGCGTCAGCCTCGACGAGGAGACGATCAACCTGATGCAGGCCCAGCGTGCCTACGAGGCGTCCAGCCGGGTGCTGACGGTGATGAACTCCCTGCTCGACACCCTGATCAACCGGATGGGAGCGTGATGAGCCGATGATCACCCGGGTCACCCAGCGAATGCTGACCAACCAGTCGCTGAACTCGGTCGAGAACGGCCTGACGGGAATGGCGAAGGCCCAGGAGCAGCTGACGACGGGCAAGCGCCTCAACCGCCCCTCGGACTCGCCGACCGACACCACCGTCGCACTGCGCGCCCGAGCCGGGGTGGCACAGCAGACCCAGTTCCAGCGCAACGCGCAGGACGGGATCTCCTGGCTGAGCACCATCGACAGCACCATCCAGGGCGCCACCGACCAGGTCCGCCGGGCGTACACGCTGGCTGTCCAGGGCGCCAACACGGCGAGCAACGGCGCCAGCGCCTCCGCCGCCCTCGCCGACGAGGTCGACCAGATCAAGAAGAGCCTGGTCGACTTCGCCAACACCCAGTACCTGGGCCGACCCATCTTCGGCGGTACGACGACCAGCGGCGCGGCGTTCACCATGGACAGCACCGGCAAGGTCACCTACACCGGCAACGGCAACACCCCGGCGGGTCAGGTCAACCGACGCGTCGGCGTCGACTCGGTGGTGCGCGTCGACTCCGACGGGACCAAGGTCTTCGGCTCCGACGGCAGCAACGTCTTCGACCACCTGACCGCTCTGTCCACCGCGCTGCGGCAGGTGCCGGCGGACTCGGCCGGTATCGAGCAGAGCATCTCCGACCTGCAGGCCGACATGGACCGGCTCAGCGCGGCCGCGGCCGACGAGGGCGCCCGGATGAACCAGATCAACCAGGCCAGCAACGTCGCCTCCGCGACCCAGCTCGCGCTGCAGAAGACCCAGTCGGACGTCGAGGACGTCGACATCGCCCAGGCGACGATCGAGATGCAGACGCAGACCAACGCCTACCAGGCAGCGCTGATGGCGGTCTCGAAGACCAGCCAGCGCAGCCTCTTGGACTTCCTGTCATGATGCGAGCCGTGGTGATGGACGAGGCGCCGACCCTGCAGGAGCTGCCGGTCATCGAGATGGCGCGGCCGATGCCGGGCTTCCCCGAGGACCAGCGGTTCGCGCTGGTCCACCTCGACGACGCCGGCGTGCTGGGCGCGCTGCGCTCCCTGGACCACGAGGGACTGCAGTTCCTGGTGGTGCCGGCGGTGCAGTTCTTCCCGTCGTACGCCCCCGAGATCGAGGACGACCTCGTCGCCGAGCTGGGCATCGTCTCGGCCGACGACGTCCTGGTGCTGTTGATCGTGCACGCGGGCGAGTCGCTGGCGAGTACGACGGTCAACCTGCGAGCGCCGCTGGTGGTCAACACGATCACCCGCCGCGCCGCCCAGGTGATCCTCGAGGACGGCTCGCTGGCCGTCGCCGCGCCGCTGGTGGCCTGAGTCGGACTCGGGCCGCTGCGCTAGCGTTGCCCCATGCTGGTCCTGAGCCGCCGAGTCGGCGAGAGCGTCGTGGTGGGGGACGAGGTCACCATCACCGTGCTCGAGGTGCGTGGCGACGTCGTCCGCGTGGGCATCGCGGCCCCGCGCTCGGTGAGCGTCCATCGCGCCGAGCTGCTGGCCGAGCTGGCCACCGAGAACCAGTCCTCCGCATCGCCCAGCGAGGACGCCGTGGCGTCGCTGACCCAGGCACTGCGCGAACGTCGCTGACCCGTCGCCCGGACCGATCGTTCGGGTCCTAACCATTGTCCGACTCGGGGCCATTTCTGGTCAGACCGAACCGGGTGCGGCCGATTGCTCCCCCGGAGGGAGCAGCCGATGGATGACGATGCCGAGATCATTGCCGAGTTCCTCGTGGAGAGCCACGAGAACCTCGACCAGCTGGACCGGGACCTGGTCGAGCTGGAGCAGCACCCGGGCAGCCGGGAGCTGTTGTCGAGCATCTTCCGCACCATCCACACCATCAAGGGCACCAGCGGGTTCCTGGCCTTCGGCCGGCTGGAGCGGCTGACCCACGTCGGCGAGACGCTGCTCTCCAAGCTGCGCGACGGCGAGTACGCGATGACTCCCGACATCGCCGAGGCGCTGCTGCGCATGGTCGACACGGTGCGCGCGCTGCTGGAGGGCATCGAGCGCAGCGGCAACGACAAGGACCCCGGTGTCGACGTGGCGCCGGTGCAGGCCGCCATCGAGCTGCTGCTCAAGAACGGTGGCCAGCCGCCCGCGGTCGAGGCTCCGGCGGTCGAGGCTCCGGCGACGGAGGTGGTCGACAGGTCGACGCCAAGTCCCGACGCCACCGAGCCCGTCGACGCGTCGACCCCCCAGCCGCCGGCCTGGGACGGCGTCGAACGCCGCGGCGTCCAGGCACCCGACCCGGCCGAGCCGTGGGACGGTGTGGAGCGTCGCTCCGTCGCCGAGGCGACCGTCCGAGTGGACGTGGAGCTGCTGGACAACCTGGTGCAGTTGGTCGGCGAGCTGGTACTCACCCGCAACCAGATCCTGCAGCGCACCGACACCCACGAGGACGTCGAGCTGATCCGCGCCAGCCAGCGCCTCGACCTGGTGGCCAGCGAGCTGCAGGAGTCGGTGATGAAGACCCGCATGCAGCCGATCGGCCAGGTCTGGTCGAAGATGCCGCGGATCGTCCGCGACCTGGCCCACCAGCTCGGCCGTGAGGTGGACCTGACCATGGAGGGTCACGAGACCGAGATGGACCGCTCGGTCCTGGAAGCGGTCAAGGACCCGCTCACCCACCTGGTCCGCAACTCGATGGACCACGGCATCGAACGCCCCGAGGACCGCGAGCGCGCCGGCAAGCCACGCACCGGTCGACTGCTGCTGCGCGCCTACCACGAGTCCGGTCAGGTGGTCGTGGAGATCACCGACGACGGCAAGGGCATCGACCCCGAGCGGATCGGCGCGATCGCCGTGCAGCGCGGCGTGGTCGCCCGCGAGCAGCTCGCCCGGATGGACACCAAGGAGATCATCGGCCTGATCTTCCGGCCCGGCTTCTCCACCGCCACCGAGGTCAGCAACATCTCTGGCCGCGGCGTGGGCATGGACGTGGTCCGCACCAACATCGAGCGCATCGGCGGCAGCGTCGACGTGGTCTCCGAGGTCGGCAAGGGCACCACCACCCGGGTCCGCATCCCGCTGACCCTGGCCATCATCCCGGCGCTGGTCGTCGGCGAGGGCGGCGAGCGGTACGCCATCCCGCAGGCCAACCTGGTCGAGCTGGTCCGGATCGAGGGCGAGGAACTGCGCCGCCAGGTCGAGCGGTTCGCCGGCGCCCCGGTGCTGCGGCTGCGCGGTCGGCTGCTCCCGCTGGTCAGCCTCGCCGAGGCGCTCGGCGGTACGGCGGAGGAGGGCGACGCCCTGACGGTCGTGGTGGTGCAGTCCGACGACCTGACCTTCGGCCTGTGCGTCAGCGAGGTGCACGACACCCAGGAGATCGTGGTGAAGCCGATCGGTCGCCAGCTCAAGGGCCTGGCGATGTACGCCGGGGCCACGATCATGGGCGACGGCAGGGTCGCGCTCATCCTCGACGTACCGGGGATGGCGCAGATGCAGGGCGTCGGCGCCATCGCGCAGGAGAACGTCGAGACCCGCGGTGTCCTGGAGGGCGACCGCACCGCGCTGCTGGTCATCGAGGTGGCCGACGGTCGCCGGGCGGCGCTGCCGCTGGACGCCGTCGCGCGCCTGGAGGAGTTCCCGCGCGAGCGGATCGAGCGCTCCGGTGGCGCCGAGGTGGTGCAGTACCGCGACGGCATCCTGCCGCTGGTCAGGCTGGCCCCGGCGATCGGGCTGACCGACACCGCCGGCCGAGGCGAGCAGGTCGCGGTGGTGGTCCACGAGATCGAGGACCGGGCGGTCGGCATCGTCATCGACCGGGTGCTCGACGTGGTCGAGGAGACCGTCGTACTCAGCGAGGTGGGCCGCCGTACCGGCGTGACCGGATCCGCCGTGGTCCAGGACCGGGTCACCGACCTGGTCGACCTCGAGGCGGTCGTGGCCCGGATGGGAGTCGTGGCATGACGGCTCCCACGCTCGGCGTCGCCGAGCAGTACTGCACGTTCTGGGTCGACGATCTCTACTTCGGCGTCGCGGTCGCCGAGGTGCAGGAGGTGTTGCGACACCAGCCGATGACGCCGGTGCCGCGCGCCAACGAGGCGGTGCGCGGGCTGATCAACCTGCGCGGCCAGATCGTCACCGCTGTGGACCTGCGGGTCCGGCTCGGCCTGCCGCCCCGCCCGGAGGGCGCCCTGCCCATGAACGTCATCGTGCGCAGTCGAGGCGAGGTGGTCAGCCTCCTCGTCGACGACATCGGCGATGTCATCGACCCCCGCGACCAGGGCAGCCTCGAGCTGGAGCCCGCCCCGTCCAACATGCCGGCCGACGTCCAGGACGTCGTCTTGGGCGTGCGTCCCCTGCCCGACGCGATCCTGCTCGTCCTGGACGCCGACCGCGCGGTCGACGTCTCGGCCGTGCCCGACACCTCCGGAGGAAACTCGTGACCGATCTCGTGACCACCCCTCTCCCAGGCGCTGCGCCGGGCCCTGTCCCCGGCGCTGTCCCAGGCCCCGTCCGGGTCCCGCTCCCGGCGACGGAGTCGATCCCGTCCTCATCGGGCGGATCGGCGGGCGTCGGCTTCGAGGTGCTCGAGTCGGCCCCGAGCCAGGCCTACGTCGTCGACCCGGACTACCGGATCGTCTACGTCAACGCCCACGGCCGTGCGATGCTGCGCGAGCTGGGCGCCGACGGCGACATCCCGGCCGACGTGGTCGCGAACCCGATCGGGGCGTCGTTCGCGCCGTTCTATCTCGACCCGGTGGCGGGCACCGAGCTGTTCCGCACGGCCGCCCGGCTGCCGATCCAGCTGCCCCGCGAGCAGGTCGGCGACCGCGTCCTCCAGGGCAACTTCTCCCCGATCCACGACGCCACGGGCCGCTACGTCGGCGCCCTGGTGCTCTGGGACGACCTCACCGAGGAGGCCCGCAAGGAGCGGGAGCTGATCGACGCCAACGCCAACCACGCCGCGGTGAGCGGCGTGCTGTCGACGCTCGCGGACGCCACCACGCCGCCGCAGGCGGTGCAGCTGGCGCTGGACGCCGTCCGCACGGCCTTCGGCCTGGAGTACGCCAGCGCGTTCCGGATCATCGACGGCGAGCTGGTCTTCCAGCACGAGTCGGGATCGGCCGGGTCGGCCTTCGTCAACGCCAACCACGCCGCCCGGTTCCCGGAGGGCATGAGCCTGGTCGGCCGGGCGTGGCGGCTGCGCGACCTGGTCTTCTACCGCGACATGTCGCAGCTGACCGACTGCGTGCGCCGGGAGGCGGCCCGTGCCGACGGCGTACGGTCGGGGGTCGCCTTCCCGCTGGTGGTCAACGGGCAGGTGTCGGGCGCGATGGAGTTCGTCTCCACCCAGGACCGGGAGTGGAGCGAGGAGCGCCTGGAGACGTTCCGCAGCGTCGGCCGGCTGGTGTCCCAGGCGCTGGAGAGGCTCACCGCCGAGGAGGCGAACCGGGCCACGGCGGCGCGGAACGCCGAGGGTGTCGAGCGCATCCTGGCCACCGTGCGGGCCGCGGCGGCGGGCGACCTGACGAGGGAGCTGGATGTCACCGGCGACGACGCGGTGGGTCAGGTCGCGCAGGCGTTGCGCGAGCTGTTGGCGACGTTGCGTTCCAGCCTGGGCGACATCGGCGGTACGGCGGACACGTTGACCACCTCGTCGGAGCAGTTGACGGTGTTGGCGCAGGGGATGGGCGACGGCGCGTCGCTGACCAGTGACCGGGCGGCGTCGGCGTCGAGCGCGTCCGTGCAGGTGTCGGCGTCGATCCAGACGGTGGCACGGCCGCCGAGGAGATGACGGCGAGCATCCGCGAGATCGCGAAGAACGCGACCGAGGCCGCCACCGTCGCCACGGATGCGGTGGGCGTGGCCTCCGAGGCGCAGAGCACGGTCGCGTCGCTGGGCGAGTCCAGCGCCGAGATCGGGCAGGTGATCAAGGTGATCACCTCGATCGCACAGCAGACCAACCTGCTGGCCCTCAACGCCACCATCGAGGCGGCCCGGGCCGGTGATGCGGGCAAGGGCTTCGCGGTGGTGGCAGGCGAGGTCAAGGAACTGGCCAAGGAGACCGCCAAGGCGACCGAGGAGATCGGTCAGCGGATCGAGGCCATCCAGGCCGACACGGCCGGTGCCGTGGGCGCCATCAGCCGGATCGCCGAGGTGATCGGGCGGATCAACGACATCCAGACCACGATCGCCTCGGCGGTGGAGGAGCAGACCGCCACCACCAACGAGATCGCCCGGTCGGTCACCGAGGCTGCGGCCGGCGCGAACGGCATCGCCGAGGACGTCACCCAGGTCGCGAACGCCGCCGCCGACACCCGGCAGGGCGCCCGCGACACCCTCGACGCCGCGACCCGGCTCGCCGACGTGGCCGCCGAGCTCAGGGGCCTGGTGTGCACCTTCCGGCTGTGAGACAAGTCAGGACGGGGAGGCCGCCAGGCCTCCCCGTCCTGCTCCCTCCCTGTCAGAAGGCTCAGAAGGTGGTGACCAGTCGGTCGCCACGGCGCGGCGCGGGGACACCGCCGTCCATCTCGCCGCGCAGCTTCAGGGCCAGCACCGCGGCCTGGGTCCGATGCTCGACGCCCAGACGCGCGAGCAGCCCCGTCACGTGGTTCTTCACGGTCTTCTCGGCCAGGAACAGCCGGGCCGCGATCTGCCGGTTGGTCAGCCCCTCGGCGATGAGGAACAGGATCTTGCTCTGCTGCGGGGTCAGGTCGGCGAGAACGCCGTGGGCCCGCTTGTGGAACTGCACCTGCTGCACCACTCGGGTGGCGATCACCGGGTCGATGAGGGTGTGACCACTGGCCACCAGCCGGATGCCGCTGACCAGGCTGTTGCTCTCGATCTGCTTGAGCACGTAGCCGGCCGCGCCGGCCAGGATCGCGGAGGTGATCGCGTCCTCGTCGTCGTAGCTGGTCAGGATCAGGCCGCGGATCTCCGGGTTGGCCGCCCGCATCTCGCGGCAGACCTCGACGCCGGAACCGTCGGGGAGGTGGGAGTCCAGCACGCACACGTCGGGGGCCAGGGCCAGGATCGCCGGCAGCGCGTCGGCCGCCGTACCGGCCTCGCCGACGATCTCGATGTCGCCCTCGTCCTCCAGCATGCTGCGCACGCCCCGACGCACCACCTCGTGGTCGTCGAGGAGGAATACCCGAATCACACCGTCCCGCATGGCCCCGATTCTTCCGGGTCGGGGCGTGTGGTCACACCAGTACGACGGTCACGATCCGGCCTCGGGATGGGCCCTGTTTCCCTAGTCCGAACTGACTAGGCGGCGCTGGTCGTTCGGTCACCGACCGATGCGCTTGGCGACGTCGGCGCGCGCCGGCCGCGGCTCGGGCGCCAGCGGGCGGGCCGCCCGCAGCAGCGCGAGCAGCTCGGGGATGTCGACCCGGCTGTGGCTGTCGCGCGCGTCG
>Ga0164242_10009725_pt1 | contig 10341 bp, 4 predicted proteins | sample OricomgcompostMG_FD_108783 | JGI IMG/M metagenome (GOLD analysis project Ga0164242, IMG submission 108783) | Miracle-Growth compost microbial communities from Emeryville, California, USA - Original compost - Miracle growth compost (MG) ... | reverse complement strand
TGCTCCGGCGTCGCGAGATAGCCCTGCAATTCCTTGCCGTCGGGGCGCTTGAAAGTCACCATCGAGCCTGCGTTCTGTTTCATCGTTCGTTCCCTGGTCAGGAGAAAAGCTCAAGCATAGCGTTACGCGCGCGTCCGTGTCACCGCGTCCGCCGGCTCGGGTTCGCGCGGCCACGCGCGGCACCGTCATCGAGCCGCCGTTATGCGCGGCCATGACCTACCATGAAGCGATCCACAACGAGAGGAGACCGCCATGCCGAACGTCACGTTGAACACCGCCCGCGCCTTCGTGCTGGACGTGCAGTTGCCGCCGGTGGACCGCGCGCGCGAGCCGCTGCTGCTGGACGCCGAGCCCGGCCCGGCGTTCGACGCCGGCAAGGATCAGGCCGTCGTGGTGGGCTCGGGTGTCGTGACGTTCGCGCAGGGCGTGTCGCCGCAACGGCGTCAGTCGGTGACGAACTCGCTGCTGCTCGCGCAACTGGTCGCGCGCCGCAACGTGCCGGACACGACCGACCTCGATGCCTGGTACAAGCAATACGTGTCGGTGCTCGCGAACATCGGCTGGCTCGTCGAGACGACCAGCACCACGCAGACCGTCGACAACAGCGTCGACTTCGACACGCACGAAGCGGTGCTGTCGATCGCGACGACGCTGCTCGGGCCGGGCGCGCTGACCGCGCTGAAGCTGATCGGCGCGACCCTCGACGCGCTGTCCGGCGTCGACAACACGAAGCCGTGGCTGACGATCTTCAACCGCGAAACGCGCACGGTGAACGCGTCGAACTTCCAGGTGGCGCTCGCGCAGCAGACGCCGGACGGCCGCTTCGTCGTGTCGATCATGGCGTTCACGCTGAAGGGCACCACCGCGAGCACGCAGGTGCTGTTCTTCCGCGCGAAGCAGGAGGACGTGCAGTTTTCGCACTACGCGTCGGACGCGGATATCGACGTGACGATCCTCGACTCGCTGGAACCGGACCTCAGCAACCGCGTCGCCGCGCACAGCAAGGCTTATATCAGCCAGTTGCCGGATTTGTGAAGCGCACGGCACGGCGCGGCGAGGCCGGCGCAGCCGGCGCGCCGCCGTCACCCTCCCCCCACGGCCACCGGCGCCGCCCACGCCTGCAGGCTCGCCAGCAGCGAGCGCGCCGCGTCGGCCTCCGGCGGCTCCGCGTGCCGCGCGTACTCCGACAGCACGAAGTCGCAATGGTCGTACACCGACATCCAGTACGCGGCCGCCGGCAACCGCCGCTGCAACTGCGTGAGATCGACCGCGATCAGCACGCCGTTCAGCGACAGGCTGCGCTCCGCCACGCACTGAAAAATCCACACTTCGCTGCGCGCCGCGCGGCTCCAGAAATCCGGCTCCGCAATCGCGCTCTCCGGCAACGCGTCGACGATCTTCGTCCAGTCCGCCTCGTAATCGCCGGCCTGCGCGGCCGCCAGGTGCAAGACCAGTTCCGACGCATAGCGGTTGATCCGCACGTAGTACACGTCGCTGCTGTCGCGTGCGATGCCGGCCGCCTCCGCCGCCTGGTAGTGGCGCATCGCCTGCGCGATCGCGGCGACTTCCGCGTCGCGGCAGCCCGCGTGACGCTCGACCATCGCGAGCCGCTTGCTCACCGCGCCGCATAGCGAGAGCCGGTCCACCGTCGGAAACATCGCGACCAGTTGCGCGAGACTCGCGCTCGTCGCGCCGAGCAGCTTGCGCGCCGCGTCCACCGCTTCCTGCAGCGCGGCCGGCGCGCCGCTCGCGAACGCCGTCCGCACGCGCTGCAGCGCGAGCCGCACCTGCGTGCCGACCAGTTGCTCGACCGCGTACATCGACGCGGTGCCGTCGTTCGCGGTGATCGCCTGCTGGTAGAAATCGACCGCCTGTTCGAGCGAGCCGGCCTCCTTCCACGCGGTCGCGAACGCTTCCGCGACGGCGCCCATGCGCCCCCAGTACGGCGGCGCGATCGCATAGTTGCGATGCAGGAACCGCAGACGCCGCGCCGATTCGCGCACGTCCGCGCTGTTCACGCGCAGCTCGGTCTGGATCTGTTCGAGCGCGATCAAAAGCCCCTGCGACGACGCAATGCACGCGTAATGCGCCTTCAGCGCCGCGTCGTCGTCGCGCTGCGCGTCGCCGGCCGCCTGCGCGTCGTCGGACGGGCCGCGTTCGTGCAGATGCCAGTCCGGATCGCCGTAGCACTGGTACGCGGCCCACGTGTTGTTCGCCGGCGTCCACGCGGCCTCGCGCGCGATCGACACCGCGTCGAGAAAGCGCCGCCCGTCGAGCAGCGCACGATAGAAGCTCGTCGCGAACTTCGACGCCGCGTCGTCGTCGACCGCCCAGCCGGCGGCCACCACGCAGCGCACGCCGATCCGGATCAGCGCGTCCGCGACGCTCGCCGCGAAGTACGGCCGATGGATCGACGGCGGCGGCTCCGTGTTCAACAGGTTCGCGGGATCGCTGCGCGCGAGATAGCAGCAGTTGATGAACACCAGTTCCGGCACGCGCTGCATCTTCGAGAATTCGTCGGCGCCGAGGAACGTGCCGTTCGACAGCACGACGCCGCCGGCGCGCGACGGCGAATGCAGCTCATACGGGGATGCGCCCGACGACGACCTGCGAGGCGCGCCGCCCGCCATCCCGCCCGAACCCGCGCCCATGCCCGCATTGCCCGCCGCGTTCGCGCCGGCGCCGAACGACGACGCGCCGTTCGGCGCGGACGACGCGGCGGACGTGTACGCGCCGCCCGCTCCGCGCGCGGCCGCGGCCGCGACGGAGGCCGCCGCGGCGCGGTCCATCGCCGGCTGGCCGTGCCCGGCGATATGCACGACGCTCCAGTCGTTGTCGAGCAGCTTCACGACGACCTGGCGCGCGTCGGGTCCGCGATCGAGGTCGGTCGCGCCCACCAGCGTCGTCACCTGGCGGGTGCCGTCGAAGCCGTCTTCGAGCAGCTTCGCGACCGCGCGCACTTCGTGCCGCGCGCCCGGCAGTAGCGGATAGCGCGGATCGTCCGGCGCCGGATCGCCGATCAGCAACACCGGCGCACGCCGCCCGGTCTCCTCGACCTGACGCCGGAACTCCGGCGTGCGCAGCTTGCGCAGCAGCTTCGCGCGGATCGCCCAGGGTTTGTGATCGCCGCTCACGCCGTCCGCGTCCCGGCTGCTGTCGAGCAGCTCCCACGGAATGCCGGCGGTGCCCGAGTCGAGTTCGATCTGCATTTCGCTCGCGCCGTCGAGGAACGGCCGCATCTCGACCGGCACCAGCAGCTTGAACAGCGTGCGGCCGATGCTGTCGTCGTTCGCGACGTTCGACGACGCGACGCTGATCAACTCCTGCAACAGCCGTCCCTGCGCGGCGACCGCGCGCACTTCGGTGCGCGCGCGGCGCGTGTCGAGCGTGTAGAGGATCGACGCGCCGCCGTCCTCGTCGATCTGCGTGGACGCGGTGATCAGGTCGAAGTCCGCGCCGCGATAGCTCGAATCGAGCGGACGCAGCAGCGCGCCCGGCCCGCCGCGCACATGGTTGCGCACCTCGTAGCAGCCCGGCGACGCCTGGCTCAGTTGCTGCAGCGAATGCCACGCCTCGGTCGCGCGGTCGAGAAACAGCTCGACGAGGCTCAGCTGCCCGACCTGCGGCCAGCCGGACGCCTTCAGCAACTGGTTCGCCTCGTACACGCCCTCGGCCACCGCGCGCGCGGAGAGGCCGGGCGTCATGCCGGTGCCGCCGCTGCCGATCAGCGTCGCCGCGAGTTCGAACGGCGGCAGCGGCGGCGTGTCCTCGAGCGTGCGCGCGTCCTCCGCCAGATGCTGCGCCCACGCGATCACGCCGAGCCGCACGGCGCTCGCGAGACCGTTGACGCGCAGATGCCCCTCGTCGCCGAGACCGATGACCACGATGCCCTTCGGGCGCGGCACGTCGCGCAGCGGATTGGTGCGGTCGACCGTCGCGTTCACGAAGATCTGCTGGGTCTTCAGTTCCTGCGGATAGCGGCCGAGCCGCATCGACGTGCTCATCGCATTGCCGAGCAGCCAGTCGAGCACGGCTTCCGCGCCGGCAAGGACGCGGCCGCGGTAATGGCCGACGATCACCGGCTCCTCGACGAACCGCAGGTTCGCGTTGACCAGCTCGACCTTCAGCGGCGCGCAGCGCTCGGCCGCCGCGCCGGTGGCGCGGGTCTGGCCGAGCGTGAGGCCGCGCGCCGGGGTCGGCGCGGTGGCGGACGCGCTGGTCGACGCGCTGGTCGACGCGGACGAGCCGCCTGGCGGCGCGCCGGGCGACGGCGCGTCGGCGCGCGCGAACGGCGCGGCGCCGACGCCGGCCGCGTCCGCCGCCTCGGCCGCTTCCGCCGAGCGCGCGTGGGTCGCGATCTCCGCCGCGCCGGCAATGTTCGCGTCGCCTTCGGCGCCCGCTCCGCCGCCCGTCACGGATCGGTCGGCGTCCATGCTCACCCTCCCGCCGCGACCGCGCCCGGCGCGGCCGCCACCCGCGCGTCGTCCGGCAGCGCCGGCAGAACCACGGTGTCGGCATCGCAGTGCACCGCGTACAGCAGGCCGAGCGGATTGCGATGCTGTTCGAGGAACTCGCGCCGCAGCGCGAGCACCGTGTCGCCGAGCGGCACGCCGGCAAGAAAGCGCTGGAAGAAACGCATCGCCCACTCCTTCGCGAACAGCGCGGGCGTCTTGCATTCGGTGCCGATCACGCCGCGCGCGCCCTTGTCCATGAAGTACGGCGCGAAGCCGTCATAGAACGTCGGCGACATCTCCGCCGATTCGCACGCGTTGATGAACACGAGCGGCTTGCCCGCGAGCCGCACCGACGACGGCGCGCCGAGCTTCAGGTCGTTCAGGCTGATCAGCTGGTCGGTGAGTTCGAGCTTCGAGCCGCCGGGGCCGCCCGGATCGGTGAGTCCCGTCGACACCGCGTGGCAGTACAGGTACAGGATCTGGTCCGCCGTCTGCGGTTCGCGCAGCGCGGCGATCAGATCGGCGCGCTGCGTGCGCTCGGTGACGGTCGCGCCCGCGCGGTCCTTCCAGTACGCGCGCTGCGACGCGACCACGTCGACGCCCATCTGCGCGTCGATGCCCTCGTGCAGGTTGAGGCTCACGTTCAGGCTCGGCGCGCTCGCGATCTGCGGCTCCATCACCGTCATCGGGTTTTGCAGCGGAATCTGCTCGATCACGTGGCGCATGCCGAGGAAGTTGTCCCAGCTGAACGGCGTGACGCCGCTCGCGTCGCCGAGGTACAGCAGCGGCCACGGCACCGGCAGCGTCTCCGCGACGACCTGGATTTTCAGGCGGAGGTCGGGACGCGTGCCGAGCTGCCGCAGCGCGTTGCCGACCGCGCGCACGTCGTCGCCCGCGCCGGGGCCGTCGAACAGCGTGAGCATCAGCAGCGCGCCCGCCTGCGCCATGATCGGCAACGCGGCGTCGAGCGCGGACTGCGCAATGTCGATGCCGCTCTGGAACACGTAGCCGGCCGCCGGGTCCTGGTACATCACGACCTGCATCAGGCTGTTGCGCGCGTCGCGGATGTACGCGTCGATCAGGCCGGCATTGATCGGCAGCCGCACGCGCGTCGCGACCGCGCCGCACAGCACGCATTCGTAGTCGCCGTTCGCCGACGGATAGATCTGCATGCTCAGGTCGCGCGGCTGCAGCACGCCGATGCCGGCGGGCGCGCGGCCGCGCGTTTCCATGCCCGGCTGGGCGCCGCCGCCGGCCGCCGCGCCGACGTCGAACGTCAACGCCATCTGCTGGATGAACTGGCCGTCCTTCAGGATCGTCGCGGTCAGCGCGCACGGGCCGTCGTGGCGCGGCGACAGATCGAAGCGCGCCTTCGTGTAGCCCTTGCCGGTGCGCGGCACGCGCATCGGCGCGGTGTGGCCGGACGTATCGAAGTCGTCGGTGTCGAGCTGCACGGTGAGCACGGCGTCGTGCGCGTCCGGCGCGAACACGCCCTGCTCGACGAACTGCGACGACGGCCCCGCCGACGCCGCCTGGGGCTGCACGTCGACGCCGAAGCCGAGCGTGTACCAGGTGCCCGTGACGAGCGGATCGCCGGGCGCGAGGTCGTCGAAGGCCGCGTTGATCCAGCGCGGCGATGCGGCGGCGGGGGCGGCCGATGAGGGAGGCGGCGCGGCGGTGGCGGGCGGCGTGGGCGTCGGCGTGAACGTGGCCGGTGGTGGTGCGGCGGAGGCAGGCGGCTTTGGCGCTGACGGTAGCTCGCCGCGCGACAGGCCGCCGCTCGGGCTCGCCGGCGCGGCGGTGGGCGCGTCGCCGATGTCGAGCAGGCCGCCGCGACGAATGCCGCCGCCAGCGGGGCCGGCATCTGGGGCGACCTCTGCCCCGCTCCCAGGCCCCGCGCCTGAGCCGGCACTGGCGGCTGCGCCGGCCGGCACGCCGGCCAGCGCGCCAAGCGCCCCGGCGGCCGCGCCGGCCGCGATCGCCCAGTCGGCCGAACCCGGCAGCCTGTGCGCCGCGCCGCCCGCGATCGCCGCCGACCAGAACGCATGCGCGACTTCCGGATGCGCGATGTCGCCATGCGCGCCCGCGACGCCGTCGCCGTTGCGGATCACGTCGCTCGCTTCGAGATTGAACACGCGCGCCGCCCGGAAATCGTAGAGCGCGGTGGCCGCCGCCATCGTCGCGTCGCGCGTGTCGGCCGCACCCTGCAACCCGAACGCGCCGACGCCGCCGTACTTCGGAAAATCGCCGACGCCGAGCAGGAACTGCTCTTTCACGGCCGCCCCGAGCGGATAGAAGCGGCCGACCGCGGTGTCGTACTTCGAGCGCGTCGTGACGATCGGCCCGGACACGAGCCCGTCCGCGAGAATGCGCTGGAAGTAGCCGGGCTTGCCGGGCGAGAACGGCACGTCGCCCGCGTACGACCACAGCGACAACGCGCCCTGCACGAGCATCAGCGCGTCGACCGGCCGGCGCAGCGGCAGCGCGCCGTCGCCCGCGATCATCCCGGACGCCACGATGCAGCCGAAGCTGTGCCCCATCAGATGAAAATGCGTGCGCGGCGCCGCGTCCTGCATCGCGCCGAGCAGCGCGTGAGCGCCGCCCTCGCCGAAGCGGCGCGCGCGATCCTTCATCGTCCAGAACGACAGCTGGCGCAGCGGCGCGAGCACCGCATCCTTGATCTTGCCGCCGATGTCGAGCAGCCCGCTCGTCGCGGCGGCCGCGGTGCCGGCGGTGCCCGGCACGCCCGTCGCCGCGGCCGCCGCCGTTGCCGCGACGGCCACCGCTGCGCCGGCCGCGCTCGCGGCCGCCGCCTCCTGCTGCGCGATCCGGTCGACGATCGCCTGCGGATCGAAGCCGTCCTGGTCCGCGCCCGGCCGGCCGCCGGCGCTGCCGGTGCGCAGCGTCGAACCGTCGAACAGCATCGCGAAATCGTCGAGCACCGAAGGCGGCAGCGCGGGGCTGGTCGCCGTCTGCGCGAAGCCGACGATTCGGGTGAGCGCGTCGCGCGTCGCATCGGTGTCGCCGAGCTGTTCCGCGAGCGCGTCGATGTCCGCGCGCTGCGCGGCGTCGCCGATCGACAGCAAGCCGCCCGCGCCGGCCGGCACCGTCTCCATCCCCCACGGCAGGCTCGGCCAGTGCAGCCCGATCACCATCGGATTGAAACCGTCGCGCGCGGCCTGGATCGCGGCGAGGTCCGCGTCGCAGCCGGCCATCGCGGCGATCCAGCGGTCGTACTGGTCGATCGCGGCCGGCACGTCGCCCTGCCAGCCGTGACTGCAGACGAACACGTCGGTGACCGGACTCGTGCCGTCCTTCAGCCGCGCGAAGATCGTGTCGCTCAACCGCGAGCCGTCCGGCTCCGCGCGCTCCTGGCCGTCCTTGTCGTACAGGATCAGAAAATAGTCGATGTCGCTGCCGGGAACCTGACGTATCGGCATGCTGGGTCTCCTCGTCGTCGTGTTCGTTTGCGCGGCGTCTGCGACCGCCTCTGCCTGCCGCACGCGTTGGTCAGGCAAGCCCCTGCTCGAACAGCACCGCCTCCAGCTCGCGCCGGCGCACGAGGCCCGCCATGTTGGGATCGCCGGCCCACAGGCGCTTCATCGAACGCAGCTGCGCTGGAATGTCCTTCAGGTTCTGCTGCTGGATGTCGTCGCGGATCGCGCGCATCTCGCGATAGCGGTCGCCGGCCGCGCCGAACGACGCGCCGCGGTTGTACACGAGCGACACGAGCGCGCCGAGGCAGTCCGGCGACAGGCTCGCGGCGGACGACGGCAGCGCGGCGAGCGTGCGCGCGGTGTAGCGCGGCACGTCGGTCTGGCTGAACACCGAACTCGCGACCGCGAACGGCACCGTGACCGCCCGCATTTGCGGCAGGATCTGGCTGGCCGCCGCGCCGGTCTTGCCGCATGCGCCCGCGAGCGTCGCGACCGCGCTCGCGCCGATGCCGGTCGTCCAGTCCTTCGCGAGACCGTCCGCATTCACGTAGCCGATGTCGTAGCCGATGCCGATCGTCACGCCGGAATTCCCTTTCGGCCAGACCGGATGCACGTACAACCGGTCGTACGCCGCCTCGCTGCTCACTTCGAACGCGACGATCATGTCGACCGCGCGCGACGAGACCGGCGCGATGTCGAGCAGCATCGGAAGCGGCGGCACATGCTCGCGCTCGAACAGCTTGCGCTCTTCGTCGGGCGATGCGTCGACGGCCAGCAGGCCGGGCGTGCGTATCGTTTCGGAAAGGAGTTCGTCGAACGCATTCATGCCGATGTCCTTTGTCGGGGCGTGCGTGATCCGCCTTCCGGCCGGCGCGTCGCAACGCGGCGGGCGCGGCGCGGGAAGGGCCGGCGCTGCGAGGAAAGATACGGGCGGGGCAAGCACGACGACGCGCCGTGGCGCGGCTTCCGGCGCACGACGTCGACGGGCGGACGCCGCTGGTCTCCTTCGTTGGTAACGGAAATGGGTGACGCAAATCCTGACTAAGGATAGGCGATAAACATCACGCCGTAATGGCGATTTTTGTCGAATTATTTATGCCGCGGGATAACGGTGTATTGCGATCTTCTTATCGGTGTGCGAGATGGAATTCAGGTTTGCAAATTACGCGTAAGCAGGGTTTTTTTGCGAGGCATTCAATGGTCTGATAATAGCTTTTCGCGGTAATCGATTGAAAACAATGAATTGCGATCCCGCTTGATCGCCGGACCGACGCGCATTCATCTGATTTAAAGCCGGCGACACAACCGGAAGCCGTTTTTCTTTCCGTTCCTTTATGCCCTTGCGCGGCGCGGCCGCCTCCGCGCGATTGCGCACCGGATGCGCGCGGCGCGATCAGCGCATCGTCCGGCGGAGCAACGGCATGCGCTCCCCATCCCGACCTCCAGGCGACCGAAGCGAAGATCCACGCGCTATATTGGGCGGCGATCACGCACCGTCCGACGTGCGCCATCGGCGCACGCGGTCCCGTCGCAAGACATTCGAACCGCCCGCATACCCATGTCGACTGCCCCGTACGCCCACAAGCCGCTCACGCCGTTTCGCCGCTGGATCGCCCGCTTCTCGCTGTCCGAGACGGCGCAATACACAAAGTTGACGATCGGAATGTGGATCGGTTTCGCGATCCCGTACTACTCCGGCTTTCCCGACGCGGCCGTCGCGCTCGCCGGCTCCACGATGCTGACGCTCGCGCTCGGCACCTCGATCTCGTCCGCGCGCGGGTACTTCTACCGGCGCGTGATGTCGAACCTGGTCGCGATGCCGCTCGGCACGCTCGTGATCTGGCTGACCGCCCCGGACCTGCTGCTCGGCACGCTCCTGCTGCCGCTGCTGATTTTCACGATCGTGCGGATCCGGCCATCGCTGTTCCAGATGACGAGCATCACCGTGCCGATGACGCTCGTGCTCTACACCGGCGAACACCTCCCGCTGCTGGAGCAGCGGCTGCTCGGCGTCGTGCTCGGCATGCTGCTCGGCTTCGTCATCCAGCAGATCGTGTTTCCGCCGGATCACGGCTACTGGGCGAACACGCTCGTCAACGACGGCAACGCGCAATGCATCGACGTGCTGGAGCAACTGAGCGCCGGCAAGCTGGATCGCGGGCGCCTGAAGTCGCTGACCGACCGGCTGCGCACGTCGAGCACGAATCTGAAACAGGCGCATGGACTGCTGAAGCTCGATCTGCAACAGGCATGGATCTCGTCGCACCTGAAGCGCAACCGCGACCGGCTGGCGCTGTTCTGGTGCTATCACGAGTTGTTCGATTCGATCGTGAACCTGCTCGAAACGATGGACACGTTCTACGACGAATTCGCGGCGCTCGATCCGCGCTGGAAGGAGGCATGGCTCGCCGGATGGGGCGCGCTCGTGCGCGCGCACCGGCGGCTCGCGG
>Ga0164242_10009724_pt1 | contig 10341 bp, 8 predicted proteins | sample OricomgcompostMG_FD_108783 | JGI IMG/M metagenome (GOLD analysis project Ga0164242, IMG submission 108783) | Miracle-Growth compost microbial communities from Emeryville, California, USA - Original compost - Miracle growth compost (MG) ... | reverse complement strand
TTTTATCTAAATATCCTGTAACAGAGGTAGCGCATGTCTTACTACGCCTTGAACCAGCCACAGGCGATCCTGCTCAAAGGTTGGTGCTGAAAGCTGCATTAGACTTACCCGATGGTATTTTGTATATATTCAATGGGCATTTGAGTTGGGTAAAGGAACAGACGGAACGTAATGTACAGGAATTGCTTCCTTTTATCAATAGCGCTTCGGAAAAGGCTCTATTTTTGGGTGATATGAATTCAGATCCTAAAGATGAGCTGCTTAAACCTTTGGAAGAAACAGGCTGGACAGATGTGTGGAAGGCATTAAAAGGAGAGGAAGACGGATTTACTTTTGATTCGGATCAGCTCTTTACCCGGATTGACTGTGCCTTTGCCAATAATAAACTAAAGCCTTTCCTTAAACAGATAAAAGTGCTTAAAAAGGAAAAGGGCAGCATTAATATGTCCGATCATCTGGGGCTTGTAGTGGGATTGGACATAGGTTACAAGCTTTAAATTTTCGTAATCATAAATTCAACCCTTCTGTTCATTTTGCGATGTTCTTCTGAGTCGTTAGGGTAAATAGGTTTATTTCCTGCATAGCCCTTCCCTGTGATTCTACTTATGCTGATTCCTTTTGATAGTAGATACTGACGCACAGCCATCCATCGGTCTTCGCTCAATTGCTGGTTTGCTTCGCTCCATTCAGGAATATCGGTATGTCCGCTTAACTGTATTTCTATGGAAGGATTTTCCTTCAACATTTTCACTACACGGTTCAATTCGGGAAAGGAAGCCGGTTTAAGTACCGCTTTGGCTCTATAAAAGAAAACATTGTTTAACTGGACGGTTGAACCCAGTTCTATAGGTGTTAAATAGAGATCCATTTCAATTTCCTGATAGGGTTGTTCTTTCAGGCTATCTAAATTGAGTGAGCCACTTATACTGTAAAAATGATCTTTTACTGCTATAAAACTATACTTTGCCCCATAAGGAAGTACGATTTTATAGTATCCTTCGGTAGGGTTTGAGTAGGCAATACCTGTTTGCTTGTTACTTTCAAGCTCATTATAGGTGATGCCTGTTTCAATCGGCTCATGGGTTTTACTGTTTAAAACTCTTCCATGAATGAGCACTACCGGATTGGGTTTATTCGGTTCCGGTTGCTTTATTCTATAAATATCTTGTAGCCCATAGGAATTTTCACTGGAAATAAAATAGGCATAATCCCCGGATGCCGGTACGGAATAGTAGGCATCATAGCCCTCGGAATTTACAGGTTTACCAACATTGACCGGTTCAGACCAGTTTTCCCAACTATCGTCCAGGCGCCGGCTAAAGAAAATGTCATTTTTTCCATAGCCCGGATGCCCTGTTGAGCTGAAATACAAGGTTTTACCATCGGAAGCCAGAAAAGGAGACAATTCAATCCCACCTGTATTTATTTGTGCACCGAGGTTTTTTGGTGTAGACCATGTGCCGTCTTCTTGTAGAAAAGAAGCATACAAATCGCGGGAACCATAGGTGTCATCCCTTTCTATTGCCAGTAAAATTACTTTGCCATCGTTGGCAAGGAAGTATTCGTTAAAACTGCTTTTATTGTAAAAATTCCGCATCTTAACATCGAAGGGCATACTCCATCCTGTTTTTGTCCTTCTACTCATGGACAAGCCCATTGCTCTTTGTGCGCCTTTAGGCCCATAAGCATTAATCAAAAGGATTGTATTGCCATCGGGGGTTACAGAACAAACCGCATTAGGATCATCGGTATTTATGGGTTGTCCTATATTTAACGGAGCTTGCCATTTGCCGTTTTTAAATTCTGCATAATACACATCTTGTAAATCTCCGATACCTCCTGTGTTTTTGGGATCATGTCTTCGGCTGTAAAAAATTCCTTTTCCGTCGGGTGTAATTACAGGTGTAAGTTCTTCAGCCGCAGAGTTTATCTGCGGACCAAGGTTTTCTTCTTTTTCCGGATAATAAAGATTGGGTGCTAATCTTATGGGCAATTTTTTACCTTCTACAACAAAACTTTCGACGCCTACTGAGCTATTTCCTTCGGCAGAAAATCCAAAGCTTTTTCCAAACAACCCTTCAAAGGTTTCTTTATACAATAAATTACCATTGCAGTAGAAATAAACTACTTGTCCTTTTTTTTCAAGCTTCAAACTGTTTTTATTCATTTTAATTTTTAAAGACGGAGTAGGGGAAACGCCTCCTGCCGAATGCCCTTTCTCTATTTTTAAAGTACTGTATTGGAGATTTTGTATAAAGAAAAAATGTGCAGAAGCTTCATTGGTTGCGCCCCAGATTAATCCATATTTGCTATTGGGTTTTTGGGAGTTGAAGTTTACGGTTACGGAAAAATTTGCTTTATCATCGAGCCTATTTATATATTGTGTGATAAAGTTGTTTAACTCGCCCCTGTGTTGTATGACATATTCACCGCCTGCAATATGAGTTTGATTGTATTGGTTATTGGGTAAAAGCCAGGCATTGTCATTGTTGTTAAAATCTTCTTTAAAAATTATTTCCTGAGAAAAGCCACTGGTTGCCAATAAAACAGAAAAAAGCAATAGAAGATAAAGTCGCATAGGCTTTTATAGGTTTTTTAAATAAAAATAGGTGTTTTTGGTAAAAGAAGCAATGTATTTTAACCGGGATTGCTTTTTATTCCCCCGGGATTGTTTAGTAACGGTGCTTATGTTCAATAATTTTATAAAGGTAAGGAAGGCTGAGGGTAAATCGATAAGGAGCGAAGCTTGAAATTATAAAAAAATAGCTTCTGCCGATAAAGGAAGAAGCTATTTTAATAGGTACTTATAAATTAGCTAAAAATGCAATACTTATATTTTCTCAAAAACGAAACGATAGTGATCCATGGTTTCTCTTTCAAAGCATACTTTGTTGGGGCTTACTTTAAAAACCGCAACCTGATGCCTGAATTCTTTGTCAAAAAGAAATTTAGGAATAAGCGAAGCGTATAAAGCATATTTTTTAAGGTTAAACTTTCTAAAACCTTTTCTCCATCTTTTTATGGTTTCTATATAGTCTAGTCTCCCACTACTTAGGGAAATAAGTTTAAAATAAGGAGCGGCACATCTGGTTACATGCTCATGCCCATACGGAAGCCAGGAACCTGGAAATTGTTTTACCATTAAAGCCAGCGCATAAGAATCTGAATCTTTATCGGCCTCTATGTTTATTTCTTCCAATGGAATCATATTTTTACTGAAAACCATGGTTTGCATATAATATCTGCCTCCTGTAGGTAAGAGGTCATTGAGCATTTTAAAAAAGCGTGTATATACCTCATCTTGTTTTCCTGCTTTATATTCTTCTATGGAGCAGAAATGTTCCAAGCCACCAATACAAGAAATAGCGTCAAAAGTGCCAAATTCTTCCGGAGTAATTTGCCTGCAATCTTTCACTTTTACTTCTAATCCGTTTTTGTTGCAAGCTGCTGCTTGTCCTGATGACAAGGTTACGCCTACCGCTTTTGCATCTATAGAGCGCAGGTGGTTTAAGAAAGGTCCCCAACCACATGCCATATCCAGCACTTTGCTCCCTTCTTTTATGTTCAGGCTGTTTGCTATAAATTCATGTTTGCGTTTTTGTCCTTCCTGAAGCGATAGGGAAAAATCCCCGTCGAACTTTGCTCCACTGTAGTCGCCTGTTTCTCCGATACTTAATCTGAAAATTTCATCAATAGTGGTGTACGTAAAATCCAGGTCGTTCTTATTTGCCATGTAGTTTTGTTGTTAAAATTTAAATTTAGATTGTAGAAAAAGACAAAAGCTGCAAAACAAATTGCTGAAGCAGAGCAGGGTATATTTGGAGCAATATCTAATAGGCTGCTAATATAATAGATATTGTAACATTAACCTAAGGAGTTGTTAAAGATTGAAAAAGAAGTAAAAATGGATAGTGTAAAGTTGAAGAGATGGTATTGTATCATATTCCTGAGGTAGAGGCTGTGTAGCAAATTTTATTTAGAATTTCATTTTTATTCATATTTTCTTTTCTTTCAAATAAATTTAGATTTCAATGTTTCAATTTATCATTACTTAAAAGTTGGACGAAATAAAGATGAACCCCTTAAAGATACTCTTTCTATTAATAATTCCACTTACTAGCTTTGGGCAAGGGGGAGGTATAACTATTGATTCATTAATCTTTTCTAAAGATTCCCTTATTAAAATCGTTAATAGCCCCTATCATGAATTTATTAATTTTGGAAATAAGAACTTGAAAATTTTTTATAGAAATAAAATTGCAATCAATTTAAAAAAAACGAATAATAATTGCTTAGATGATGATATTAAAAATTATGGAGATACGGCGTATAAAGAATTAAGAATCGGACATCTCGTTGGCCTTCCCGTAATTGCCTCTTGTCAAAAGATTGATTCCAATATATATGTTTTAGTTGGCTACAATAAAGATTATAAGACCACGGGGAAATTTATCTGGATTCTTGAGGTTAAAAATAATAATCTAATAATTTCAAAAGTGATTGGAATGCCTTCCCGCCGATCTCCAGATGAAATAGCTTTTCACGTAGATAGGAAAGCAGGAAGTTTATATTTTAATAGCAGTGATAATCGTACAGGACAATTTGTTTATATCATAGGTTTTAACTTTAAGGAAACTTATAGACTGTTGCCAGAGCCAGAAGTAATATATTATTTTCCCGGTATTCATAATGGCCTTGGTAATAAGATAGAAGAAAAAAGTAATTGGATATATAGAATAAAGTATAAATAAAATTACATTCGCCCAACATTGGCTAAAAAGGCACGGTGCAGTCGCTTCTATCACCGCTACTTTTTATTATTGTATATTCAGGGTGTGACTACGGTCGCATAGGTTGATAGTGAGATTCATTAAAACCATGCCCGTTTCTTAGCCTAACCGTTAGTGTTCAATAAATGTCAATTATTGAATTGGGCTTGTTCCATTGAAAGTGATAATTATATTTTTCAAAGTGAAGAAATCTTGTCTTTGTATAGTTTTCAATCTTCAGGTTTGATTTTGGCAGAATGGACTTTATAAATTTCATAAAATGTTTGTTTGACGTTTTCCATTTTTCCATTATGTGTGAATATTTTATAGTCATCTTTCGGAATTTTTGAATGCGTAAAATGGTCCGTTTTTATTGTTCGTTTTCCACTTGGCTAAAAAACGCCAGCATTTGGTCCAACGCGGTTTTTGAGTGCAATCTTTCGGTATTTTCTAAGGTATCTTGTGTGGCTTCTGCACCTCTTGTAATCATTTGTTTTTCAAAATGTGAGATGGCGGTTTTTATATCATGGAATTTATTGCCCGTTAGAGATTCTGCCAATTCAAACGCATCCTGCATGGCCACGTTTGCACCCTCGCCCGCAAACGGCGGCATGCGATGGGCCGCATCGCCAATCATCGTAAGGCTTTCCTGTGTTTCCCAGGTTTGGTTGAGCGGAAAATAATACTGCGGGCGGGGAATGAAAGACGTTTCATCGCTCGCAAAGAATTCGTGCCATTCATCATTCCAACTTGCAAATTCTTTTTTGAACCACGCCAAAACCTGCTCTTTGTTTTTGAAATCAATACTACTTTGTGTAGCCCATTTTTCGGGCACTTTGAAACTCGCCACAAACATAATTGAGCCGTTGCCTTTTGTGCCGTATCCTATAAATTTCTCATTACCAAAGGCCATTACTTTTCCGCCTTTTGTAAATTCAAAAAGTTTTGGTGCATTTTTTTCTGCATGGTAAATATTTCCCTCAACCAATGTAACACCCGAATAAACCGGCTTTTCGGTACTTAAATACGGACGCACTTTTGAGTTTGCTCCGTCAGCGGCAATTACAAAATCGGAATACGCACTTGTTCCGTTTTTAAAATGTAAGAGCCAACCATTGTTTTGTTTTTCCATAGAAATGAAATGGCTGTCCCACACAACTGTATCAGCCTTTAGTGCGTTTAACAGAATATCCCGCAAGGGCGCACGGTCAATTTCAGGACGATTTTCCGCTACTGCTTTTCCGCTGTTATGGTCGTCAAATTTTATGTTGAGGTCTTTGTCCACAAGACGTAGCTTGCTTGCAACAGGGCGATGGTTTTTATAAAATTCTTCAAGCAAACCTGCACGTTTCATCGCTTCCAAACCAGTGCCTTCGTGTAGATCCAAAGTGGAACCTTGCACACGAACATCACGGTTTAAATCCCGTTCATACACTTTTACATCAGTGTTTTGCATTTGTAATAATCGGGCTAAAGTCAGTCCAGCCGGTCCTCCGCCAATAATGGCGACTTTTTTATTTTGTAGTAACATAATTTTTAAGTTTAAAATTTACTTTGCAAAACTACTTCGTATACGTATGTGAAAATTGTAAAAATCGGCTATTTCGATTTTATTTTTTAAATCGTTTATAGGCTTCCTGAATGCCTTCTTCTGTTTCAGGCACTAAAAGGTTTATTCCACGTGTAATTTTCGCTTGCACGCTTTCAACATAAGGTTTGTATGATTCATAGTATTTTGAAAAAGCCGCATTGTAATCACCATTTGAAGAAAGAAGTTCTTTCGCTAAAATACTTGCACCTTGCATTGCCAAACTTGTGCCCATTCCTGTGTGGAAACTTGCCGCGTGCGCTGCATCGCCAACTAACGCAATACGCCCTTGTGCCCAAGTAGGCATGCGAATTTGACAAACTTCATCAAAATATAAATTGTCAGAATGAAGCATTGCGTCTAAAATTTCAGGTATTCTCCACGAACTGTTTTTAAAATTCTCTTTCAAAATTTGTTTGTGCTGTTCATGATTTTTGTAATCCCAATTTAGTTTAGGCGACCTGAAAACAAGAAAAGCATTCACCGCTTTTTTAAATGGATAAAGTGCCGCCATTTTGCCCGGTTCATTGTATATTGCCCCTGAATTTTGTTTATTGGGTTTTATATTTGGCGCTTCAACAATGGCAAAGTATTCACCAAAAAAAAATGAGTAATTCTCCTCATTGCCAAAAGCAAGCTTTCTTACGGTAGAGTGCGTTCCGTCTGCGCCAAAAACAAAATCAAAATTTCTGCGCTCACCATTTTTAAGTGTTACTTCAATATGGTCTTCGTGCTGAATTAGTTTTTCAATTCCGCTTTCAAAAAGAAATTCAACTTCATTTGTTGGAAGGGGCTCATAAAGTATATCCACCAAGTCGTCACGGTGAATTTCAATATCACCGAGGTATTCGGCTTGAGCATTTAATGAAAAAGTGACAATCGTTTCGTTTTTGGCGTTTACAATTTCATCGGTGTGCACAAATTCCTTCGCTTTAATATTTTCCAATATGCCCATTTCTTTTGCAACGTTTAAAGCTTCGCCTCTTACATCAATGGGTGAACCGCCTCTTCTTAATCCTTTCGTAATTTCAACTAGGGTTACTTTGTAGCCATATTGGTTTAACCAATACGCCAAGGTTAATCCTGCTATACTTGCCCCTGATATTAAAACTTGTTTTTTCATAACGCTTAGTTTTTACGATACAAAAATGAGTGTATCTTTACGAATAAAATAACAAAATAACTAATAAAAATAGTCGTAAAAAATATGATAACAGAAAACGACAAACAAAATTTCCTTCAATTTGTAGATAAAATAGGCTACGATATTGGGGAAAATACGGTACAAAATATGGAAGTGCAATATCAAAAAGCCTTTGACTTTTTACCCGAACTTGCTTTATTTATTGCTTCATACATAGTAAAGAAAACGTTTACACGCCATACTACGCCACCGAAATATATTAAAAACAGTATTCGCTTTTTCTTCCATAATGTATTTGATTACGATGTGCCAACGAATGGAAAAAGAAAACCCAAAACGCATGAAAAACCGCCATACGTACGTGTGTTTCCGTCTGCGCTTTCGCATACAAGCCTTTTTAAAAAAAATGCTCACGTAAAGGTTGTTTCTGTAATTATCAGTGCGGATTATCTGAAAAGCTTTTTGAAAAATGATGTTGAGTTTTTTCAGTTTTTGTTCGACAACGACAATAATTTTTTGATTGAAGAAATTATGACGGATGATATTTTGCGCACGGTAAACGACATCGTAAAAAAAGAGGAACCAACTGCGTTGAAAAATTACCACTACAAACTTAAAGTAATGGAATTGCTTTTTTATTTATTTCAAAGTTTGAGCAAACGCGAAAAATCTGTCCATCAAAAACTAAGTGAAAAAGACATAAAATCCATTTATAAAGTGCGCAACAAACTTATTTCGTCATTGCACCAACCAAGCACCATTGCGGAATTGAAGCAAATTGCCGGAATGAACGAATTGAAAATGCGCAAACTTTTTACGCAAGTTTTTGGTATGGGAATTTACGACTATTATCAGCATTTGAGAATGAAAGAAGCTGCAAGACTTTTACGTGATGAAAAACTTTCAGTATCGGAAACGGGCTATAAAATGGGCTTTGAAAATCTCAGTCATTTTTCTCGGGTATTTGAAAAACATATCGGCAAAAAGCCGAAGAAATATAGTAGCGAATTGTAGCTGTTGTTTTTTTTCGAGTCCCTTCATTTGCTTCCATTTTATTTTTAAATTTTGCAAAGCAAAACTATTTTGTATGCGTATGTAAAAATTGTAAAAATCGGCTGTTTTGATTTTTGAATAATTCTTTAGGCTGATGCTTTAAAATTCTGACTAACGGTTTCGGGTATTGGCAATAGGCGGAATTTTTAGCACTAAAATTGAATTTATGAACAGGAGTTTTTGTAAGCTTTTCCTAAATCATAGCAGCGTTTGTGCAGAAAGTCCATCTTTATGGTCTTGTTAGGCGTTTATCATCTAAAATACTGTAAAAGAATAAGGGCAATTCCCAGAGCAATTTCAAACCACATAATAAAATACAGATAGTTACCGCCCGGTCCCAATTTTATTCGGGAATAAAGCCGCCCTAAGCCCGAACAACAAACAACAATACCCAGAAAATAAATCAAATCATTAATTCCCTGGATATTGAATGTTGTCCAAACGAACAAAAAACCCATTCCAAAATAAACCCCGCTCAAAAATCTGACCACATTATCCAAAATAACTTGCGGTGGGGTTTCTTTCGGTAAAAAAGACCCTGCCCCTTTAACTAAAATGTTTGCTCCACCCAAAAAGCAAATAATGCTTAAAATGCCCAAGATGATTTGTATTATTGATTCCATTTTTTTTGTTAGAAATTTATTTGAGATTGAAATACTTAATGATTATTCAAATTTTATTTGTTTTATGAATTTATTTTGTCAAGTTCTGTTACAATAAATTGAGCAACGCCCGAATTACTGATTTGATATCCTGACGTGTTTGTTTACAGTTTAAGTTTCGTCTTCCTCCAAATACAATTACGTTTATGTTGTCTAGTTACAGGACGTTGTTGTACAATGACCGCTGCCTTTTGCGGCTGTGCGTTTGGGTATTTTAGCACTATCGCTCAATGGAAGCTGTAACCCCAAATTTACTACTTTTCGTTCAATTGAAGATGTTTACCCCGCCTAACGCAACAGCCGTTTGTTATGGGCTGTTTTGTTCATTTCATTTTTTTGCATTTAATTAAAAAGAATGGGTAATTTTCATTTACTTCACTAATTTCATATAACCCTGCATTGCCAAACTCTTTTTGAATTGATTCTTCATCATAAAAGAACATTTTTACACCACCAAACATTTTAAATCTGTCTTTACTAATGAAAGTTCCTTGTCCATAAGTCTGAGCTTCTTTTGCAATAGTAGTAAAAACCATATAACCGTTTTCGGTAAGTTGGTTATAACAGTTACTAATGAGTTTTGCTCTTTCGTAATTGTCAAGTAAGTGAATTAATGCGTAACAAAATATTCCGTCATATTTTTTGTCGTCAAAGGGCATGTCAGTTACAGAACCGTGATAAATTGTCGTATCTGTTCCATAGTGTTTTTTCGCTAAATCAATGGCAGTTTTTGAAATTTCAATTCCTGTTACGGTTATTCCGTTGTCTTTGAAAATTTGAGCATTTCGTCCATAGCCAATACCAGGAATAAGAATATTTTTCACTCTTTTTTCGATAAAAAAATCTTTTGTCAATAAAGCCGAATGCGAAGCTTTAAATCCCCACATTTCTTGTTTTTCAATAAAGTTAGTTTCCCAAAATTCCGGATTTTCATTTTTATCTGTCATAACCTAATTTCAGTATATTTTTGGTCGTGTGTGTGTTGTTAAAATAGACTAAAACGATGAGTATAACCGAGACTGGACCGTTTTGAAGCAGTTCCTATTACATACAAGTATTCCAACAGCCTTTGTTCTGTCAATCCATTGCCCCAAACATTATTTCCTGTAAACGGCAAATTTACAA
>Ga0164242_10009723_pt1 | contig 10342 bp, 6 predicted proteins | sample OricomgcompostMG_FD_108783 | JGI IMG/M metagenome (GOLD analysis project Ga0164242, IMG submission 108783) | Miracle-Growth compost microbial communities from Emeryville, California, USA - Original compost - Miracle growth compost (MG) ... | reverse complement strand
GGCCGCTGAGGGCCGCTGACGACTCAGAAGTGGAACTGGCCGATGTTGGACTTGTCGAAGACGGTCGGCTTGCCGAGGGTGACGACGCTGTCCTTGCCGATCGTGTAGGACCCCATGTCGCCGGCGGTGAACGTCTGTCCGGGGGTACCGGTGATCTGGCCCGAGGCGAGTGCGACGGCGGTGTATCCGGCGAGGGCGCCGAGCTTGGCCGGGTCCCACAGCTCGAAGGACTGGACGGTGCCGTTGTTGACGTAGGCGCGCATGTCGTTGGGCTGGCCGAGGCCGGTGAGCTGGACCTTGCCCTTGTACTTGGAGCCGGACAGGTACTGGGCGGCGGCCTTGATGCCGACGGTGGTCGGGGAGATGATCCCCTTGAGGTTCGGGTACTGCTGGAGCAGGCCCTGGGTCTGCTGGAAGGACTGCTGCGGGTCGTCGTTGCCGTAGGCGATCTTGACCAGCTTGACGTTCTTGTACTGCGGCTTCTTCAGCTCGTCCTTCATGTAGCCGATCCAGGTGTTCTGGTTGGTGGCCGTCTGGGCGGCCGACAGGATCGCGATCTGGCCCTTGTCGCCGATCTGCTTGGCCATCAGCTGCACCTCGGTGCGGCCGAGGTCCTCGGCACTGGCCTGGGAGACGAACACGTCGCGGCAGTTGGTGTTGGTGTCGGAGTCGTAGGTGACGACCTTCACGCCGTTCTTGCGGGCCTGGTTGAGCGCGGTGCACAGCGCCCCGGGGTCCTGCGCCGACACGGCGATGGCGCTGACGCGCTGCTGGGTGAGGGTGTTGACGTAGGAGACCTGCCCGGCGGTGTCGGTGCCGCTGCTGGTGCCGACCTCCTTGTAGGTCTCCCCCAGCGCCTCGACGGCCTTCTTGCCGCCGGTGTCGGAGCTGGTGAAGTAGGGGTTGTTGACCTGCTTGGGCAGGTAGGCGATGGTCAGGCCCTTCTTCAGCGGCGCGCTCGGGTCGGCCGAGGCCGAACTCCGGGCAGGGGCGGAGGCGTCGCTGGCGTCTGTGGACTTCTTGGTGGTTCCGCCGCACGCGGCGGCGCCCAGCGCCACCACGGAGACGACGGCGACCGCGGCGAGCGCGCGGGCGCGGCGGGCGGTCGTGGATGTGACGGACATGCGGGTTCCTTTCGCTGCCGCACGGCGAGGTGGCCGGACCGGCGTGAGGTGGTTCGCGGTGGCGGACGAACGGGGGAATGGTGTCGACAGGGCGTCAACTGGTGGCGGGCACGGGCTTTCGGGGGCCTCGGGTGCCGCGGCGGGCGCGGGCGGCGGCGGACTGCCGGGCGACTCGCGGGGCGAGGACGGAGATGACCAGGAGCACGCCGGTGACCACGGTCTGGGACTGGGCGGAGACGTTGACCAGGCTCATCACGTTCTGCAGCGCGCCGAGCAGGAACACGCCGGCGACGGCGCCGCCGAGGGTGCCCTTTCCGCCGTCGAAGTCGATACCGCCCAGCAGCACGGCGGCGATGACGGACAGCTCGAGTCCGGTGGCGTTGTCGTAGCGGGCGCTGGCGTAGTGCAGGGCCCAGAAGACGCCGGTGAGCGCGGAGACGGTGCCGGTGGCGACGAACATGGACAGCTTCAGCCGCTTCACCCGCACCCCGGCGAACCGCGCGGCCTCCTCGCAGGCGCCTACGGCGAACAGGGCCCGTCCGACCGGGGTGGCGTGCAGCACCATCACGGCGACGACGAGCAGCACCGCCCAGGGCACTGCGGCCTGCGGGACGAAGGTGCCGCCGATCCGGTCGGAGGAGAAGGTGAGGTACTGCTGCGGGAAGTCGGTGACGGAGTTCGAGCCGAGCACGATCTGCGCGATACCGCGGTAGGCGGCCAGCGTGCCGATGGTCACGGCCAGGGACGGCAGTCCGAGCCGGGTCACCAGCAGGCCGTTGACCAGACCGCAGACGACGCCGAGCAGGACGCACAGCGGGATGATCGTCTCGATGGACATCCCCTCGTTCCACAGCTTTCCCATCACCGCGCCGGACAGCCCCACGGTGGAGCCGACCGACAGGTCGATCTCGCCGGAGACCACCAGCATCGTCATGGGCAGCGCGATGAGAGCGATGGGCAGGGTGTTCCCGATGAGGAAGGACAGGTTGAGCGCGTTGCCGAAGTTGTCGACGAAGGCGAAGGAGCACAGCAGCAGCACGACCAGCAGCACGCCCACCGCGGTGTCCCAGCGCACCGCGTCGCGCGGGTGGAAGCCGTGCCGGCCGGCGCCCCGGGCGGGGGTCGGGTCAGTCATGGTGGGCACTCCTTGTCTGTGCGGCCCTCTCGCGGAGCAGTGCGGCGACCCGCAGCGCGACCACCCGGTCCACGGCGATGGCCAGCAGGAGCAGGACGCCGTCGATGGCCTGCACCCACACCGAGCTGACGCCGATGGCCGGGAGCACGCTGTTGATCGAGGTGAGCAGCAGGGCGCCGAGTGCGGCGCCGTAGACGCTGCCCGAGCCGCCGGTGAAGGCGACCCCGCCCACCACGACGGCGCTGACCACGGTCAGTTCGTAGCCGTTGCCGGTTCCGGAGTCGACGTTGCCGAACCGGGCGAGGTACAGGGCGCCGGCCAGGCCGGCCAGGGCGCCGCAGGCGATGTAGGCGGTGAGCAGGCGCTTGCGGACGGCCACGCCGGCCAGCCGCGCGGCCTCGGGGCTGGACCCGAGCGCGTACAGGTCCCGGCCACCGCGGTAGCCGCGCAGGTAGTAGGCGGCCACCACCAGGACGGCCACGGTGAGCACGGCCAGCCACGGCACGGCGCCCAGGCCGTCGTGGCCGAAGCCGACGAAACCTGAAGGCAGGTCGGCGGCGGTGATCTGGCGGGAGCCGAACCAGACCGAGTCCAGGCCGCGGATGATGTAGAGGGTGCCGAGGGTGACGACGAGGGCGGGAACCTGACCCAGGCTCACCAGCAGTCCGTTGACGACGCCGAAGCCGGCCCCGATGGCGACGGCGATGACGATGCCCAGCACCGGGTTGCCGCCGCCGCGCAGGAACTCCCCGGCCGCGAAGGCCGACACCCCGAGCACCGAGCCGACCGACAGGTCGACGTTGCGGGTGATCACCACCATGGCCTCGCCGACCCCGACCAGGACCAGGATGGTCGCGTTGAGCAGCAGGTCCTTGACGCCCTGCTCGGACAGGAAGGCGCTGTTGTCGAGCTGGGTGGCCACCAGCATCAGCACCAGGACGACGAGGATGGCCAGTTCGCGGACCTTGAGCACCCGGTCGAGGAAGCCCCCCGACCCGGTGGCGGAACCGGCGGGCGCCGCGGCCGGTTTGGCGGTCATGGTCATGCTGCGCTCCTGGTACGTCCGGTGGCGGCGGCCATCACGGACTCCTCGGTGGCGTCGGCGCGGGCGATCTCCGCTGCGAGCCGGCCCTCGTGCATGACCAGCACCCGATCGGCCATGCCCAGCACCTCGGGCAGGTCGGAGGAGATCATCAGCACCGCCAGTCCGTCGGCGGCCAGTCGGGACAGCAGCCGGTGCACCTCGGCCTTGGTGCCGACGTCGATGCCGCGGGTCGGCTCGTCGACGACGAGTACCCGCGGGTCGGTGGACAGCCACTTGGCCAGCACGACCTTCTGCTGGTTGCCGCCGGACAAGGTACCCACGACATCCGCCAGTCGGGCGTACTTGACCTGGAGCCGCACCGCCCAGTCGACGGCGCGGCTGCGTTCGGCGCCGCGGTCCATCAGACCGGCCCGGCTGGTGGCCCGCAACCCGGTGAGGTTGATGTTGCGGGCGATCGACATGTCCATCACCAGCCCCTGGGCCCGCCGATCCTCCGGCACCAGGGCGAGCCCGGCAGCCATGGCCAGGCTGGGCGCGCCCGGCTTGAGCCGGCGGCCGTCGACCTCGACCTCCCCGGCGTCCCAGCGGTCCACGCCGAAGATCGCGCGCGCGACCTCGCTGCGGCCGGCGCCGACCAGCCCGGCCAGCGCGACGATCTCACCGTGCCGGACCTCGAAGGACACGTCGGTGAAGACGCCCTCGCGCGTCAGCCGCCGCACACTGAGGGCGACGTCGCCCAGCTCCGTCTTCTGCTTGGGGTAGAGCTCGTCGAGGTCGCGGCCGACCATGCGGCGTACCAGGTCGTCCTCGGTCAGGCCCTCGACCGGCTCGGTGGCGATCCAGGCGCCGTCCCGCAGGGTGGTGACCCGCTGGCACAGCGCGAAGACCTCCTCCAGGCGGTGCGAGATGAACAGCACGGCGGCGCCGGACTCCCGCAGCGCCCGCACCACGCCGAAGAGCCGGGCGACCTCGCTGCCGGTCAGGGCCGCGGTGGGCTCGTCCATGATGAGCACCCGGGCGTCGAAGGACAGCGCCTTGGCGATCTCGACCAGCTGCTGGTCGGCGATGGACAGGCCGCGGGCGGGCCGTTCGGGGTCGAGGTCGACGCCGAGGCGGGCGAACAGCGCGGCGGCGGCCTCGCGCATGGCACGGTGGTCGACGCGGCCCAGGGAGCGGCGCGGCTGGCGGCCGACGTAGATGTTCTCGGCGACCGACAGGTCGGGGAAGAGCGTGGGCTCCTGGTAGATGACGGCCACTCCGGCGTCGCGGGCGTCGGCCGGGCCGTGCAGGACGACGGGCTCGCCGTCGATGAGCACGCTTCCGGTGTCCGGCCGGTGCACCCCGGCCAGCGTCTTGATCAGGGTCGACTTCCCGGCGCCGTTCTCGCCGGCCAGGGCGTGCGCCTCCCCCGCGTACAACCGCAAGGACACGTCGCGCAGGGCGCGGACGGCGCCGAAGGACTTGCTCACCCCCTCCAGCGCGAGGACCGGAGTCCGTTCCGGTACGGGGTCGGTCATGGCCACTCCTGGGTCTGCGGGCGTGCATCAGGCCGTGAAATGTTTCAATCGATTTGCGGGGACGTTAGCCCCGGCCCATGGGCCCGTCAAGACTCCTCACACACCCAGCTGCGGACGCGACCGCCCCGAACTGGCGTCGAACGCGGCCGCCCGGCGGAGTGCCGTCACTTCGAACGCGTTTGAGGCTTGCCCGGGATGGCGATGACACGATTCAATAACAGCGCTGCGCCCCGACCGCGGTCGTGCGCCGGGGTCGTTGACAGCGCGCCGCCCTGACCCTAGGGTGCGCGGTCAAATGAAACGATTCACAGAGGTTGCCATGACAGACCTGTCGGCCGTGAAGGCGGCGCTGAAGGCACAGCGGATCGAGACCCCCTCGTGGGGCTACGGCAACTCGGGCACGCGGTTCAAGGTGTTCGCGCAAGCGGGCGTCCCGCGCGACCCGTACGAGAAGCTCGCCGACGCCGGGCAGGTCCACGCGGCGACCGGCGTGGCGCCACTGGTGTCCCTGCACATCCCGTGGGACAAGGTCGACGACTACGCCGCCCTGGCCGCGTTCGCCGAGGAACAGGGCGTGGCGGTGGGCGCGATCAACTCCAACGTCTTCCAGGACGACGACTACAAGCTCGGCTCGGTCGCCAACCCCGATCCCGCGGTGCGCCGCAAGGCCCTCGACCACCTGCTGGCCTGCGTCGACATCATGGACGCCACCGGCTCGCGCGACCTGAAACTGTGGTTCTCCGACGGCACCAACTACCCAGGCCAGGACGACATCGCGACCCGGCAGGAGCGGCTCGGCGAGGCGCTGGCGGCGGTGTACGAGCGGCTCGGCGAGGACCAGCGGATGCTGCTGGAGTACAAGCTCTTCGAACCGTCCTTCTACACCACGGACGTGCCCGACTGGGGCACCGCCTACGCGCACTGCCTCAAACTCGGCCCGAAGGCACAGGTGGTGGTGGACACCGGACACCACGCCCCGGGCACCAACATCGAGTTCATCGTGGCGCTCCTGCTGCGCGAGGGCAAGCTCGGCGGCTTCGACTTCAACTCCCGCTTCTACGCCGACGACGACCTGATGGCCGGCGCCGCCGACCCCTTCCAGCTCTTCCGGATCATGCATGAGGTCGTGAAGAACGGCGGGCTGCGGCCGGAGACCGGCGTGGCCTTCCTGCTGGACCAGTGCCACAACATCGAGGAGAAGATCCCGGCGGTGATCCGCTCGGTGATGAACGTGCAGGAGGCCACCGCCAAGGCGCTGCTGGTCGACCTGGACGCGCTGCGCGCCGCGCAGGACGCCGGAGACGTCCTCGGCGCCAACGCCGTGTTGATGGACGCCTACAACACCGACGTCCGCCCGCTGCTGGCCGAGGTGCGCCAGGAGCAGGGGCTCGACCCGGACCCGGTCGCCGCCTACCGCGCCGGCGGGTACGGCGAGCGCATCCGGGCCGAGCGGATCGGCGGGCAGCAGGCCGGCTGGGGCGCCTAGAGCTCCGAACAGATCGGGCGCCCGTTTCCGTTCGGGGCTCTTGGGCCCTGTCCGGCCGGAGCACCAGCGGCTGCACGACCCCGCGCCCCGCCGTCCTTGCCCCTCATCGGACCCGACTCCCGTACGCAGCGAAGGGTTTTCCCATGGCTTCCGCCCCCCGCCCGAACCAGCACCCCGCCGTCGCCGCCCTGTTGGAGCGCTCGCACCGGTTGGGCGCCGATCCGCGCAACACCAACTACGCCGGCGGCAACACCTCCGCCAAGGGCCTGGCCCCCGACCCGGTCACCGGCGCCGACACCGAGCTGATGTGGGTCAAGGGCTCCGGCGGCGACCTGGGCACCCTCACCGAACCGGGGCTGGCCGTGCTGCGCCTGGACCGGCTGCGCGACCTGGCCGGCGTCTACCCCGGTGTGGACCGCGAGGACGAGATGGTCGCCGCGTTCGACTACTGCCTGCACGGCCGCGGCGGCGCCGCCCCGTCCATCGACACCGCCATGCACGCCCTGGTGGACGCCGCGCACGTCGACCACCTCCACCCCGACTCCGGGATCGCGCTGGCCTGCGCGGCCGACGGCGCGGCGCTGACCAAGGAGTGCTTCGGCGACCGCGTGGTGTGGGTGGACTGGCGCCGCCCCGGCTTCCAACTCGGCCTGGACATCGCGGCGGTGAAGGCCGCCAACCCCCAGGCGATCGGCTGCGTCCTGGGCGGCCACGGCATCACGGCGTGGGGCGACACCAGCCAGGAGTGCGAGGCCAACTCGCTGCACATCATCCGCACCGCCGAGGCCTATCTGCGCGAGCACGGCGTGGCCGAGCCGTTCGGCCCGGTCCTGCCCGGCTACGAGCCACTGCCCGAGGCGCAGCGCCGGGAGCGGGCCGCCGCGCTGGCCCCCCTGCTGCGCGGCCTGGCCTCCACCGACCGCCCCCAGGTCGGCCACTTCACCGACACCGACGTCGTCCTGGACTTCCTGGCCCGCGCCGAGCACCCGCGGCTGGCCGCACTGGGCACCTCCTGCCCCGACCACTTCCTGCGCACCAAGGTCCGCCCCCTGGTGCTGGACCTGCCGCCGACCGCGCCGCTGGAGGAGACCGCGGCCCGGCTGCGCGAACTGCACGCCGCGTACCGCGAGGACTACGCCGCCTACTACCGGCGGCACGCCGCGCCCGACTCCCCCGCGATGCGCGGCGCCGACCCGGCGGTCGTCCTCGTCCCCGGGGTCGGCATGTTCACCTACGGCAAGGACAAGCAGACCGCCCGGGTGGCCGGCGAGTTCTACGTCAACGCGGTCAACGTGATGCGCGGGGCGGAGGCCGTCTCCCGCTACCAGCCGATCGAGGAGGCGGAGAAGTTCCGCATCGAGTACTGGGAGCTGGAGGAGGCCAAGCTGCGGCGGATGCCCGCGCCCAAGCCGCTGGCCACGCGGATCGCGCTGGTCACCGGGGCCGGGTCCGGCATCGGCCGGGCCATCGCGCACCGGCTGGCCGCCGAGGGTGCCTGCGTGGTCGTCGCCGACCTCGACGCGGAGCGCGCACGAACGGTCGCCGAGGAGATCGGCGGCACCGACCGGGCGGTCGCCGTCATCGCCGACGTCACCTCCGAGGAGCAGATCGCCACGGCGTTCCGGGCGGCGGTACTGGCGTTCGGCGGGGTCGATCTGGTCGTCAACAACGCCGGCCTGTCCGTCTCCAAGCCGCTGCTGGAGACCACCGCCCGCGACTGGGACCTCCAGCACGCGGTCATGGCCCGCGGCTCGTTCCTGGTCTCCCGGGAGGCGGCGCGGGTGATGACCGAGCAGGGCATGGGCGGCGACATCGTCTACATCGCCTCGAAGAACGCGGTCTTCGCCGGCCCCGACAACATCGCCTACTCAGCGACCAAGGCCGACCAGGCCCACCAGGTGCGGCTGCTGGCCGCCGAGCTGGGCGAGCACGGCATCCGCGTCAACGGCGTCAACCCGGACGGCGTGGTGCGCGGCTCGGGCATCTTCGCCGGCGGCTGGGGCGCCCAGCGGGCCGCCGTCTACGGGGTGCCCGAGGAGAAGCTCGGCGAGTTCTACGCCCAACGCACCCTCCTCAAGCGGGAGGTGCTGCCCGAGCACGTGGCCAACGCCGTCTTCGCTCTGACCGGCGGCGACCTCACCCACACGACGGGCCTGCACGTGCCCGTCGACGCGGGCGTGGCCGCGGCGTTCCTCCGCTGAGCCGGACGCCCGACGGCCCGGCCGGCCGGTTGCCCTGGGCCTGTTCCCGGCGGTGCTCGGTACGGGGTGCTGACGCGGCGCCGCGACGGGGTCCGCTGAGCGCCGAAGCGGGGACCGGGCCCCGGTGCGGCGACGGGGCCCGTGCGGCGCCCCGGCGGGGCCTGGACCGGGTCCGGCCGGGGTTCGGGCGAGAGGCTCCGCGCGGCTCACGCCGACGCTCCGGAACGGGGCCGCCAGGGCCCGGGCGGCGCCCGTCGGGCTTGCAGGCGGTGCCGGGCGGCGTCCCGGCGATCTCCCGCCACGCCCGGACGCGCCCTTCGGGCGAGCTCCCGCCCAGGGAGGTCGCCGTCCGCCTCCGGCGGGGCCCGCTGCCGTCCCGGGTGTCCGTCCCCTCGCGCCCCTCCCCGCCCGTTGTCGCTCCACCCGTCGTCCAGTCGTGCCGTTCCGCCCGAGGCGGGGCGGCCCCGTACCCCCGGTGGTGCCAAGTGCCGCCTCCGATCCGACCGAGGACAGCCCACGTGACCAGCACCGCCGCGCAGCCCGCCGTCCGGACCGAAGCCGCGTTCGCCGCCGCGGACCTCGGCGCGACCAGCGGGCGGGTGATCCTCGGCCGGGTCGGGCCGGGGCGGCTGGAGCTGGCGCAGCCGTACCGGTTCGCCAACCGGCCGGTGCGGCTGCCCGGCGGCCTGCACTGGGACCTGCCGGGGCTCTATGCGGGGGTGCTCGACGGTCTGCGGGAGGCGGCGCGGGCCGGTGCGGTGGCCTCCGTCGGCATCGACGGCTGGGCGGTGGACTACGGCCTGCTGGACGCCGACGGCAACCTGCTCGGCCTGCCTTACCACTACCGCGACACGCGCACGGCCGGAATCGCCGAGCGGGCCCGGGACGCGGTCGGCGCGCAGGAGCTGTACCGGGTCAACGGCCTGCAGCACCTGCCGTTCAACACCGTCTTCCAGTTGGCCGCCGCCCGTGGCTCGGCGGCCCTCGGCGCGGCCCGCACCCTGCTGCTGGTCCCCGACCTGCTGACGTACTGGCTCACCGGCGCGACCGGCGCCGAGGCCACCAACGCCTCCACCACCGGCCTGCTCGACGCCCGGACCGGCACCTGGGCCGCCGACCTGGCCGTGCGATTCGGCGTCGACCCCTCCCTGCTGCCGCCGCTGCGCGAGCCCGGCGCCCCCGCGGGAACGCTGCTGCCGCACGTGGCCGCCGCGACCGGGCTGCCGCCGGGCACCCCGGTCACCACCGTGGCCTCGCACGACACCGCCTCGGCGGTGGCCGCCGTGCCCGCCACCGGGCGGGACTTCGCGTACATCTCCTGCGGCACCTGGTCGCTGGCCGGACTCGAACTGGACGCCCCGGTGCTCACCGAGGCGTCACGGGCGGCCAACTTCACCAACGAGCGCGGCGTCGACGGCACCGTCCGCTACCTGCGCAACATCATGGGGATGTGGCTGCTGGAGGAGTGCCGCCGGGCCTGGGCCGCGCAAGGCCGGCCTGCGGAGCTGCCGGCCCTGTTGGACGAGGCCGCCCGCGCCCGGCCGTTCGCCGCCGTGTTCGACCCCGACACGCCCGGACTGCTCGCCCCCGACGACATGCCGGCCGCCGTCGCCGCCGCCTGCGCCCGCACCGGGCAGCGGCTCCCCGCGGGTCGTGCCGCGCTGGTCCGCGCCGTACTGGAGAGCCTGGCGCTGGCCCACCGCCGGGTGCTGCGGCAGGCCGCGGAGCTGGCCGGGCGCGACATCGCCCGCGTCCACCTGGTCGGCGGCGGCAGCCGCAACGACCTGCTGTGCCAGCTCACCGCGGACGCCACCGGCCTGCCGGTGGTGGCCGG
>Ga0164242_10009722_pt1 | contig 10342 bp, 6 predicted proteins | sample OricomgcompostMG_FD_108783 | JGI IMG/M metagenome (GOLD analysis project Ga0164242, IMG submission 108783) | Miracle-Growth compost microbial communities from Emeryville, California, USA - Original compost - Miracle growth compost (MG) ... | reverse complement strand
TTTCAGTCGCTCAACAATTTGCGCTTGCCATTTTATCAGTTCGGGAGTGGAACGAATGTCCTGCAAAGACAACATCGGAATACTATGCTGCGCTTTGGGGAAATCGCCATCCAAAGGCGCGCCAACGCGTTGCGTGGGAGAATCCGGCGTAATCAATTGCGGAAATTCTGTTTCCAATTCGATCAAGCGGCGTTTCAATTTGTCGTATTGCGCATCGCTGAGATTAGGCTGATCCAACACGTAATAGCGATAATTGGCATCGTTAATTTGTCGGCGCAAAGTTTGAATTTCTATTTTAGCAGCGGCAAAAGTACTTTTAGGCGCAGCATTCGAAACAGCTGAAATTGTCAACAGACAAATCAATAAGAGCCCGTATCGTTTCCATTTATAAAGAAATTGAATCATGCTTTACCTTATCACAGATTGGCGCCCATTTAAAAATATTCTCTTCTGGCATTATTGTCCAAACGTCTAAAGTGTGTCATTTCGACCGAAAAAATTTGTCTTAACAAATTTTGTAGTGGAGAAATCTTGCAGTTTTTACTTTCACAAGATTTCTCCACTCCGCTCGAAATGACACTACTCACTATTTATCCAACAACATATTCTCCAGCAAAAGTACTTTTATCGGTAATTGGAAATCGAGTAAAATTGCTTATTATGGAAAAATCAAAAATTATCGCCGTTATCGCCTTAGTTGTGTTTGGTGGCATTATCTATATGTCAAAACGTCCGCCCGCTCCCCAGGCGCCACCAGCGCAAAATTCCGCCGCAGCAAAACCGGCAGATGCTGCGCCTCCTGCTCCGAAATCGGATAAACCAGCCACCAAAGAAAAGGCCGATAAAAGTACTTCTGACACCGATATTCCCAAAACTGTGGATCATTTGATCAAGAAAGACATCAAGGTCGGAACCGGCAAAGAAGCCAAAACCGGCGACACCGTAACGGTGAATTATCGCGGCACATTAACTGATGGCAAACAGTTCGATTCTTCCTATGATCGCGGAGAACCATTCACATTTCATCTTGGCGCAAGTGAAGTCATCCAAGGTTGGGACGAAGGTGTGCAGGGAATGAAAGTGGGCGGCAAACGCAAATTGATCATTCCTTCGGATTTGGGTTACGGCGAACAGGGAATAGGAGCCGACATTCCGCCGAATTCCACATTGGTCTTTGAAGTAGAATTATTGAAAGTAGAAAAATAATGTATATTGAACCGCGCCTAAGCAAGCGGAAATCGCGGTAGATGAAAAATCCCATTTGCTTACGCGCGGTTCTTTAATACAGCATACGATGATGCAAAATTCCGCTATACTACAAAAGGACTTAATCGTTAAAAGTACTTTTAATGAGACCAGCAAATCCCAAAACTGCCAAAGATGGAGAACTTCCGTTTACTGCGTCCAGCGCGCCTGTGCTGGAATATGATTCTGCTGGAGCTGAAAACAGCGCGGAACAAACTATTCGCGCTTTGGTCACCAAAACACAAGAAGCCCGAACCTCTTCCGACGCCGATTTATTAGAACGCGCCTTCGCATTTGCCAGCGAGCAACATATCGATCAAAAGCGCATGAGCGGCGAGCCGTACATCGAACATCCCGTCGCCGTCGCTGGAATTTTAGCCGAGCTGGGAATGGACGACGTTTCCATTGCCGCCGGATTATTGCACGATGTTCCCGAAGATTGCGGCATTTCCATTTCCGAAATTCAGGAACGCTTTGGCCCCGAAGTGGCGCAACTTGTCGATGGCGTCACCAAACTGAAACATTTGGATTTTGATACGCGCCAGGAAAAACAAGCGGAGAATCTGCGCAAATTATTTCTGGCAATGGCGGGCGATATTCGCGTGGTGATTATCAAACTCGCCGACCGATTGCACAACATCCGCACGCTTGATCCTTTCCCTGAAGATCGCAAACGTGAAATCGCCACCGAAACACTCAACATCTTCGCGCCCATCGCGCACCGTTTGGGCATTTGGCGCATCAAATGGGAATTGGAAGATCGCTGTTTCAAATATCTGGAGCCGCAGGTTTATAAACAAATCTACGCGCTGGTGCAACGCACGCGAACGGAGCGCAGCCAAATTGTGGAAGACGCCATTAGTTCGTTACAACAACGCTTGATTCAAGAAGGAATTGACGCGGAAGTGACGGGACGTCCCAAACATTTCTATTCCATCTATCAAAAAATGATCAAGCAGGGATTGCGTTTCGATAAGATTCATGATCTTTCTGCGTTGCGCGTTATCTGCAATTCCGAACGCGATTGTTATCATGTTTTGGGCGTGGTGCATTCGTTGTGGATGCAAGTGGAAGGCATGTTTAGCGATTATATTTCCAAGCCAAAACCCAACAATTATCAATCCTTGCACACCAAAGTTCTGGTTTCCGACGGCGAATTGATTGAAGTACAAATTCGCACCAAACAGATGCACCGCGAATCGGAATATGGCATCGCCGCGCATTGGCGTTATAAAGAAGGCGAGCGCAGCAATCAGAATTTTAACGACAAACTCAACTGGCTGCGATTTGTGCTCGAATTGCAAAAGGAAACTGCCGATAACGCCGGCGATTATTTGGATTCGTTGCAGCTCGATTTGGGCACCGATCAGATATTCGCTTTCACGCCGCAAGGCAATGTCATTTATATGCCAAGCGGATCAACGCCGGTGGATTTCGCCTTTCGCGTGCATTCGGAAGTAGGCAATAAATGCACCGGCGCGAAAGTGAATGGCCGCATTGTGCCATTGAATTATAAATTGCATAATGGCGACATTTGCGAAATCACCACATCCAAAGCAAGCAAAGGCCCCAAACGCGGCTGGCTGGATTTTGTGGTGACGCCGCATGCCAAAAATCGCATCAAAAACTATTTACGAAAACAAGCCTTTGACGATAATTATCGCGAAGGCATGAGACGTCTGGAAAAGGCAGCGCAGTCAGAGCGACTCAAGTTGGGCAACATTGCCAATCATGAAGCGCTGGCAAAAATGGCCAAAACGCTCAAACAAAAGAATGTCGATGAAATGATCGCCGCAATTGGATATGGCGAATTTTCTGCCGAAAGCATTCTACAGCGCATTAGTCCTGACCTGCAAACACGCAAGGAAAAGCCAACACCCAAACGTCGCAAAACACTTTCCAGCACCGCAAGTTCGCTACTGGCGCGCACCGCAAGCAGCGCGGGCGAAGGCAGCGAGACCAACCAGGGCGATTTGATTTTCACTCGTATCGGCCGCGGTTTATCAGACTCCTCGCAACAATCATCCAGCGGTAAGCAGCGTTCACATGAAAACTTTAAATACTCTTTGGCAAGATGTTGCGCACCGCTGCCCGGCGACGAAGTGCGCGGCTATGTCACACGCGGACGCGGCGTCACGGTGCATCGCGTGGGTTGCCCAAATTTACGCTATTACGAAGAACGCGAACCGCATCGCCTCTTGCGCGCCGAATGGAGCAAGACCGCAGGAAAAAGTAGCAAGACATTGGTCGCAATGGAATCCGATGATCGCGTTGGCCTTTTGCATGACGTAACCAGCGTCATCGCAGAACGCCATATTAATATCATCGCCGTTTCCACATATCCGCTGCGTGGTAAAAATGTACGCCTGAATATAGCCGTCGCCATCAGCGGCATTGATCAACTAAACGATCTCATAGAACGACTTCAAAAAATTCCAGGCGTTGTAAAAGTACATCGAGTTTGAAAATTTCCACACCTAAAAAGTACTTTTGACGAGACACGACGCATTCTGCTTTTTATTCGATTCCCAACACTTCCGCAATCTTTTCTAACGTCGGCGTTCCATTCAATATATGCTGGCGAATCACCGCTTCGCGTTCATCACCTTGTTTCAAATCTTCGCCGAACAACGAAAAATAAGTCGCGTTATGATTGCGGATATTGTCTCTGACATTATCGCTGGAATAGGTAATAGAAATGCCGTCGCACGCTTCGCACGAAGTACTTTGCACCACATAAATTTGATGTTCCGCTGAAGCCATCACCGCAACCGGCCAGGCGTATTCCGGGCCGTAAACTGCGGGAGCGATTGACTTTCCCGTTTCGGGATTATTCCAACGCCCATCCATTCGCGTGATGGAACCCTGATCATCGCGCGGCAGATGAATATAATGACCGCGCACAAAATCCTGATCTTCCGCCTTCCATAAAACCGGCTGCCGCACGTGCGTGCCATCTTGCGGATCGAGCGAAAGCACGGCATACGGCTCATAGGCGAAATCAAAATACGATCCCACCGAAACTTCAAACCGCGCCAAATCGCGCACCGCGCGAACGCGAAAACGCAACGTCACCGTGGTGTCATCTTCCACCACATACGAAGCGCGCAATTCCGCCGGCAACGTCGCCGTGGGATTCCAATGCAAGGTCATTCCATCGCCATGCCAATCTGTGGTAAACGGTTCGCCACGCGCCACAGTCCACAATTTACCATCCGCCAAAACGCGATAGATATTCATCAAAAAATACGGATCGCGCACTATGTCCGGCTGCCCTTCGCCCGTCGTCAGCGAAACAATTCCATGCCGCTTTTCGTCGCCGTCCAATTTCACCGATATGCCACGTTTGTGATCCTGCCAGGTTGAATTCATGGGTTTTATATTATCAAAAGACAGCGGGTGGTAAGTAGGCGATGAAGAAAACCGATCTTTACTGCTGACGCACGATTATTTTCTCAACATCAAAAACTGATGCGGATTGATGGGATCCGTTAAATCGGCGCTATTACCGAAACATGCCATTTCGCCCTGTGCCAAAAGTGTTCCCATTTCGCGAGCAGCTATATTCTGCGATATAGCCGTTACCATCATCGATAAGCCCAAAATAACCATGCAGCAAATTGCAAAATTCTTCAGCGAATGGCGCATCAAATATAGCAGATGACCTTTCTTATCTGACGGATAAATGAAACGCAAGTATCTCATCAACAACACAAAATAACCAATGCCAATAAGCGCATACATCATTGCGTATTCCCAATAGTCGATGCCACAACTAATTCGCCAGTTGTCGCTAAAATTGATCGCAGAAATTCCTTTTGCGCCATGCAACAAGATATAGTAAAAAGCGTCGGGCAGAAATAGCAAGACATCTTCGTAAGCAAACGACCAATGTGCTGTGGCGAATATCATGATAATCGGAAAAAACACCAATCCCGCTCCGCTCAAAAGTACTTTTAGGCGCAGTTGCCAACTGGCGTTTTTGATACGTTCACGAGTTCGGCGCAATGGAGTAAGCAGAACCATCAACATCGCGGCGCACAGGGCAATCAGCCACGGAAATAATGTAATGATTCCACGTATTTGCCAATCGCCCGATCCGCCCCAGGAAGGAATCGCGGCACTCCAGATATTAAAATCCCATCGATCACCGCTGAGCGCAACTGTATAAATCCCACCAATAAAACACAGGATAATAAAAATCACTATCGCGAAAGTAATGTTTACAATACGTTTGTCTGGTGGCTCAGAGCAGCGCTGGAACGGAATGCCGACGCACCAAAAAATCAAATCGCTGGCAAGAAAGAAGAAACAAAGTACGCAAAAAGTCCAACTGACGAATATGGTTGTAAATATGGCTTTGGATGCGCCATACCATCCCAGAGAAGTCGTTGCATCATCGGCATTCCTGATGTATCTTTGGGCGCGCAATAAATCGATCCCTATTTGTTGCAACTGCGGCAAGTGATATTGTATTGCATAATCTTGCACCCAGTTATAGCGCTCTTCTAATGTCATATTACGATAATCCTGACTGGGCACCAGAACTAACGATGTATGCGCCCCAAGCGGCGCGTAATAGCTCTGCGACAGCAGCACTATTCCCCAAGTTGCTACTTGTCGATCTCGTGCTTCATCAATTATTTTCATCCCCATCGAACTTAATCCGCTTTGTACACGCATTGCTTCCTGCGGCTGCATCGCGCGAATACGCAGAATAGCTTGCCATTCCAACCAACGCCCCCAATTGCGTATAGCTGACGATTCTCTTCCCTGCACCTGGCTGTAACAAATTAACTTTTCTTCCCACAGCAACGGCCTTTGCAGAATGCGCTCTTTGTTCAGGATAATTAACTGCCGCAAATCGTCGTAATGAGGATTAAAGCGACGCTTACTGAGTGCGGTTTGTAAATATTTCCAACCTTGCTCATCCTTATATTGCGCATAAGAAACGATTGAAAGCAGCATGTCGAAATATGCATTTTGCGGTTCCTGCTCCCGTCCCAATAAGCACAATTCCCTTATCCGCACCAAAAGTACTTTTGTTATCTCGCGCCGTTTGTTCTCGTATTCCTTATCCGGTGGATCTGACTGAGGACTGAAAGGTGAAGGCGTTCCTCCCAAATCACCACCGCGCTGCGGCAATCGGCATTTGTAGAGAAGATATCGAGCGCGTTCCACCAATAAGGCAATTTGCTCAGGATGTTCCAATACATAAGTATCCGCTTCATTGAAATTTTCATCCTCTTGCGCTGCCTGCCATATCTGATACCAATGATCCTGATCCAAAGCCTGTGCTGGCCGTGCTTGCGGCCAAACCGTTGAAATGTTGCCGTAAGTGGCATTCTGCGCCAATCCCAATTGCAGCGCAGCATAACGCCGCGCGGTGGGCAATAACACTATCAATAACGGGATCAATAACAGCAGCAAAAATGCAATTTTACGGAAGCGGGAAGACATAATTTCATTATAGGATAGAAAATCTTTAATAATCTCCGTGGCACATCTTAGAAAGTGTGAAGGGATATTGTCAAGTCACGTCCCTACCAAAGTACTTTTACGCCACACCTAACCCAGAACCTCGAACACGGAACCCAGAACTCATTTTTGATACACTGCCTATATCTGATTTTATGTAGCTGGAGAATACCCAAAATGTCTGAATTGAACGGTCACAACAGTGACGAAAAGAAATCCACTTTCCGCACCAAAGTCGGTCTCGCGGAAATGCTAAAAGGCGGCGTCATCATGGACGTCGTGACGCCGGAACAGGCGATTATCGCCGAACAGGCCGGCGCGGCCGCCGTGATGGCGCTGGAGCGCGTGCCCTCCGATATCCGCAAGGAAGGCGGCGTGGCGCGCATGAGCCAATTGAAACTGATCCAGGGAATCCAGGCCGCCGTCACTATTCCGGTAATGGCCAAATGCCGCATCGGCCATTTTGTGGAAGCGCAGATTTTGCAGGAAATGGGCGTGGATTTTATCGACGAAAGCGAAGTGCTGACACCCGCGGACGAAGATTTTCATATCGACAAAAGTACTTTTAATGTACCTTTTGTCTGCGGTTGCCGTAATCTCGGCGAAGCGTTGCGCCGCATCGGCGAAGGCGCCGCCATGATTCGCACCAAAGGCGAAGCCGGCTCCGGCAACATCGTGGAAGCCGTGCGCCACATGCGTACAGTTCTCGGCGGAATTCGCCGCATTCAAGCCATGCCGCGCGAAGAATTGATGACCGAAGCCAAAAATCTCGGCGCACCGTATGATCTGGTTCTTCAAGTCGCTGAAATCGGAACTTTGCCCGTTCCCAATTTCTCCGCCGGCGGCATCGCCACTCCCGCCGACGCCGCATTGATGATGCAACTCGGCGCGCAAGCTGTCTTCGTAGGCAGCGGCATTTTCAAAAGCGACGATCCCGAAGTGCGCGCCAAAGCAATCGTAGACGCCACCACCAATTTCAACGATCCCGCGAAACTCGTGGAATGTTCCATGGAACTTGGAATCGCCATGCCCGGTTTGGACGTGCGCACCATGCCAGAAGAAGAAAAAATGGCCAGTCGCGGCTGGTAATTTTTTTTATTACCTAAATGAAAAGAGGCAGTCAATTGACTGCCTCTTTTTCGTGTTTCAGTAAAAGTACTTTTACTGCCGAATCAAAATAATCCGATCAATATACAAATTCTCCACAGATGGATTTTTATTGGAAGCAAACCAATAATACTGATTCGTATTCAGCGCATTCGTTCCCAGATCAATCGCGTGATATTGTTCTCCGGCGATTTTCGCTAACGGCACCGAAAGTACTTTTATCGCACGATTTTCTTTTGCATCATAAAGACCAATTTGGGCAGCGCTTCCATCAATCGTCGATCCTGTTTTTATTTGTGCACGAATCAACGCATAAGCATGCCACGGCTGTTTTTCATCCTGCTCAAAAACGGTATTTAACGGTTCTTGAACCAGCCAACCATTCGACGCGCCGCCAAGCCTTGCGGCTTTTTTATCCGAAGCATTTTCATCGTCGAAAATATCCGTTGATTTTCCTTTTCCGTAAAGCGTAAATTCATTTTGTTGCAGATCAATGACATCTTTCGCCGGATAATTTTGGGCAAAGTCCGGCAGCGGCGCTGGTGCTGGGAACATCTTTTTTAACTTCGGAATATAATCCTCAAACTTGCCGCCTTCGCTATAATTACGCACGCCGAAACGCCGCGCCGTTTCAGCGAATTGATCGATTGCCTGCAACGGATCAGCCGGGCCTGAAAACGTTTTTTTCTCAGACGCGGCAATCCGTTTCAGCGTTTTGTAGCGAATAATCCAGGCTAGATCTAACGAAAGTTTCTCGCGCTGCACACGATCTAAAAGTACTTTTTGATCAGCAACTGCGGACATCGCGCTTTGAAATAATTGCGTAGCCTGGTTCATCACATCTAAGGTCAAGAAAGAAAAATCGTCATTGTATGTTGATAATTTCCGGTTTTGCAATAGATAAGATTGCTGCATTAAATCCAGATATTGTTTCAAATAAGGCCCGGCCGCGCCGTAATATCCGTTTAAAAATTCATTGGTTAATTGCTCCTGATCTAATTGTGGATTCCACATCAAATGCCCTAACAACCAGGCGCGCCACTGCACGAAATCGCCGACGTTGTTGGTAAAATTATCGCCTTGCTCAAAAATCCCCTTCACATTGTGCGCTGCAAAAAAGCGCAGGTCGTTCGCCAGATTCGTTCTATTGGGATGCGGCAACATGCCGTAATGAAAATTCGTGACGTAATTCCAGATGAACAAATTCGACGCGATTGCCGACCAGCCGATAATATTATCGCGCACATTTTTATTCCAATCACTATCAATGGGATGGCCATAATCCGCGCCGATGGGTGCCATGCGAATGATGACATTATCGGCGGGGCGAATTGTTTTCGGCGGCTTTTCGCTATCATGATAGGCCAGCGTTTCCACCATGAAATCGGGATATTGCTTTTTAATTTCCGCCGCGACTTTGTTGACAAAATCGACATAAACGCCGGATTGCGAACCTTCGCGTTCATAAAAATCCTTGCACGCATCCGATTGACAATACGGTGCCACGTCCGATTCGGAAATGGAAATATAACCGGCAGTTGGGTTTTCGTGAATCCACGCCAGGGCATTTTTAGTTACTTCTTCCAAAAGACCGGGAGCCGGAAGACAAAGTTGCGTGGCGGATGCTTTGGGCATCACGGAGTTTGCGGTGCACGGCAAACTGTGATTGGCCGGATCGCTGAACCATTCGGGATGAGCGTGAAAGTACTTTTCCGGCGGAATTAATTGCGTCAGCGTGTGACACCATCCCAAAATTCGATAATGCCCGCCCCATTCTTCCGGTTGTTTTTCAAAGTGGCCGTTTTCTTTTAATATCGTGGCAAACGCCGGATCATAAACTTCGGTCGTCAGATTTTCACGATAGGAAAACGGCGGCGTATAAATAGTATTCAGCGCGCCAATCGTAAAAGTACTTTTATGCGGTATATCTTTTTCTGTGGGCGTCCACCAGCGGCACCCGGCTTCGTCTTCCAAAAATTGAAATACCGCATATAATGTTCCACGCGGACGGCCGCCGGCGAGAATTAAATTATTGCCTATTGTTTGAATGACAATTCCGTCATCGCCCAACGTTTTCCAATCTTGCTGCGGTAAAAGTACTTTTACGCGCTGCCCTGCGCCCACCAAAATCTGCGGCGCATTTTCCGGTATATCTTTTTCTGATTTTACGGGGAAAGATGCGCCGGTGATTTGTTGCAAGTATTGTTGCAACTGCACCGCGGCAGTTGCTTCCGCGGGAATAGCATCGGCGGCCAACGCAATTTGATATTGCGTGACGCCGTTTGATGCTAATGTTAATGAATAAGCCTGATTGCTTACCATTGTCATTCCTACGATTAAAAATAGCACAATAATACAAAGACGCATATTAATTTCCTCGATTTTAAAATAGTAAAAGTACTTTTATACGGACAATTTATTTAGTGGGATTCCAATTGGGGCGGCTATACGTTGCATTAACTCTTGTATTCCACTTAACATGTCCATCCGCATACGAAATATTTCCACCATC
>Ga0164242_10009721_pt1 | contig 10343 bp, 2 predicted proteins | sample OricomgcompostMG_FD_108783 | JGI IMG/M metagenome (GOLD analysis project Ga0164242, IMG submission 108783) | Miracle-Growth compost microbial communities from Emeryville, California, USA - Original compost - Miracle growth compost (MG) ... | reverse complement strand
TCCAAAAATTTATACAGGCTTACAGAAAGCAGGGCATTGCTATCAGTATGGTGATGCCACAAAATGAATTTATGTCAGCACAGGTGTTCCCGAGTTGTACCTGGAATACGACCGGCCTTGCAAAATTCATATCATATTTAGGGCCTGCCATGGAAAAGGAACATGTCAAGGTGTTTTTTGGTACAATGAATAGTGATAACCCATTAATTGCCGACTCGATCCTCAACAATCCTCAAATAAATAAATATATAAGTGGAGCAGGATTTCAATGGGCTGGCAAAGGAGCGGTGGGGCAAATCCATCAACAATACCCTGAACTCACCTTATACCAAAGTGAACAAGAGTGCGGGAATGGTAAAAACGACTGGGAATACTGCCGCTATTGCTGGGATTTAATGAAAAAATACCTGAATAATGGAACCAATGCTTATATGTATTGGAATATCGCTTTGCCTAAAGATGGTATCAGCCATTGGGGCTGGAGACAAAATTCGTTGGTTTCTGTAGATTCGGCAAGTGGCAGTTACACCTTTAATAATGAATACTATTTGCTGAAGCATGTCAGCCATTTTGTAAAACCTGGGGCAAGGCACCTGGCACTTTCCGGTCCCTATCAAAATATGTTGGCTTTTAGAAATCCAGATAAAAGTATCGTCTTAGTAGTTCAAAATGAATCCAACAACAAAAAGAATGTCAGGATTAAGATAGGAGATCGTATGATAGCCCCTGACTTGCCAGCTGATTCTTTTGATACATTTTTTATTCCTTAATACATCCATACAAGACGGACCAGATCAATTAGTAATTTGGGGCAATTTGTCCGGAGAGTTTAGCTGCTTTGTTTGAGGCATGGATATATGCCTGAATCATAAATTGCACGAATCTACACGTATAAAAGGCTTATGAGAAAGCTCAATGACCTAAATTTGGTAGCTTTATAATGGTGGATAGGAGTCGTTTTGGTGGTTCTAATATGGATAATATTAAATTAAAAAAAATAATATGTGTGACTGGGGCATAGTAGTTATCTGGAAATATTCCATAACTGTCACTCCTTCATAAGCTATTTAAGTTCGCAATAAATACGAACAATTAAAGTAATTGGATGTTGGTTGTGCATCCTTATTATATTTATAAGCGAATTTGCCATCTCCAATTTGCCATTCTTGAAAGTAAATACAATTAGATTGATTCACTAACTTGATGGCGAATCATTGATCGATTTTCAAGAAATATTTTTAAAATGATTCATTTTATGCACTTTGTTAATCCCAAATTGACATTTCTTGAATATTAATCAGCTTGTTATTCTCTAATTAATTACTTCATTAAGACCCCTTTCGTTATTTTGAATAGATTCTGTTTTAATTGACCGCTTTTTGGTAGGGGTATTGAATCACTGCCAGCTATTAATCTTTACAATATATAGTAGTGCTTCAATTCTCAAGGGATAAATTATTTAATCGGTTATAAATTATGGTGAAAATCAAAATCAAAAAAGTTATGCATGCAAAAAAGGTTGCAATCCTTTTATTAGTATTTACATGTTTTGCTAAAGGAGTTTGGGCGCAATCAAAAAGTTTTACTGAGGCTTCCGCTTCCGTTCATGGCACAACTGCCATGCAGGCGGTAGATGGAAATCTAAAAACAGGATGGTCGCTTAACACCAAGGATGCCCAGGTAGATCAATTTATTTCTTTTGTTTTGACAGATCCAGGTACCGTTAAAGAATTGACATTAAATATTAAAGGTATTAATCAGCAAACGTTAAAGAAGGCATTTCAGGTTTTTATCACCTACGATCCCATGAATCCTGGCACACCGGTTAACTATACAATCAGCGGCAATAATCCCTATGTTTTAAAATTGGATCCTAAATATGGGGCCCATCTTAAATTGGAGATTAAAAGCGGTGTTCTTAAGCAAAATATAACCTTACAAGAAGTGGGCATTCGTTACATGCCTACAGCGTCAGGCACTGCAAGTATTAAAGAGAGACCCTGGATGAACGCTAAACTTCCTGTAAATGAGCGTATTAAGCTTTTGTTGGCGGTTATGACGCCGGCACAAAAAATGGAATTGTTGCGGGAAGGATGGGGTATACCAGGAATTCCAAGCCTGGGAATCCCTTTTGTAAATAAGGTGGAAGCCATTCATGGTTTTTCCTATGGTAGCGGAGCTACCATCTTTCCACAATCTATTGCGCAGGGGGCTACTTGGGATAAAAAACTTATTGAAAAAATGGGTGAAGTGATTGGCGATGAAACTGTAAGTGCCAATACAGCTCAGGCCTGGTCACCTGTATTAGATGTAGCACAGGATCCTAGATGGGGACGAATGGAAGAAACTTATGGTGAGGATCCTGTATTGGTAACTGACATGGGTGGTGCCTGGATCAAAGGAATTGAATCTAAAGGTATTATGGTGACACCTAAACATTTTGCGGGTCATGGAGCTCCCCTAGGAGGACGTGATTCTCATGATATCGGTCTTTCTGAAAGGGAAATGCGGGAAATTCACCTGCCTTCCTTTAGATCCGCAGTTGAAAATAATAAAGTGGATGCGGTAATGGTTGCTTATTCGACATTCGAAGGGGTGCCTGATGCAAAAAGCAAAAGCTTACTTATGGATATATTAAGGGATGAATGGGGGTTTAATGGATTTGTAGTTAGTGATTGTGGCGCAATTAATAACCTAACCAGCAAAAAACATTATACGGCACTCGATAAAATCGACGCAGCTAATCAGGCACTCGCTGTAGGGGTTGCTACAAACTGCGGAAATACGTATAATGATCCGGCAGTTATTCAGGCAGCTAAAGATGGAAAACTCAATATGGATAATTTGGATTTTACTTGTAGTACATTACTTGGAACCATGTTTAGAAAGGGACTTTTTGAGCGCAAACCATTTACTAAATTAGACTGGGATAAGATCTATCCCGGTTGGGATAGTCCCGCTCACAAAGCTTTGGCCAAAAAAGTGGCAGAAGAGTCCATTGTCCTATTAAAAAATGAACAGCAGGTTTTACCATTGAGTAAAAAAATAGCTTCCATCGCTGTTATAGGACCTGGTGCAAATGATTTACAGCCAGGGGATTATACTGCTAAATTGCAACCTGGTCAATTAGTTTCAGTATTGGAAGGTATTAAAAGCTCAGTAGGTGCAAACACCAAAATCAATTATGCGAAGGGTTGCAGTTTCATTGGAGACGATAGTGTTGATATCGATGCAGCAGTTAAAATGGCCCAGCAGTCAGATGTGGCTGTCATGGTTTTGGGAGACTGCTCCACCAGTGAGTCCAAACAGGGTGTCAAGAAAACTTCTGGAGAAGCAAATGATTATGCCTCTCTTATTTTGCCTGGACATCAACAGGCGTTATTAGAAGCTGTATGTGCCACCGGAAAACCAGTAGTCCTCATCCTCCAATCTGGTAGAGCTTATAATTTAAGTTATGCTGCGGCGCATTGCAAAGCCATTTTGGTTAATTGGCTTCCTGGCGAACAAGGAGGTCCAGCTACGGCAAATGTGTTATTTGGGGATTACAATCCTGGGGGAAGACTTCCTGTGACATTCCCCAAAAGTGTTGCCCAGTTGCCTTTATATTATAATTTTAAACCTTCTGGAAGAGGTTATAACTATGTAGATATGGACTTTATGCCCTTATACCGGTTTGGTTATGGGTTAAGTTACACTTCATTTGAATATTCTGGATTACAAACCGCCATTCAGCCAGACGGATCTGTTAAGGTGAATGTATCTGTAAAAAATACAGGTAATCTTAAAGGGGATGAGGTGGTTCAGTTGTATGTAACAGATATGTATTCAAGTGTAGACACACGTGTAATGGAATTAAAAGATTTTGATCGCATCTCACTGGAGTCCAATGAAACGAAAAGTGTTTCCTTTACGCTCACGCCTTATCAGCTTTCATTATTGAATAGTACAATGGACCGTGTTGTTGAACCAGGGACCTTTAAAATTTCAGTGGGTGGAATGAGTCCGTCTTTCGTTGCCGCTGATGAGATAAAAAACAGTGTCGGATTTAAGAGCCCAACGCATGGATTAACAACTATGATAGATTATAAGAAGTCTTTCGCTGCTGATTTTGAACTAAAACCTATTGGTTGGGTGAAGGATTCTATTACAGGTAAACAAAAATATAGCGTACAAGTGAAAAATGACGGCAATATCACAGATATAGGGAAAGTGACGATGTATCTGAATGGTCAGTTATGGGGTGAACATCATTTTGAAATAACACCAGGTGCTAATAAGGATGTCTGGTTTGATATGACAAAATCTGATGTAAATAAAGGAAACCAGAAGGTGCCTAAAGTAGGAGATACTATTTTGTTCACGACAAAATATAAAAGTATTTCTGTAAAACTTTAAATGAATTGCTCATTTATTTATTCAAAACTATTTATGCATTTAACATTTTCAGTCAATAGTAGACAAGCGTACTCATTTCTTTTTGGATGGTTGTTGCTGGCGTGTTCCTGTGGATCCACCAGTTCAGGTAAAAATGATGGTTTAGCCTATATCCATCCAGAGATAGGTGGAGTTGGACGTTTGTTACAGCCGACTAGACCTACTATTCAGCAACCAAATCAGATGATGAGAATGACGCCTATTCGCGAGGACTTTCTAGATGATCAAATCAGCAGCTTTCCCTTACTTATTCCCTCACACAGGTTAGGTGAAGTTTTTTTCATGTTGCCTAATACGGATTCAATTATTGGGGAAGGAAGCTGGAATAAGAAAGTCAGTTATGATCAGGAAAATGAAGTCTGTCACCCCTGGCATTACAGCACCTATTTGCTGGATAATCAAATGACTGTGGAATTCACACCAGGGAAAAAGACGGGAATTTTTCGATTTTCAGCTCCTAAGGGAACTGCTATAAATTTATTGTTTTCGTCCTATTCAGCCGGAAAGAACTCCTGGCATTTTCTAAATGACAGTACAGTAGAAGCCGTGCAGGATTATGCTGTAGACAGCGGTCATCAAACCATCCCGGTATTTTTATATGGGAGATATAATATGCCCGCCGAAAGCGGAACTATTATTGATGGCAAAGTTGTTAGAAAGGATCAAATTGACGGGGCAAATGTAAAGGTTTTCAGTAGGTTTTCGCCCAAAACAAAGCAGCCTGTTCAATTTAGATATGCAGTTTCTTATATTAGTTTAGACCAGGCGAAAAAGAATTTTGACGAAGAATTAGGCGGCGGACTAAATTTTGATGGATTGGAGGCGCAGGCAAAAGACGCGTGGTCAAAAGTGATTAATCAAATTGAAGTTGAGGGTGGCACAGAGGCCGAGAAAAGAAGTTTTTATACTGCATTATACCGCTGTTATGAAAGGATGGTGGATATAACAGAGGACGGAAAATATTATAGTGGATATGATAATCAAGTGCATCAAGACAAACGCCCTTTTTATGTTGATGATTGGACTTGGGATACTTACTTGGCGCATCATCCGCTTCGGGCTATATTACGGCCTCAGCAAGAAGAGGATATGTTGCAATCCTATGTTCGTATGTACGAACAGGACGGATGGATGCCGACTTTCCCAGTTGTATTTGGGGACCATGCATGTATGAATGCTTTTCATTCTTCGGTCATGTTTTTGGATGATTACCGCAAGGGACTGCGCAATTTTGATGTGGCAAAAGCTTACGAAGGCATGTTGAAAAATGCAACCGAGGCAACGATGCTGCCCTGGAGAAATGGGCCTAAAACAGAGTTGGACGATTTTTATTATGAGCATGGCTATTTTCCGGCACTTAAACCTGGAGAAAAGGAAACAGTGACTCGGGTGCATCCTTTTGAAAAACGTCAGGCTGTAGCTGTAACGTTAGGAGGCAGTTATGATGACTGGTCGGTGGGTCAGATGGCTGGCGAACTAGGAAAAGCTGAAGATGCAAATGTCTTTGCAAAAAGAGCACTGAATTACAAGAATTTATGGAACCCAGAGCGACAATTCTTTTTGCCAAAGGATGATAAGGGAAACTGGATCCAGATTGATCCTAAATTTGATGGAGGTATGGGGGGGCGCGAATACTATGATGAAAACAATGGCTGGACCTATCTCTGGCAGGTACAGGAAGATTTGCCAGGACTCATAGAGTTAATGGGAGGCAGAAAAGGTTTTGAAAATCGATTGGATCAGTTATTCAGAGAAGGACTCGACCGTTCTAAGTATCAATTCTGGGCAAAATTTCCGGATGCAACCGGTTTAGTCGGCCAGTATTCGATGGGTAACGAACCTAGTTTTTTTATTCCTTATCTCTACAATTTTACCGATTCACCCTGGAAAACGCAAAATAAAATTAGATTGCTGCTGCACACTTGGTTTGGTGACAATGTATTTGGTATTCCAGGTGATGAAGATGGTGGCGGAATGTCTGCCTTTGTGGTATTTTCTTCACTGGGTTTTTATCCAGTATTGCCAGGTAAGCCGGTATATGCCATTGGTAGTCCACTTTTTACTAAATCTACTATTCATTTGACTAATGGTAAAAACTTTACAGTAATTGCCGATAACTGTTCTGATAAGAATAAATATATTCAATCAGCCAGCCTAAATGGTGAACCTTTGAATAATCCGTTTTTTACCCACGATAAAATTATGGCAGGTGGGACGTTACAGCTAAAAATGGGAGATAAACCTAATAAAAAATGGGGGACGTTGCATTAATTAAAGGTTTTAGTTAGGTTCTGTTGCATGATTTATTAAAAGGCTGCTACTTAGCAGCCTTTTTTGTAAGGCTTAAAGCAAACAATCCGGGCCGAGCCCATCTTTAATTTTTAACAGCCGATAAATAAACTGAATTGCTTATGTAGAATTTAAGTAAACAATGTAGCCGCCATTGAACCCCAAATATTGACTACCTTAAAAGCCATTGAAGCCAAATAGGATTTTTTGATTGCCATTTTCCATTTAAGCTTATGTCTTTTAATAACCTGCTCTTCTGTTGCTCGCCAACTAAAATGACTCAAATTATTATATGAAGGATTCGGGTCGCAGCGTCAGGCTCACCATGTTTGGGTCTCATTAGATGATTTCAGAAAACGCAACAAATCCGCTCCACTACTTTTAAAATGTAGGTTATTTCTATCAGGCCCCTTCCCGGCAAACGGTGCAAGGGGGGAAAGTGCCCACAATTTATTTAACGTATTAGATAAATTTCAGGCAATTCACTGGCCATAAAAATTATATTCAAATTTTTAAAAATTTTGTAAGAAATTTATAATCAATGGGTTAAGTATTGGTTAACTAATTAATTAACAGGTCTATTAAGGAAAACTTATGTTAATTGTTAAGTAGCGGCCTCTATTTTTGATTTCACGCAGATACGGCAAAAAAACTGTGAATTGTTTAAGCAACAGAAGTTGTCCTCTGCTACCCTCTAGTTTTTCTAATTCAAAAATTGAAAGTTTATGAAATCATGTGTTACGCTGATTTTTCTTTTATGCTTTTCCATTTACTCCTTTGGTCAGGGAGGTGGAAAGACGATTAAAGGAAGAATTTTAGATGAACAACAACAACCCATTCAAGGGGCCATCATTGCTGTTGAACATCAGAAAGAAATTGTTATATCACAAAAGGATGGTTCTTTTTCTTTAAAAGTTAATGATCCAGCTGATGCTATTTTGAAAATTACCCACGTAAGTTACAAAACGGTTGAACTGACCTTAAAGGGGCAACTCGCCGTGACCATAAAAATGCAAAGCAAATCAAAAGACCTGGATGACGTTGTTGTTGTGTCTGCCCTAGGATTAGAGAAAAAATACAATTCAGTTACCTATTCTCAGCAATCAGTAGACGCCAATCAAATGACAGAGGCAAGAGATGTAAATATAACCAATATGCTATCTGGTAAAGTAGCTGGATTACAGGTTACCAATACGGGCCAACCGGGCTCTTCTTCCAGAGTTGTTATAAGAGGTGCAAAATCTTTGACAGGAAATAACCAGCCATTATGGGTGGTAGATGGAGTTCCTATTGCCAATGATATGGGGGACACACGTGGGGATAATCTGGATTATGGTAATGGCGCTCAGGATCTGAATCCCGATGACATTGCCTCCATTGAGGTTCTTGAAGGACCTAATGCTGCAGCCTTATATGGAAGTGATGCCGCCAATGGTGCTATCCTTATTACGACCAAGAAAGGAGATCCCAGAAATAAAGATTGGGGGATTTCAGTGAATCAAAACCTGATGTTATATACAATTACCCAATTTCCGTTGTATCAAAATATCTATGGCGAAGGGGGGAATTACAGATTGGTGCCTAATAACAATCAATTAGTTGGTAATACAGGTGCCATTCGGATGGGATCTAATAATAATAGTTGGGGGGCACCGATGTTAGGCCAACCTTATTTGCTTTTTAATGGGACAATGGGTCGCTATTCGCCAGAATACGATAATATATCCCAGATATATCAGAACGCCTTAACGAATACATCCAATATTTCGATGAGTAAGGCCGACGCCGTTTCTTCATTTCGGCTTTCCTATACTTATACAAAAGGAAATGATGTGATTGAAAATCAAAACTTAATGCAAAGGCATAATGTCAATCTGAATGTAACTAGAAAATTGAGTTCAGCTTTATCTATAGACGGTCGATTAATGTATACAAGGACCGATATGAAAAATAGAACTTATCGGAATCTGGATGCTTCTAGTCCAATGGCTGCCTATGTTTATTTAGCCAGAAGTGCACAAGTGGATGCATTTAAACCGTGGGCAGATCCGATAACGGGAGATGCAGTAAATCTTAGTTCATTTAATAATACAGAAAATCCTTACTGGTCAATTTATGAAAATGAAAATGAGGATATAAGTGACCGACTGATTGGAGGGATTTCCGCCACACTTACCATTACTAAGTATTTAAAACTAAGGACACAGGCAACGCTGGATTATAACTACAAAAGCGCCTATCAATATAAGGAGAAAGGAGGCATTAAAAATCTGTATGGATATTTTTCGGATCGAAATGAAACAAATCAAAACTGGAATTATGAAGCCATGTTGATGTTCAATAAAAAATTAGCCAAAGATATTTCTTTAACTGCCAACCTGGGAACAAATTATGCCAATTCTATAAATACGAATAATTATGTCTATGTAAACCAGTTATTGGTCCATAACAAGCCTAGTATCGCCAATGCTGCAGCTGTCCCCATAAATACGAAAGGACAGCGTCAGAATAGAAGGATGTCCGTTTATGGATCAGCTACTATTGGATATAAAAATTATTTATATTTGGATTTAACGGCCAGAAATGATTGGTCTTCAACGCTTCCTGTTGATAATAACTCCTATTTTTATCCTTCTACGGGCTTAAGTTTTGTTTTTAGTTCGCTGATTAAAAATAAAGAGATATTGAGCTACGGAAAGATTAGGGCCTCTTACGCAGGCGTAGGGAACAGTGCACCATTTGCATCCTTATATAATACCTATGAAGCCAAAGGGTTATTTAATGGCAATGCGACCTTGGTATACGGAACTAGTTTGAAAAATAGCCACCTGAAACCAGAAAAGACTAATTCTACTGAAATGGGTGTTGATTTGAGCTTCCTTAAAAACAGAAGGATAAACCTTACAGCCACCATATACAAATCTAATACATCGAATCAGATCATTAATGCGCAAAGTTTGACGGAAACCGGTTATACGAGCCGACTTATTAACGCGGGTAATATTGAAAATAAAGGTATTGAATTGACATTAAATGCAGATGCCATTAAAACAAAAGACTTTACCTGGAATATTACGGCTAATTGGTCTAAGAATAGGAATAAAGTAGTATCCCTCGCTCCTGGTGTTGACCGAATTCAATTAGGGGCAAATCTAGGTGCAACGGTAAATGCCATTGCAGGCATGCCTTATGGAGAAATGTTAGGTAGTGTTCCTTATAGAGTGGGTGATACAGTTCTGGTTCAGGCCAATGGCCGGCTGTTTATAGATCAAAATATTCCCATTGGCAATGCAGAACCCGATTGGTTAGGTTCTTTTGGGTCAACCTTCAAATACAAGAATTTTGACCTTTCCTTCCTGGTTACTGCTAAATGGGGTGGCAATATTTATTCTGCTTCTTACGGAAGAGCCAACACTGCCGGAAATACAGTCTATTCACTAGCAGGAAGAGATGCCTATTACTTTAGTTCGATGATTTTAGGCGAGAATGACCAGGAGCGTTATGGCCAGGGGCAGTCAAATAGTCTAGGTCAAACTTATTACGATGATTCTCGTATAAAGGGGATTCAATACTCCAATTCTTATTTTCCAGCACTGGACGAACATGGAAATATTATTTAT
>Ga0164242_10009720_pt1 | contig 10343 bp, 7 predicted proteins | sample OricomgcompostMG_FD_108783 | JGI IMG/M metagenome (GOLD analysis project Ga0164242, IMG submission 108783) | Miracle-Growth compost microbial communities from Emeryville, California, USA - Original compost - Miracle growth compost (MG) ... | reverse complement strand
TTGCACGAGCTTTTCGCACACCCGCTGCCAACGGTCGGCAAGGTCGAACACGATCGCCCACGGCAGGTACTTGCTGAAGATGTCCTCGCCCTCTTCGAACTTCAGCTGATCGGCTTCGGCCGTGGCCAGATACCGACGGAACCCGATCAACTGGTCATCCAGGGCCCGGCCGACGGGGCTGCGCTGGCCCCGGCCGCGAATACGTGCCACCACAACCAGGCTGACGATCACCGCGAGGATGGGCGCGATCACCACAACCGCGCGCATCGCGCTGCCGCCGAACACCGCGCCGGCGGCGCCGCCGGCACCGGAGATCACGAACCAGGCGATCAGGATGCCGCAGCCGATGCGTGCGCCGACTCCGCCGCTCTTCGGCCGCCCGCGCCCGGCTGAGGGCATCCGCGAATACCAGCCCTGCTGCGACACCTGCGAGCGGACCGCGTCGATCATCGCCGTGTGCGCTTCGAGCATGGTCCGATCGCCGACCTCGCCACGCTGCAGCAGCACGACGTCGCCGGGCTGACTGGTTGGGAACAACCCGCGCAATAGCGCCTGCTCGTGCGGCGCGGTCGCCACCGCCGGGTTCAGCAGCTGGGCCGACCGTTCGCCGTCTTCGCTGTCGAGGATCTTGATGGCGCCGCGCACCGCCAGGTCGATCAACGTCGCCGCTGTCTCGCGGGTGTTGGCGGTGGCGTCGATGAGTAGACCACCTTCGGCGACCGGGATCTTCGGCGGGCTGAATGCCACCGGAATCTGGTCTTCGGCCAGCGTGTCGTCTTCCACCGCGGCATCGGTGCCCGGCGGCGGGAACGTGCCCGGCGGCATGCCAGCGAACCGCTTGTCCTTGTTGCCGCGCCGGTGGTAGAAGAACGCGCCGACCGGCGCCAGCACCGTGAGGATCGCCGCTGGGATGATCCCACCGAGCGAGACGCCGGCCCGGTCGAGCAGCGACGGCGCCGCGACGATGATCGGCGTGTCGTTGGACACGGCGCCGGCCTTGATGGCGGCCACCACCGTGAACGCCTCGTCGGTACCGAGGCGGTCCTGACTGAACGTCGCGATACCGTCACCGGAAATGCTGTGGTGCTGGCACTCGGCCTTGCCGCCGAGAGGCGCGGCGTAGCAGGTCGCCTGGGTCACCCCGTCGGGCACGGTCACACTGACCGACACGTTGCTGATGGAGTCGACGTCCCACCCGTTCGGGCTCAACACGTCGTAGACGAACTCGCTGTGGTCGCCGAAGTGACGCAGCGCGCCCTGCACGTCGTAGCCGATCACGTACGTGGCGGAGTTGCCGCTGATGGTCTGGCTCGGCGAACCGATCTTGAGCTGAAGCTGTTGCTCACGGTGATCGCGGGTGACCGCGTTGTTCGTGGTCGCCGTGTATTGGGTCGGCGCCCCGCTGGGACTCTTCACCGAGATGTCGGAGATCTTGTACAGCTGGTCGTTGTCGGTCTTGTGCCGGTTGGCGTCGACATAGGGCTCGCGGATCACCAGGTTGCGGTAGATGCCGTGCCGCCCGTAGGACCCGAAGTGGTAGGCGATGGTCTCCTGCACGTGCACGGTGCCGTCCGGGGCCACCGTGTACTCGACCTTGTAGGAGTCGATGCGGTCGCCGGTGTCGGCGCGCGCCGCCGTGACGCCGGGTCCGGCGAGCAGCCAACCGGTCAGCAGCAACAGCACCCCGATCAGCACGGCAGGCATCGTCGTCTTACGCAAGGTGCCGGTGATGCTGGTCATGGCATTACCGTATCCGGCCGACCGCCCCCGACGAATTCGTCGAGCCGCCGGCCGGACCCAACCCGCCGGCCGCCAGCCATGGCCAGCCACAGCCAGCCAGCAGCAGCACCAACGCCGTTGCGGTCAGCGTCACCGTGAACAGGTTGTTCGTCATGCCCTGCGCGAGAAACGCCAGCACAGCAACCCCGATCGCGAGCGCCTCGTCACTGTCCGGCCGGCCTCGGGCGCGGCGAGCGCGCGTCAGCACCGTGACTGCCACCCCCACGATCGCCACGTTCAGCAACAGCGCCCCGGCACCACCGAGCACGCCGTCCTCGGCCGCGGCCAGCAACACCGTGTTGTGCGCGTTGTTGGCGGCGACGCCGAAGTTGGTCGCCCGATATCGTGCCGGCGCGGCCGCGGTCACGTTCGCCTGCTCGCCCGGCCCGACACCGGCAACCGGATGATCGCCGAATACCTTGATCGCCGACGTGTACAAGGCCAGCCGGTCGGTGGAACCGTCCATCATCCGGTGCAGGGCGGGTGTCGCGACCAGCAGCAGGACCAACAGCGCCACCCCGCCGGCCAGCCACCGGAGCCGGCCCCGCAGCCCGAGCAGCAGCAGGCACGCGGCGGCGGTCACCGCCAGCGACGCGCGCGTGTAGGTGAGCACCATGGTCACGAGCTGGCCGGCCGCAGCCGCCAGCAACAGCCAGCGGGCGCGCCCGGCGTAGCGCAGCGCGAGCCCGAGCGTGACCGGAATCGTCAGCACCAGCAGCGCGCCGAGAAAGTTCGACGACAGGCCGAGCGTGCCGGTGGCCCGGCCGGGTATCTCGCCCAGCAGGCCGCTGCCGCCCCGCGCCGGCTCCAGCCCGAAGTCGCCCGGCAGCCCAACCGTGTAGGACACCAACGACACGGCCGACTCCACACACGCGACCGTCACCAGCGAACCGGCGACCACGGTGCGCACCATCGCCAGCGGCCGCTGCGCCAGGATCGCCAGCACCACGACCAGGTACAGCACCACCCGGCCCGCCCCGCGGATCAGCATGCTGACTGTGGGTTCGAGCTGCTCGGCGTTGACGAACGCCGAGACCACCATGCCCGAGGCCAGCAGCGCGACACCCACCAACGCCATCCGGGCGAACGGAACGCGTGGCAACTCGACCGGCCCGTGCCGCGCCGACCTGAGCGCACACGCCAGCAACACGAGCAGGCCGAGCAGCAGGGGCACGTCGTCGGTGCCGACCCCGACCCCGAGCGTGTCGTGCGACGGGATGATCGTGCCGCAGGCCAGCATGAGGCCCAGCGCCGGCGGCCATCGACGTAGTTCGGGCAGCGCCCTCCAGACGATCACCGCGGCGAGGATCACCGCAATCATCAGCACCGCGGACAGCCAGGTCGGCACGTCGGTCACGACACACCGCCCTGTCTGCTCGGTGCGACGTCGGTGGCCGAGCGCGGAATGAGGCTGTTGCGCACCACGTCCTGGCCGTACACGTACAGCACCGAGATGTGCCGCGCCCCTGGCTCCACCTCGACCGGGCGGACCGCGCCGACCACGGTGAACTGCTTGACCACCACGTACCGCGACCGGCTGCTCAGGCACAGGCCGGGGCCGTCCTTGAGCACGACCTTGTAGTGGTTGGGATTCTCACCGGGACGCATCCGTACGTAGAGCCAGCCGTCGGACCACCACGAGCCCCGCTTCTGCCGAGCCGGCGCCACCGTCGGCCACCCCGACAGCGGCACCTGCCCGACGACGACGAACCCGAAACCGCTGCCGTCGTGCAGCCGAGGATCGTGCGGCCACCGCACGCGCCAGGCCACGCCGCTGCCGTCTGCCCGGCGGACCGCGGCTCGGGCCAATCCCGCGACCTGGGACAGCCGCGTGAACGGTGCATACACCTGCACCCGGGTGGTCAGCACCGGTGACCGCAGCCGGTTCGTGTAGACGTTCGGCGCGATCGTGATCGGCGCACCGGGCTTGCCGCGCACCGTCACGCAGGGCTCGCCCGGCCGCGAGTACATCTGGGTGGTCGAGTAGCCGAGAAGCAGCACCTGCGCGCCCGGCCGGGCGTGCGGCAACGCCTCGTCCAGCGTCTTGAACGCCGTCTCCGGGGTCCGGCCGTCACCGTCGTCGTGGCCGAACGCCGCATCCACATAGATGGTCTGCGGCAACCGCGCGGTCGCCGGCTCGACCGTCCGGTCGGCGATCACGCACAGCACCGCCAGCGCCGCCACCCAGACGACCCCCACCACGAGGATCCGCCGACGGCGCCGCTGCCCGTCCGCGGTGTTCACCGGCGTGTCACCGAGCGTGCATGCCGGGTCAGCTCACGGCGGCCGGCGCGGGCCGCCAGCAGTGCCTCGTACCGGTCCAGGCTGCGTGCCACCGCAGCCGGCGCGGCGTGCGCGGCGGCAACCCGATCGGCCCGCATCCGCAGCGGCCCGGCCCGCTCCGGGTCGTCGGCGGCCGCCAGCGCGCTGGTCAGCGCCATGGTCACCGAGGCCGGCTCGGGCAGATCCGCGACGAAGCCGGTGCGGCCATCCTCGATCAGCTCGCCCAGGCCGCCGACCCGGGTGACCACGGTGACCGCGCCGGCCGCCATCGCCTCCAGTGCCGCGAGCCCGAGTGCCTCCTGCCGCGACGGGACCGCGACCACGGCGGCTCGCGCCATCCGCGCCGCCACTTCAGCCGGTGGCAGCGAGCCGACGAACACCACGTCCAGCCGATCCCGGGCGGCCTGGGCCCGCAACGCCGCTTCCATCGGGCCAGCGCCGATCACCTGGATCCGCGGACGGCTGTCCGCCGACATACCCGCGACACCGGCCAGCACCAGGTCGGGGCCCTTGCGCTCGATCAGGTGCCCGACGTAGGCCACATCGTGGCGCAGGACGCCGTCGGCGCCGGCGCGATCCCGAGCTCCGGAGAACGCGCGATAGTCGATGCCCGGCGAGATCACCTCGACCCGCTCGGGGGCCACGCCGAGCCGTTCGACCTCGCCGGCCAGATAGGCGCTGTTGGCTACCACCAGGTCCGCGGCGCCGAGCAGCCGTGGCGCGAGCAGCGCGTCCGCGCGGCTGCGGTGCGGCGCCGCGAGGACGTCGCTGCCGTGGGCGTACAGCACCAGCGGCGCGGCGAGCGATCGCGCCAGCGGCCAGGCGAACAGCCCGGTCGGGTAGGCGATGTGTGCCTCCACCACCGTTCGACCCGGGTAGGCCGGCGGCACGCTCAGGTTCGGCAGGCCCGGCAGCTTCGGCAAGCCGGCGAACACGGGCAGCTGCGGCAGCTTCGGCAGGTGCCGATCGGCCAGGGCTCCACGGCCGGGCAGCTTGCGTAGCCGGTGCGGTCGTCGGTGCTTGCCATCAGTGGCGTGTTCGGCCGGTCCGGGCGCACCGGCCGGCACTCGGGCGCGCAGCCCTTCGAGCACACCACCGGCGGTCTGGGACACCAGGCTGCCGTAGCGACCGGCAGCCGAGGGCACGTCGGGCACCTTGAGCAGCTCGACCGCGACCCCGGCTGCGCGGAGTTCCGCGACTCGCGCCGCCACGTAGGTGCCCCAGCCGGGCCGCCGGTCGGACGGGTAGAGGTTCGTCACCACCACGACCCGCAGGTCGGCGCCGCGCGGTGAACCGGGCCGCCCGCGCGTGCCGGCGAAGCGGCCGGCTGCACGGTTCGGCTGCGTCACGTCTCTCCGGTGTGTTGGCTGCCCCGGTCGGTTGCTCGACCCCGACGGTGGCCGGGACTCGGCCATCCCGCATCCGGGCCCATCGGGCCCGACTAACGTCTGCGGCGTGCCCGACGATACCGCGCGCACTGCCCCGGTCAGCGCACCTGCCGCCGGTGCCGATCCGGCGGCCGGGACGTCGCGGTCGGTGCTGGCCGCGACCTTATGGTCGATGCTCGGCATCGCCGCCTTGGGCCTGACCAGGCTGGTCTACTCGGCGCTGGTCGGCCGGTCCGGCGGTCCCGCGGTCCTGGGCTCGGTGAACAACGCGGTGTCGCTGTCGTTGCTGGCCACATTCGTGACCGCCGGCGCCACCGGGCAGGCGGTGACGAAATACGTCGCGCAACGTACCGGTGCCGGCGCCGGTGGTGCGGCGGTGCGCCGGCTCCTCGACCGGCTGACCCTGGCAGCGGTACTGGTTGCCGGCGTGGTGCTGGTGGCGGCCGCGCCGTGGCTGTTCGCCGGGCACGAACTCGGCGCCGGTGCCCACGCGCGCTGGCGCACCGGCGTGCTCGCGGCGTTGCTGATGCTCGCCTACGCCGGCTACACCTACGCCAAGGCGGTGCTGTACGGGCACCGGCTGGCCCGCCGGTACGCGGTGCTGGAGGTGGTGTCGGACCTGGTGGCGCTGGCGTTGACGGTCGCGGTGCTGGGGGTCGGGGCGCCGGCGTGGTTCCTGGTGCCGTTGATCGTCGGCTACGGCACGTTCACGGTGTGGGCGCTGTTGACGGCGCGGACGGTCGCCGCGCGGCGCGACGCCGGCACGGCGCCGGCTGTGCTGCCGGCCGGGTTGGCCCGCGAGATCGTGGCCTTCGTGGGTCTGACCTGCCTGGGCACCGTGGCCAGCCAAGGCTTCTTCCAAGCGTGCATGGTGGTGGCCGGCAAGACCTTGTCGGCGCACGGGGCCGGCCTGTACGCGGCAGCAATGACCGCGGTCACGCCCGCGTTCTTCCTGCCCCGCGCGCTGGCGCTGGCCTTCTTTCCGGCCGCCGCGAGCGCGGTCGGGGCGGGGGACCGGTCGGGACTGGCCCGGCAGGTCGACGTCGCCACCCGGGCGCTGACCGCGGTGTCGATGCCGGTGTTCGTGCTGGCCGCGGTGCTGGCGCCGGTGCTGCTGCGGCTGGTGTTCGGGGCCGCCTACGCCGGCGCGGCGGGTGCCGTCGGGGTGTTGGCAGCGGCGATCTGGCTGTACGTGAGCGCGGTGCCGTCGGTGAACGTGCTGTCGGCACACGGGTTGTCGTGGGCGCGCGTGCCGCCGTTCGCCTCGTCTGCCGGTGTGGTGCTGGGGGTGGCGGTGTGGCTGGTGCTGTTGGCTGGTCTGGGTTGGCGCGGACCGGCCGCGGTGGCGGTCGGCTATCTTGCGTCGACCCTGCTGCAGGCCGGTGTTCCGCTGGTCGTGGCGCGGCGCCGGTTGGCCCGGGCGCGCAGCGGTTTCGGCTGGCGTGCCGGCGTCTGCGCGCTGCTCGGTGCGGCCGCCGGGGGCGCCTGGCCGGCGACGGGCCGCGTGTGGGTGGTGCTGGCCGCGACGATCGTGTTCGCCGGCGGCTACATCTGGCTGCTGGGACACCAGGTGGTCAGCCTGCGCCGGTGGGCCCGTCGGGCGACAGGCCGAGCGACCGCGTGACATCTGTGGACGAATCGTGCACGGCAGCCCGCCTGATCGTGCCAAGCTAAGCCATACCGGCATCCCACCAGGCAGGGATGCCTCACCGCCGAACGTCGGAAGAAGCGAACTCATGGCCGGCCGTCCCACCTCGCGCGACGTGCGCGCGCCGGCGCGGGTCGACATCTGTGGCGTCGGGGTGGATGCGCTGACGATGGCCGACACGGTGGCGCTGGCCGAGCAGATCATCGCCGACGGCGGGCCGGCCCAGCACGTGTCGATCAACGCGGCCAAGGTCGTCGAAGCCCACCACGACCCGCACATGACCGAGATCATCGAGCACGCCGGCATCGCCAACGCCGACGGCGCGTCCATCCTGTGGGCTGGCCGGCTGCTCGGCTGCCGGCTGCCCGAACGGGTGACCGGCATCGACTTCATGCTGACGATGTGGGACCGGGCCGCCGAAGCCGGCTACACCGTGTACCTGTTCGGGGCGAAGCCGGCGACCGTGGAGGCGGCCGCCGACGTAGCGCGGGCCCGCGGGGTCAAGGTCGTCGGCGCCCGCTCGGGCTTCTACGACGACGAGTCGGTGGTGGTGGCCGAGATCGCCGAGATCGCGCCGGACATGTTGTTCGTCGCGCTGCCGACGCCGGCCAAGGAGCTGTTCATCGCCGATCACCTGCACGAACTCAACGCCAAGCTCGCGGTCGGAGTCGGCGGGTCGTTCGACGTGGTGGCCGGCGAGGTGACGCGGGCGCCGGTCTGGATGCAGCGCGCCGGCCTGGAATGGGCCCATCGGCTGATCAAGGAACCGCAGCGGATCTTCCGTCGCTACTTCCTGCAGAACCTCGGCTTCTTCTGGTTGCTGCTGCAGGCCCGACTGCACCGCATCGGCCGTCGCTGAGCCGCCGGGCGTCAGCCCGGCCGGACCCGGAGCAGCCGCGGCAGGATGGCCGACCAGCGCGATTCCTGTTCGGCGAACTCGGACGGGTCACTGTTGCGATAGCGCGGCACGTACCCGAGCCGCAGGTAGGTCTTGATCGCGGCCAGTCGGTGGTCTTCGGTCTCGAGTATCGAGCCGCGCCGACCCGCGCCGGCGAAATGCCGCAGCACCGCCACGACGACCTGGCTGCCCAGCCCGTGGCCGCGGGCATCCGGATGCACGCCGACCCAGTGCAGGTAGCCGTCGTCCGGCCAGTCGTCGGGTAGGTACCGCGCGGACGCGGTGGCGAGCAACTGATTCCCGTTGGCGATGACGTACGTCTGGTCGACGGTCGAGTCGTCGAGCAGCGCCGCGTGCACGCGGGCGACGTCCCAGGCCTCCTCGAAGGCGGCGTCGAGCAGGGCGGCGAGCGCGACGTCCTCGTCCGGCCGCAGCGTTCGCACCCCGGTAGTGGCGGGCAGGTTGGACGGGATCGCCGGCAGGTGCATCACGAGATTGCTCACGTCGCCCAAGCCTGGCATGCCCGACGCTGGCCCATCGGCGACGGTTCGGCCACGTTGGCGCGGCGAGCGGGCGGATGCTGGACGCGCGCCGGTCTCGTCGTGAATGCTGCAGACGTGCCCGCTGCCGCGACCGAGACCGGCGCCGCCTCGCCGGTGCAGCGCCGGGACGTGGTGTCCACCTTCGCCAGCTTCACCTTCAGCGGGGTGCTCGCAGGCACCTGGTATTCGCGGATCCCGGCGGTGCGCGACCATCTGGACGCCGACCTGCGCACGATCGGTTTCGTGCTGGTCTGCATGGGCTTGGGCTCGTTCGCGGCGATGTCGCTGGGCGGTCGTGCGGCGCACGCGTTCGGTACCGCACGGGTGTGCGGCACGGCCTCCACGCTGGCCTGCCTGCTGTTCCCGACGCTGTCCCTGATGGGCAACGCGGCCGGGTTCGCCGCGCTGCTGTTCGTCGCCGGCGGTTGCTTCGGCATGTGGGAGGTCATGCTGAACGTGCACGGCGCCGAGGTCGAACGGTCCTGCGGCCGGCCGATCATGCCTGCCCTGCACGGCTTCTGGAGCGGCGGGCTGATCCTCGGATCCGGCCTCGGCGCGCTGCTGGCCGGTCACGACGTGTCGCTGCAGGAGCATTTCTGGACGGTGCTGCCGGTGGTGCTGGTGGTCAACGTGGTGGCGGTGACCCGCTGGCACGATCACCGACTGCCGGCCGACGCCACGCCCGGCGCTCGACCGGGCCGCCGGGCCCGGCCGACCACCCGGGCCGTCACGCTGCCGATCGTGTTGCTCGCGGTGATGTTGATCTGCTCGAACATCGGCGAGGGGTCGGCGTCGGACTGGCTCGAGCTCTACGCCCACGACGAGCGCGGCCTGCTGCCCGGGCTCGCGGCGGCGGTCTATACGACCTACACCGTCACCGTCACGATCGGCCGGCTGAGCGGCGGGTTCGTGACCGCCCAGTGGGGTCGGGTGGCCACACTGCGGATGTGCGGGCTGGTCACGTGTGCCGGGTTGGCCTGCACCCTGTTCGTGCCGACGGCGGCCGGCCCGTATGTCGGTGCGGCCCTGTGGGGCCTCGGCCTGTCGGTGGTGTTCCCGATGGCGATCAGCGCCGCCGGTGAACACGGCCGGGACAACTCGGCCGGCGCCATCGCCGCCGTGTCGACGATGGGCTACGGCGCGTTCCTCACCGGCCCGCCGCTGATCGGGCTGCTGGCGCAGGACCGCTCTATCGGAACCGCGCTGGGCGTGGTGATGGTGATGTCGCTGGGCGTCACGCTGCTGGCGTGGGTAGCGCGGTCGCCGCGTACCGCGCAGCCCGGTCGGTGAGCACGCCGGACGTTCGGGCACGGACGCGGCCGGGAGGCAGCGGGCGACGCGACACGGCCACGTCAGGACGCCGACGGCATGCGGGCGCCTGTCGGCCGGGCCGGTCGGCAAAACTGGCAGTACCCACAGTCCGGAGGTCGTCATGCGTTTCGCCGTCGTCGGTGCCGGTGTGATCGGCACCCTGCACGCCACCCTGCTGGACACGTTGCCCGGGTCGGGCGCGGCGGTGATCGTCGACGTCGACACCGACCGCGCCCGCGCCCTGGCCGACCGGCACGGCACCGACGCCACCGATGACCTCGCCGCCGTACTGGGCCGGCGCGACGTGGACGCGGTCAGTGTCTGCGTCCCGAGCGGCCTGCACGCCGACATCGCGGTAGCCGCGCTCGAGGCCGGCAAGCACGTGATCGTGGAGAAGCCGCTCGACATCACCCTGGCCGCCTGTGACCGGGTGATCGAGGCCGAACGGCGGTCCGGTCGCGTCGTCACCACGATCAGCCAGCGCCGGTTCCAGC
>Ga0164242_10009719_pt1 | contig 10343 bp, 12 predicted proteins | sample OricomgcompostMG_FD_108783 | JGI IMG/M metagenome (GOLD analysis project Ga0164242, IMG submission 108783) | Miracle-Growth compost microbial communities from Emeryville, California, USA - Original compost - Miracle growth compost (MG) ... | reverse complement strand
TCGCCTTCAGCTCTGCCACCACCGGCGCCGCGCGTTTGGCTTGCTCCTGCCGGTCGGTTTCCGCCTGCGCCTTGCGCGCTGCCTCCGATCGAGCCTTGTCCCGATCGCTCACGATTCGCGCCGCTCGTCCGTCGCCGCTCGCCAGCGCGCGTTGCAAGTAGCCCTCGGCCAGGTCGGCGTTGGACCCTTTGTAGCCGTTGTACAGCGCCAGCAGCGCCCGCGGATCGTCTTGCTCTGCCGCTTTGCGATACCAGTCCCAGCCGGCCTTGTTGTCGCGGTCTGTGCCCTCGCCGTACACGCAGCAGTAGGCGACGTTGACCATCGCCTTCGGGTCGCCGCTTTTCGCAAGCGGCAACCACTGCTTGAAACCAGCGTAAAAATCGGGTGGCAGCGCGTCCCCGATGAAATAAATGTCTTGATTTTTGATCGCCTGGTCGATCTTTTCTTGAATGCTGCTCATCCCGATTTCTCCCCGTCCTTAGCCTTGATTGCCAGCCGGATCGAACTTCCAAATCCACATCCGGTAGTCGTAAAACGCCGAACTCACGACGCTCATCGCGCTTGTGTCGCCCAGCGGGACGTAACCGGCGATGTAGGCGATGCGGGCGTTGATCGCGTCGAGCCGTACTTGCAGCGGGTTGGCCTGGAACATCGGGCCGGTGTTCGCCAGTTGCACGCTCATCGGACGCAGCGGCGGCAGCGGGCCGCGCGTGCGTTGCTCACCCGTGTTCGGCACGTTCATCGGTGCGCGAGTCCCGTCGATCTTGTCGATGATGCCTTGCGGGTTCAGCGTGCCGGTTTGACCGACCGCATCCCGCGCTACGATCGGCGCGTCGCAGATCTGAAACACTTCATCGTGCGATTGTTTCGGGCCTCTCCAGATGGTGGCCCGCACTTTCCAGCACGGCTGATCAGCCCCGAACGACAGGTATTCCAGGGCCACGCGCGGGTAAGCGATTTGCCCGTAGTTCGCCTTTTGCTGGTTCTGCCCTGCGAAGAGCCCGGACAAGGTGTTGCCGCCGCTGATCGGCGTGTAGACGGGGCCAGCGGTAGCGGTGGAGCCGCTACCGCCCGATCCGCCGGTCACGCTGCTGATCGCGCCTTCGACCGCGTTGTTCGCTTTCGACACGAACCCGTTGATGTCCGGGCCACCGTTCGCGCAGCCGGCAAGCAGCCCCGCCAGAACCGTCGCCACGGCGACGGACGTTGCACGTCGTTTCATCATTTCCCCGCTTGTTGTTGAGTGCTGAAACTGAAAAACAGCCCCTTGCGGGGCCGTCGAAAAACAGGTGAGCCGGTCAGGGCAGGAAAGCCGAGAGCCGTTGGTACAACGTGGCTTCCAGGCTGTTCGCACCGTCGGCCGTGTGGAGCAGCAGCGGCGACCCGTTGCTGTCCTTGAACGTGCTGTTGAACGCCGTGTCGAAGGCCGCCTGGACACGGGTGTCGATCGAGCCCGCACCGCCCACACAGACGTTGTAGTCGCCCGACGGCATGCCTTGCGTCTGCGATGCCGGCGGGATGATGCCGTTCGGAATCGGTTGCGCACACGCGGCCATCGCGGCGGCCTTGTAGGCGGCGATGAACGTCGGGATGTTCGTCAGGCCGTAGCCGAGACCGCCGGCGGCCGACGACGTCAGGTATTGCACCGTGGCCTCATACGCCGGATACGCGTCCATGTTGGTGTTCAGGTTGGTCGTCGAGAGGACGTCCGTCCCTTGCACCAGGGTCAGGATGCTGGTCTTGGAGCCCATCGGCTGTTGCGCGACGGTCGTGGCCATGCCTTCCTGGAACCAGGTTTCCATGCCGCCGAACGGTTCGGAGAGCGAGTAGAGCGCCGCGTGCGTGCCTTCGTGCACGAACAGGGAGCCGTAGGACTGGCCGACCGGCGAGGTGTACGACGTGGCACCGGGGTAGCGGGCGTCGAAGTTGGCGCTGTCCGCCGACATGATCTGGATCACCGGGCCCGGGCTGCCGAGGTTCGTCTGGCCTTCCAGGCTCGTACCGGTTTCGCCCGAGCTCTGACCGAGGGCGGTGTCCACGCACAGCTGAACCTTGTTGGTGCCGTCGAACGCCACGCCGGACGCGGACAGGCCCAGCGCCGTGCGGATCTGCGGCACCGCCTGTTCGAAGAGGTCGGCGGCGACCTCCTGGGCCTTGAGGCTCGCGCCATTGGTCGAGAAGACGATCACGTCCGGGGCATCGACCACCGTCGAGCTGACCGTGCCCGAGCACGCCGACTGCATGCCGCTGTTGCCCACGTTGAACGCCGGGCCGGAATAGTTCGTGACCACCGCCGCGGCGATGCTGGCCGGGACAACGTATTGCGCAAGCAGGGTCTGGCCGTTGCTCGTGCCGGTCGTCGTCGTGCCCGTTCCGGTGCTCGACGAGCCGCCGCCGGACGAACCGCCACCGCCACCGCCCCCACCGCCGCCGCAGGCGGTGGCAAGGACGGACAAAGTTACGGCAGCGGCCAGCGTTTTGATGTTCCCCATGAAATCCCCGTGCGATGGTTTGATATCTGCAATATTCGTCTTGTATTACGGAAAACCTGCATTTTTAATCATTCTAACGGCTAAAGCGACGAATGACACTTGCTGTCATGTTTGACGCTTTATGCAGGTGCAACCGTGGCGGTAAAAGGTGCGAGACAGGGCAGCGCCCGGACGTTGATCGATGGGATCGGTCGACGCCTGGCTGATCGTCGCCGGGCGCTAGGATGGACGCAGGCCGTACTGGCCGAGAAAATCGGGGTGGCCGAAGAAACGATGTCGCGGATGGAAGGCGGCAAGGTCGCCATTTCGCTCGCACGCCTGGCGCGGTTTTGCGATCTGCTCGATCTGTCGATCGAAGAACTGTTGCTGCAAGTGTCGGAGAATCCGGAGGACGAGGCCCGAGCGTTGATCCGCTCGTTGAAAGACTTGCCGCGGGCCGAACGCAACATTGTTGTGAACAACGCGCTCGGCTTGGCCGACCTGCTGCGTCAAAACAAAAACCAACCGAAGCGTTGAACTGACCGGTACGTTCATACCCCATCCCGTTCATCGTTCGGTTCGGCCGGCGGTGCCGGTTCCTCGTCCAGGTCCAGCCCGTCGTACGTCACCTGGCCTGCATCGATTTCATGCTCGTCGAGCAACGACGGATCGCGCAGCGCCGCATCGATCAACCGGCGCAACGCGCCTTCTCGTCCCAGGCCGCGGTCGGCGGCCAACGCATCGAACTCGGCGAAGCGAGTTGCAGGCACGTGCAGCATGACAACGTGGTGCGCCGATGCTTCGCGCTCCGCGTCGAACGCGGTCATTTCCACATCTGCGGTCTCGTCGAGCAGCCGGCGCAACGCATTGGCGAAGGCAAGCGCGGCCGATGGCTGCGCATCCGGTTCGAGGTGGCCGTAGTACCAGTTCAGCAGGAAAGCATCGGCCGGGGCCAGTTCGTCGTGCAGGGCCGCGAGCGATCGGTACAGCGGCAGCAGGCCGCACGTATCGGCGAGTCCGATCGACAGCACGCCGTCGCCGCTTCGCTGGTAACGCACCTCATGATCAACGCCGGACACCGTGACGAGCATGGCGACATCGGCCGTTCCGTCGTCCGCGGCATCGATGAAACCGAGGCGTACCGACGCTTCGACGGCTTTCAGCGTGGCGGCAAACCGCATCGCCTGGGCGGTGGTGTGTGCTTTCGTGCCGTTCATGACCGTACCTCGTTCGCTTGCGCGGCCCGTAGCCGTTCCTGCCGCGCATGACGTTCCGCTCGGCTGACGCGGCGATCTTGGCGTGCTTTGCGTTCCGTGCGGCTCATTTGCTTCGGCTTGCTCGTGCTCATGCGTCCTCCGGCTCGATCCACAGGTCGGCGTACGCTTTCGCGCACACGACACGGTGATCGCCACGGAGCGACAGCCCAAGGTGCCGGTCCAGCCGTTCCTCGCCGGTGAGCCCGATGTCGCTCGACACCAGCATCACGGCGCCGAACCAAAGCGGCCCTGCCGCTAGTACGTACGCGCCGGGCAGCAGGCCGCGCCAGGCCAGCAGCACGACATCGACGGCCAGCAGGGCCACCGCCGCGGAGAGCACCACCGCGACGGCGACGCCGCGAAGGTCCACGCCGCTCTCGCGAGCCAGGTTCGTAAGGTTGTTGCGCATGATGACCTCCATGTTCAGCGGCCGGCCGCGGTGAACGACTGCTCCGAGTCCTCGTCGCCCGTAGGCTTGCGGCGGGCGAGGATCGGCCAGACGCCAGCGACGAAGAACACGATGCCCACGAGCAGCACGGACAGCGTGAGCAGGGGCAGGTCGTAAAACGCGGTCGTGCCGCCGACGGCGAAAAACACGAGCGCGATGACGAGCGGCATGAGCGAAGGCACTACAAAGCGAGGGTCGTAAAACATGGTCAAATCTCCCGAAACGAAAGGGTTTGAAGTTCAAGAAGGCGGCGACGGGCACGGGCCAGGCGGCGGTCCGCGTGTTTCAACCGGGCGGTGACGACGCCCGCTTGATGGTTGAGCAGGAACGAAGCGGCGATCGAGCCGATGGAGAGCAGCGATTCGACGACACAGAACACCACCAGGTTGCCCGCGGGTTGCCGGCCGGCGGCCAGCGTGAGCAGCGCGCCGAGCGTCACGCAGAACGACGCGGCGGACGCCGACACCGACACGCGGAAGGCGATCGACACACGACGGAGCGACGCTTGCGCGGCGGCCCGCTCGTGCTTGTAGTGGTCTTTCCGGGCGACGTAGCCCTGAAGTCCGAAAATGACCGTCGCGCGCCGGGCCGTGTTCATGTCAGCGGCTCCACTGGTTGCGTTTGGCCGACTCGCCGTGCAGGTCGGCGTAACGGCGCAGGAACGCCTGGCGTTCGCCAGGCGTGAGGCTTTCCATCGCGAGCAAGGCGGCGCCGATGTACGCGGTGCGCGTGACGCCCACGGCTTCACGCTCGCGGTCAACGTTCGCACCGACGCTGCGCACCAGCGCCAGGGTCGTGCGCCACCGGTCGGCCGCGTGACGCGCGAGCCAGGAACGCTGGCGTTGTGCGTTTTTCGACAGGGACATGCGGGGCTCCAGGTAGGGGAGGCGTTAGCACTAACGCCATAGACCACCCTCTCTCTAGAGAGGGCTCGAGTCAAACATCGACCGCAAAAAAGATGGGGGCCGTAGGCCCCCGATCGCTTCGCGCGGTGTCGCCTGCGGCGTGCGGTGTTACAGCCGCCCGCTGCGCTCGAACGCCGCAAACCGGCGGCGGTACGCAGGTTCGTTGGCGTCGTTGAACAGCAGGACGTGCTTGCACGAGTGCGCCGGCTCGGGAGTAGGCGGCACGATCAACGGCAGCGGTGCGTCCCACATCGCGTCGATTTCGTCGCGGAAGGCGGCGACCGCCTGCTCGACGGTCGGTGTGGCCGAGGTGCTGACCCGCATGTAGGCCGTCAGGTGCGCCGCACGTTCATCCGGCGAGAGTTTTTCGAACGCGATCATCGAGGCCGCGACCCAATCGGTGAAGGTCGCTTGACCGGCGGGCGTGCCGTGGTGCTGCTCGCGGAACCGTTGCCAGGCGGCCTTGGCGCGGTCGTACGTGCCCTTCTCGAAACTGAAACCGGTGAAACGGCGGGCGTCGCGCCACGCTTCCCGGTTTTTCCGGCGACGGGCCGTGGCGGGGCTGGGGTTTTGCAGCAAGGGGCGGCTCATGGTTTCCATCCTCTAAAAAAACGAGCCCGTGGGATCACGGGCTCGAACGTTGGGTTGCAACAGGTCCGGTTAGGCAGGGGCGCGGGCGAGCCGCATGTACTTCTTGAGGAATACCAGGCGTTCGCGGTCGGGCAGGGCCAGCCAGGTCAGCAGCGCCGCGCCGAGGTGATCGCTCACGCGGGCGGTTGCGGTCGCTTGCTCCGGGCCGGTGAGGCCGGCGCTTTGCGCGACCCAGGCCGCGTGTGCGGGCACCAGCGTCTTCACGTCCGCGTAGACTTGGCGGACGATCGAGGTACCAACCGCGTGCCGCGTCGCCTGCCGGCGAGCGCGCGATGCGCGCGAGCGGACGGTGCTGGCCGGCGTGCCCATCACACGCCCCCGTCCGTCGCCGAAGCGTCGGCGAGGTGCAAAGCAAGGTCGTCCAGGTTCGCCAACGCGTGCACCGCGTGCTCGTCATGGGCCGCCTGCGGTGCGTCGTGCGGCGGGTTGTCGAGGCCGGCGGGCGCTTCGTCCGCCGGCTCGACCGAAACCGTCGAGGCCGCCGCGAGAGCGGCCGGCACCGCGCTGATGTACGTGTTCAGGTACTCCAGCCGGCGCTCGCGTTTCATATCGACGAACGCATCGAGCGCGGCGCCCAGCAGGTCGTTTAAGTGTGCGCCGGCCACGACGGCGGCGGTCGCACGGTCCGACTTCGACAGTTTCGGGTTGTCCCGAGCCTCGCGGCAGTACGTCACGTCCTCCTGCAGCGTGGCTTTTGCGCCCGACAGCATGGCGGTCAGGATCGACGCGCCCAGGTTGCTGCGCACGCTCGACCACTTCGCGCGGCTCGCGCGGATGCGTTGCCGCGTACGTTCCAGCCGTCGGGCTTCACGTTCGAGCGGATCGTTCAGGTCGGTGGACATGCTCAACTTCTCCCAGGTCGTAAACGAAAAACGCCCCAGCGGTGAACTGGGGCGAACGTTGCGCGCGACGGATTGCGCGGATGCGATGAGTACAAGATACAGCGATGCGGGCGCAGGTCAACACCTGGCGCTCGCGTTCCGGTACCGCGCACGCTCGACGGTGCCAACGGTGCGTGGGCGCTATCGACTTATGGACAGTTTATCAAGAACTCCTCAAGGTTTTTCAGACCGGGCACCCAGCGGTCCACGGCGCGCAAAACAGGCCCAACGACGCGGTTTGTTGCTTGCGACGGCTCCCCCATCCGCCGCGCACCAACCGCCCGGTTTTGCTCGCATCGTTCCTTTTGCTGAAGGGTGGCGGTACAAGAAACGGGCAAAGCAGAGGGGACGTACAAGAAACGGGGCGGGGCAGCAGTCGTACAAGAAACATGCAGGCGGGTAAGGCGGGCAGAGGACGGGGCAGGCAAGACGGACGTACAAGAAACACAGCAACCCTCAACCACCACAACCAGCACCACGATCACCAGCAACAACGAACAGCAGGGGGTAAGGCGTACAAGATATGAAGCAGGACACCGAGGGCAGAGGCATCCAGGGCAACGGCAACATCATGAAAGGCGTACAAGCAACACCGTGAAAGGCGTACAAGCAACACCGAGGGAAGCGTACAAGAAGCATGTCGTATCGGTGTGGTTTGCGTGCTCCTCGTTTTACTCGGAGTACGACCACAACACACGCATTGCACCTTCGGTGCCTCCTCCCCTGGCCGCTTCGCGGCCCTTTCGCCTTGCTGCGCAAGGCTCTTATCGTCGCCGCGTAGCGGCGACCGGGAAGGAGGCCAAAGCCTTACCGGAAAAGGCTTTGACGGTCGCCGTGCTCCGGGCGAAAAACGGTCGCCGCGACGTACCGCGGGCACCCGCTTGTCTTTGCCCCGGTTCCTGGTAGTACTGAAGCACCAGCCACCGCACGGAGCCCATCATGGCAATGCCCAACCTGCACATCCGACTGAAACCCACGAGCAACAACCGGCTGAAAGACCTAGCCGAGGCGCTGAACGTCAGCCAGGGCGACCTCGCCCGGCGGGCGATCGACGCCTACCTGGACGGCGTGGACATCGCCGCCGCGATCGACGCGCAGATCGGCGCGCTGGAAACGCGGCTGATCGAACGGTTCGAGGACCACCTGAAGGCGCTCGCCAACGCGTTCGCGACGATCCACCTGACGGTCGACCAGGCCGGCAACGCCATCGCCGGCCACCGCGATCCGTTGGCACCGGACGCAGCGTTGCGGGCCGCCTGACCGGTCAAAATCCCCGACACGAAAAACCGACGCCGGGCGGCGAGTCCGACCCACCGCCGCAACAAGCCGTCCGGCGTTCCGTTTTTTTAGCAGCACCAGCAGGACCAGCAGCATCCGCCGTTCGTCGAGTCACCCGCGGGCAACGCGGGCTTCCGGGTACCAGGGGCCATCGCGCTCCGCTCACCGGAGGCCGACATCATGGCTCGACACGACGACGACGGCAGCAACGTCTTGCGGCTGTTCATGCGCAAGCAACCCCTCAACACCAGCGCCTCGCAAAAGGTCGCTTACGTCGGCCGCGGCATGGCCGAGGGCGCCCTGACCTGCCTCGCCACCTTTCTGGTGCTGTTCACGTTCACCATGCTGTTCGCGCCGGTCGGCGCCGAGCGCATCGGCAACCTCGATTTCTGGAGCGGCCTGTTCGGCAGCATCGCGCACCGGACCCTGCCCACCCATCCGTTCGAGGGCGCCGCGTACCGGTTCGGCAGCCTGTTCGACGAGTACCCGTTCGACATCGCCTGGCGCCTCGCGCTTGCGTTCGCGCCGTCGGCGGCGCTGGGCTGGTTCGTGTTCCGCGACACGGCCACGCCACGCGACAGCCAGGTGCACGTCGAGGGCGGCCGGTTCCACAACGGCGCGGAGGCGGTGAAACAACTGGCGATCGACACGGCTCCCCCGGCGCCGGCCAAAGGCAAGAAGGCGCCCGCGCCGTTGATGAAAATCCACCCGGACGTTCCGCCGTTGCTGCGCGACGTGTGGGTTCGGCACCAACTGATCATCGGCGCGTCGGGCGCCGGCAAGACCATGATCTTGCTGCACTGGCTGTTCCAGATGCACAAAGCAGAGGTCACGTTGCCCGACGGCACCACCGGCCCGTTCGGTCACAAGTTCGCGGCGGTTGACCAGAAGGGGGATTTTTCGCGGCTGTTCTGCAAGTTCGAGGACGGCGTGAGCGTCGGCGCCGCGCTGATCGACCCGTGGTCGGCGTTGTCGGACGTGTGGGACATCTACCGCGAACTGTCGCGCGACGACGCGCTGGAGGTGTTTTGCGCCACGATGTGGCCGACCAACCCGAACGCGTCGCAACCGTTTTTCACCGACGCCGCGCAGATCGTCGGCTACGGCGTGGTCGAGACGCTGCGCGTCGAACGGCGGCAACGCAAGATCGGCCGCTGGGGCTGGACGGAACTGTCCGAGCGCACCGGCCTGCCGCAGCCCGGCCTCGTCGCCCTGTTCAAGCCCTACGCGGCCAACGAGGACGGCAGCCCGAACCCGAACTACAACGCGGCGATCAACAAGGCGTACAACATCGTCATCGACCCGAACCCGGGCACCATGTCGGTCCTGTCCACGCTGATGAACGGCGCGAAACTGATCGACAACCTGGCGAAAGCCTGGCCCACGACGGTCCCGAACGACACGCGCCGCAAGATCGCGTTGTGCGACTGGGTGAAGGACGACTACACCGGGCCGCGGCAGATGGTCATTCGGGGCAAGCCGGACATGCCGCTGACGGAGAAGTACATCGCCGCGATGTTCAACGTCATGGCCCCGCTGCTGCTCGAACTGCGCGATTCCCGCAGCCGGCTCATCGGCGTGATCGTGGACGAACTGGCCGCGGTGAACCGGCTGAACATCATGGGCCTGCTCGACAAGGGCCGATCCAAAGGCGTGATGTTCACCGCGTGCTACCAGGACATCAACCAGATCAAACTCAAATACAGCCCGGAAGAGGCCAACACCATGTGGTCCCTGGTCGGCACCCGCATCGTCACGCGCACGTCGTCGGGCGACACCGCCAACAAACTGTCCGAATGGTTCGGCAAGCGCGTGGTGAACAAGATGAACACGTCCGTCACCGCGAACGGGCAGAGCGCCGCACAGCCCAACGTGACGAACTCGTACCACGAAGAAGCCACGTTGCTGGTCCGCCCGCATCAGATCAGCGACGAGAAGCACATGGGCGTGCGCAGCGACAGCAACACGCCTTACGGCTTCAAGGTCTCGGGCCTGCTGACGTTCGGCGGTTCTGTCTACAAACTCTGGTGGCCCGGTTTCAACGTGGACTCGCTGGTGCAATGCGAGACGGACGTGCCCGCCGACTGGACGAAGCCGATGGAGGAGCCGGAGGAAAAAAACCAGCCGGAAACGACGGCCCCGGCCGCCGACGCTGACGCGACCGAGGGCGGCCACGAGGTGCAGCACGCCGACGAGCCCGACCTGGACATCGACGACCCGATGCCGCCGGACGACGAGCCGATCCCGCCGCGTGTCGTCGCGCTGCTCGACGAACCGGGCGAGCCCGAACCGCCCGCGGAGCCGCCGCCCGCTGCGAAGCCGGCCGAGATCGACGAGGCCGACCTGGACAGCATGATCGAGGAAGCCGGTGAGGAGGTCGCCGCCGACCAGTTGAGCGAAGCGCTCGACGTGCCCGGCCTGGGCGTCGTGCTCGACGTGGTGAAGGTCGTGGA
>Ga0164242_10009718_pt1 | contig 10343 bp, 2 predicted proteins | sample OricomgcompostMG_FD_108783 | JGI IMG/M metagenome (GOLD analysis project Ga0164242, IMG submission 108783) | Miracle-Growth compost microbial communities from Emeryville, California, USA - Original compost - Miracle growth compost (MG) ... | reverse complement strand
TCTTTTGTACCTACTGCATTATATAAACCTGATTTTGAGGCAATTGGGAACATCTGGGCTACAAAGCAAGCTCAGTATAACCAGGGATTAAGCCAACTTAATTCCATTTATTCTTCCATATACAATGCTCCTGTAACTAATGATGCAAATAATGCAAGGAAGGAGCAATACATTAAGAATGCAAATGAAAGCTTCAAGAACCTCAGCACTATGGATTTGAGTAATCAAAGAGTAGTTGCTGGGGCAAAGTCAGTATTCCAACCATTTGAAGATGATGTAAACCTTCAAAAGGATATGGTTGCCACTCAGAAATTACAGCAAGATTTCTCTCATGCTGATCAACTTAGAAATAGTTCAAAAGCTGAGGATAGAGCATTATATTGGGATGGTGGAGTGGAACTACTCCAAATAAGTGCAGAGAAGCTTAAGAATGGCAACCCTGATGATGATAGTATTTACAATACTCACAGATGGGTCAATGGGTATAATAGTCAGCAGAGATTGGCAAAAGGAGCAGTTGACCAGAAATTAAACATCAAAACTGTTGATGGTATTAATGGGCCAGTTAAAATGTTATATCAAAATGGGAGGTTTTCAACCCAAGCTTATAATAACTGGGCAAAGAATTTCCTTCAATCAGATCCTGAATTTCATGCTTATGCAAATGCAAGAGGACTTGTAGCTGCCAATCAGCAGATGAAAGCTATTCAAAGAAATACTTTCTTGACTACTGGGCAGCAACTGAGTGACCAGCAGGCAATGTCAATTGTTGGTAAGGGAATATATGATAAAAGCTATAAGTTAGTTACTGATACTATTTCAAAAACCAAAGCTAGTGTTGAATCTCTAAAATCAAAATTAGAAGGATTAAGAAGTAATGATGTTGGGTCACCTGATAAATATCAAGAAGCCCAAGCATTAGCCATGCAGATTAAGCAAGGAGAATCAGATTTAAGCAGAGAACAAAATTCACTTGAAGATTTAAATTCTGATGTAACAAAGCAGATGTTTGTAAGTAATTTTGAAGCAGCTGCTCCAGAGTATTTTGCAAAAATGCTATTAAATACTGAAGCTTCTAATTTTGCAAATACATATGCTGATACCCATTCCACCCAGGATTTTGAGGCTAATCCTGCTTATTACAAAGGAGAGCAACTCAAATTTGACAAGGAGAAATACCAGTATGAAATTTATAAAGATAAGGCTGACTTAGATATTAAGAAGGATCAACTTAAATTAGATCAGGATAAATTTGAGTGGGAAAAACATCATGGGAATCTTAAAGGGTCAAAATCAGGATCAAATGGTGTAAGTGGAGATGACTTGACAAACCAGGGTGACTATGTTGGTAAGGATACTCACAATCTTCAAACAGTTGATACTCATAATATATTCAAACAGAATCAGGCATCTACTTTAAATGCTGCTTATTCTCAAATTGGGACAGCCCTTGGAACCTTATTAAGTGGCTCTCCTATCCAAGTAGGCAATTATTCTACAAGTGATATTAGATTTCAAACTAATCTTCAATCCCAAATTAAGAATCTTGTAAATTCAGATACTCCTAATCAGGTTCTGGCTCAAAGTCCTGAGTTGAGAGCAATGGTAAAATATAATAAGGATAAATTTGGAATTACCGGCAGTTCAAAATCAGATATACTTAAGGGTATTGATATGTTTTCAAATGAGAGACTTAATTCAGTTAAGGATTCTTCTCAGTATGCTACTATGAAAAGTGCAAGGGAAGACATTATTGATGCAGATAAAAATATTAATAGAACTCTTGCAACCCAGGCTGATTATAATGATAAGGTAAGTAAATACCTTGAGAAGAATGGAGCTACTGGTAATCCATTCAGTCCTGTAGCCAAACTTACGAATACTGCTGATGTTGCTTATAGAAGCAAAGATGGTAAATTAAAACTCATTGATTCAGACTATATTGCTAAAGAACTACCTTCAGTTACACTTGCTGATGGAACTAGATTAAATAGTAAGGAACTCGCTGAAGCTTATGTTACTGGTAATTTAAGGACTGATGTAAAAATTAATTATGATCCAGGATCAAGTGCCTTTGGTGGATATCAATCCTCCACTCCAACTGTTGGATCAATGACTCTGACTATTGGAAATAGAACTACTACTATTGATCCAAATTCAGATATTGCAAAATCCCTTAAATCAATTGAAGGTAAGTATGGAACTTCTGCTAATTTTAATGCAAAGCAGAAGAGTGTAGTTGCAAATGTATTTTCAGAGAATCCCAATTTGGTTGGTATGACTCCTGTGTTTACTTATGCTGTTGGTAAAACTGAAACATCAAAGGATAATGCAGCTAATAAAATTCTTGGTGGTATTCAAGGTAGTGATGATGCAGTTGTAAGAGTCACTGATGAAGATGGGGAAGACATTACTTCCACTAATTGGAAACAAGCACTTGCAAGTATTGATGCTTCAGATTTAACTGATAATGGGGTAATTGTAAGGACTGATGAGAATGGGTATAAAACTGTATCATTTAATTTAAATGCCACTGGTAAAAAGAATCTTGGTAAAGATGCAGCAAGATTATTTGATGGCAAACATCAATTTCATATTGCTCCATACTCTGATGCTGATTTCACTAAATATTTTTCAAAGACTAATCCTGTAAATTATAATCCTCAATTACTTCATGGAATTGATTCTACTCCTGCAGAAGAGGCTGATGGCTTAGAATACCATATAGTGTCAGCTGATGGCAAGGGATCTGAATCACAGAATGTTAATGTGCAGTATAGGTATAAAGTTTATGATAAAGAGGGTAATCAAAAATGGAGTAATTATACTACAGCATCCTTTAGCCTCCAGGATAAGCCATTAAATGAGATTGAAACTTGGCTATCCCAAATGAGGAGGGATAATTCAACAACGCTTGTTCAATCCCAGCAGTATTTTAATACAAAGGGAAAAGAATCAGGCACTCCTTCAATGAATGAATATATTGATAATTTATTAAAAGATAACTAGTTATGGATGAAGAATTATTTGGGAGTGCTATTCAACCAATGGAGCAACCCAATTATTCCCCAATTCCAAGTTTAAATATACCTGGAGTAACTCCAGATTTGAATGGTCAGCCACTGCATGACTTTGAAGCTATGCAGGCTGCAAGGTTTAATAAATCTCTTGAAGATTTTAAAAGTAAACCTTCAACTGTTGATCACAGATTGGATACGGTTACTACTACAAAGCCAAAGGATCTTGATAGATTTAAACAGTCTGGTTACTTTGGAGAGTTTGGGTATGATTTCAGAAGAGATCAGCTTGATAATCCCCATGTAACAAATGAAGCATTATATGGTTACAGGCAAACTCTTGGAAATACTATTGGGAATGCACTAAAAGGCATGACCTCAATAGCAGGTAATACTTTTGTTGAGGGTTTTAAGGATTGGGGAAGAATTGCAAATGCTTTATTTAACTGGGGTAGTGATAAATCATTCACTGAGAGACTTGTTGGTAGTCCTGAGGAACTCCAAGCTATTAATGACAGACAACAGGCTATATTTAATAAATATGCCATATTTGGAACTCCTGAGAGTGAAGCAACTTTCTGGAATAGGAAAACATTTGGTAACTTATTACAACAGTCAGGATTTGCAGTAGGTACAACCTTACAGTTTATGGCAGAAAATGCTTTAACTGGAGGTGTTGGTGGTGCCATACTTAAAAGCCTTGAAGGTGCAGGAGAAGCTATATCCCTTGGTAAGAAATTGGGAACTATTGCTGATGTTGCAAAAAGAGTAAGAGATCTTAGAAAAATTGGTGAACCACTTGAAGGAGAAACCAGTATTGCAAAGCTTTGGGATCTTGTAAAGAAGAATACTCCTGTTGTCAGTGATATTAATAAGGTTAGGGAATCAGGTGGTGGAGTATTTGATATGACTGTCCACACTCTTGGCTCTTTTAAAAGAGGAATGAGTGAACTTAATATGGCCAATACTGAAGCTGTGATGGAGGGTGCTGGGACTTATACTCAGACAAAGCAGCAAATGCTGGATGCATATAAGAAGCAACATGGGGTTGATGCAACTGGGCAAGATCTTGACAGTATCAATAAGCAAGCCTATGATGCAGCTACATCAAATACAATGTTCAATGATGCAGTATTACTTGCTTCAAATAGACTTGCATTTGATGGACTATTTAAGAGTGTAAAAGGGAGTCAATCTTTACTTAGGGAAGCTGTGGATAAATTAGAACATGCTGGGCTTAAGAAGGTTACAGGTGAAATTGAAGGTAAGCTTACTACTCAATATTTTAAAAAAGGCGTAAAATCACTTCCAGCCATTGGTCAAACTTTTGGCAAGGATAAAATGTTTAAGGAAGCAGGTAAAATGCTACTTAGCCATGCAGGTCATTTTGAAGTGAATGAAGGTCTGCAGGAATTACTTCAAAACGCTTCAAATGATTATTATACAAATTACTTTTATACTAAATATAATAATGATTTAACGGGTAAGCAGGATGTAAATAAAGCATTCTTACAATCTCTTAGTGATAATACTTTCAATATGGATGGTCTAAAGACCTTCATAATGGGAGCTGCAACCGGTTTACTTATCTCAGGGCCTACTCATTTAGCTACAAAGGGATTTGAAATGGCAAGTGATAGGGTTCAGGATTCAAAATTAAGTGAGGAAGCAAAGGCTAAAAGAGAGGAAAATAAAGCTTCTGTTGATGCTGACATTGCAAATATTAATGATTTCCTTAGGGATCCTACTAAGGTAATGAGCCCAATTGCAGCTCATTTAAATACTCAAATTGCAACTGCAACTTCACTTGACCAGGCACTAAGGGATAAGGATCAGTTTGCATTTGAAGATTTACAAGATACTGCTTTAGCATCCTTGGCTGAGAAATCGTATGCTCTTGGAACTCATCAGGCCCTTATTGATACAATGAGGGATTGGGGTGCAAACTTCAGTGATGATCAATTTAAAGAGGCATTTGGTAGTCTTGTACCTGAGCAAAGCTATGTACCTAATCAAGGTAATAAAGCTATTGCAAAAGCATTTACTGATAAGATTGCAAATTCCCTTGAGGATTACTACAAATTTACTGAAGAGCTTGAAGATATTATCCCCACAAAAGATCCATCTTATGTAAGGGGTGAATCAAGAAGAGATGCAATGGAGTACAACTTTGTAAGGGGTAGTGTAATTAGCCTACTGGCAAAGAATAGGTTTAAAGCCCAGCAGTCATTTAATAGATTGAATGAAATCTATTCCAATCTCTCTTCTACTCCAAACTTTGGAGCAAGTCTTGGTACTACTATGTATACCCTTGCTTCAGAAGCATCAACCAAAGCAGAAGCAGCAAATTTAAGGGAATACATCAGTTCAACTGAAGGAGGTACTTTGAATGCTGCAGGAAGACTTGATTTAGCTTTAAAGAAGAAGCAGCTTGCTGTACTTGATCAGATTTTGAATGATAATGTACATAAAAGATTACTTACAGCTGGGGATAGTGCTGAATTTTACAGTAAGCTTAATAAGCAGCTTCAATCCTACTTTAAGCTAAAGAATGAGGAATACAAAATTCAGGCACCTCTTAGTGTAACTGATGTTGAAAATCATGTAAATGGTCTTCAGAGATACATGAAGCTTAATAATCAGTATGGAGGATTAGTTCAGGCTTATAATGCTCTTATTGACCATAAGAATTATAAGGAAGTTGTTGGTAAAATGAAAATTGGGTCTGCTCTTGCACAGTTCCAATTATTCTCTGATAATATTAAGCAATTCATTAAAGATGATCCTGAGTTATTTGAATATGAGAATAAAGAATTATTTGATAAGTTTAATGCATTCAGGCAGAAGATTAATGATGATAAGGGATTTACGGAGGATACAAGTAAAGAGTTTGAAGATTTAAGCCACAAATTACGTCAAAAGGCTATTGAATTTGCAAATGGAGGCCTTGATGCAATCCATAGGGAGAGAAAAGCAGTTAAGGAGTCACCTTTATTTAGGGCTGCCTATAAGGATTTATTGGATAAGGAAGCTGATTTAGAAGCCAGGCAAAAAGCTGGTGAAGATATTGGAGATGAATTAAATGAAGTTAGTGCCCAAATTAGGGATCATATAAAGCAATTTATTGAGGATAGGAATGCTGAGAAAGCCCAGGCTGAGAAAGCAGCTGAGGATTCTCAGAAGAAAGCAGAGGCCAATGCTGATGTCACTCAGAAAGCTGCTGAATCAACTTCAACTACTGTATCAATTCCTTCAAATAAATCGAATGCTCAATTATCAAGTGAAGCTGTATCGAATTTATTAGAAGCCAAGGCATTATCCCAAATTGAAGCACTTCAAAAGAAAGCATTAAGTTCACTTAATCCAAGTGATCTTGGAACTTATGAGACTTCAGTTAAGGCTATCAACCTTGCAGCTCAGGATAGGAAGGAGGAACTTTCAAAATCTAACCCAGTTTCATTACTTAAATATGGGGTAATTGTTGAAATAGGTAAAAATAAGTGGTATAAAGTATCAAAGCCAAGTAAGGAAGGTGAAGCTCCTACTGTTGAACCCATTGATAAATTTGGTACAGTCAGTAATTCTTCAACTACACTGTCAAATGCTGAGTATGCAAATATGTCAAAGATTTATCAAAGTTATGATGAATTTAAAAAAGCACTTGGTATTGAAAGTCCTGCTACTCCTACCCCTGCTCCATTAGAACAGCAGAATCCTATTGCAAAGCAAGTAAGTGAACCTGAAGAAGTTCTTTCAACTGTTGCAAATCCAGAGAAAGGTAGTGGAACCACTTTGCTTAAAACTGCTGATGATGAGCTTACAAAGTCTTCTGAAGATCCTGCAGTTCAAACTTGGCATAATGTTATAAATAGACTTGGTGGACTTGATTCAAAAACTCTTCAAGATAACTATAAATTAGTTGCTGTATCAGCTGACTATATGAATACCAATTATCTTGGAGAGCTTGATCAGAAAAAGCAGGAGTGGATTAAATCTCACCCAGGGAAACTGGGTGGAGTTTATGTTCTCATTGCTGATAAGAATGGTAAGCCAATTAGATTTAATTCTGATGGCACTTCTACCAAAACTGGTGGAAGACTTGCAATCAATACTTTGTACACTGATTGGAGTAAAACCTCTCATTTTAATATCTCAGCAAAGGATAGAGCTATCCAACAAGGATTTGTAAATGGACTTAAGGCACAATTGAATCAGAAGGAAGGTTGGATACCTCTTGATATTGATTATGTATCAGCTGGTATGTTCAGTGGCCAAAGTGATAAGCCAAGAGCTATTAGAGATACTACTAAGATCCCAGGAGACCTTACCTTAACAGTTGATAATGGAGTTGTGCACCTTACCTATAAAGGAGCAACTACAAAAGTTGTTAGGCCAATCATCAGTGATCATAGAGCAAGTGAAATCATGTATTTACTCATGAATCCAAATTCCCTTGCTGATACTACTCCAGTACTTGATAAGGATGGTAATCCAAAGATGTCTGATGATAAGCATGTGGCCTTAAAGGATTGGAATGGTGTTGGTAATACCATTAGATACATTAAACAATTTATTGATGTTAATAAAGTTGGTAAAGATGAAGCTTTAATGTTAGCAGAGAACAAGTACGCTATACGTTTAGATGTTATAAAAAATGACATTAAGGCCACTGTCTACTTCAAACCTGAGGGTAAAGATCTTATAACAACTCCATTCACTGTCAATTCAGATACTTCCAAGGAAAATATGGAGTTACTTGATAAAGCAATCAGGTCTCAAGGATTAAATATTCCAACCCAGGAAGGTGCTACCAATGCTCTTGCTGATAAAGTAAAACTATTTAATGCCAAGAAAATTGGGGATAATCCAAAGGAGAGAACAATTGATATGTCAAAGGATGAGTCATTTGACACTGTTCCTTTGAAGGAATACCTTATTAATGAGGGCTTTATGACCCAATTTGATGAGAGTGCAGGTTCTGATAGGAAGAATAGATACATTGTATTCAAACCTTCAACTCAGGCTGTTCCACATGAAATAGGTAATTTATTTGGTACGCCTGTGGAAATTAAAGCAAATCCTCTGCAAAAATTAGTAACTTCAGGTAAAGGAGAAAACTACCAAAATTACTTTATATACAATGATGGTGAAGTAGTTAGAGTAATCAAACTTAATCCACTTGAAGAGGTTACTGATGTAAAAAAGAAAGGGGTTATATTATCTGAGTATAATAAATCCAAGTTACCTAAAGTGCAGAATCCTGCGGAAGTATTTATTCCAAAACCTGAAAGCTCTGCTCCCCTTGATATTATAAATGATTGGAAATCTTTATATAAAGGTAAAGGGTTAAATGTAAATGGCTTTTTAACTGATATGTTCAGTATGGAAGGAGCTTTACCAATATTACATACCCTTGGAATCAGATTTACTGATCAGGCAAAAGCATTGGCCATACTCACACCTAATATGTATCAGGGAGCAAATCCTTGGGCAAAAGGTATAGCTGTTGCTCTACAGGAGTATACAAAAATGTATCCTGGTAAACTTTTAGCTAATCCAATTGAAGCCTTGTGGAGTGGTGAAGGCCAGTGGAAAGGGGTTCCCAATATAATGGAGAAGCTTGCAAAAATTGAAGGTTTGCAGAGGACTGCAGCCAAACCTGTTGAAGTTAAGGAGACTCCAAAACCTGCACCTGTGGTTAAGAAAGGTAGGAGCGCACTTGCAAGTGGTGATAAGGCTTCCCCATTGATCACAAGCTCAGAAGAGAAATCTGATGGATTTGAAAATAATTTGGGTTGTAAGTAAAAATTCCTTATACTTATTTATACAAGAAACCCATCCTTAAGTGCAGGATGGGTGCTAAGCCTAAGACCTCTGACAGTCACAGGCTGACCTTGGTGCAGGAACCTTGAATTTCAGATATTCCTTATTTCTAGGGAATATCCAAAGATTACGAGAAGGTTGATATACAAACTTGGTGTATATCCACTTAAAGCATCGGCCATTCAGCCATGAGTAATGATTATCCATACTCAAGTTTGGTAACTGGGTAACCCTCATCTGGAATTAGATGAGGGGCAGTTACCCTCCGTTTAGCCTCTTTAATAATTTGCTCCAAATATAAATTAAATTTGGATAAATGACCAAATTGATTATTGCTCCTCCTACAGGAATTTCCTATAAAGTGAAACCAACCAATAGATCCAAATCAAAGTCTTCATATAAGAAGGGTAAAAGAATTAAGAGGAAACCCAGATCATACAGTTACTCAAGTTACAATCCCTATTCTGAAGATGGATTATCAAAGTCTAATAAGTCTACTAAGAAGAAAGTTTCATCCAAATCTGCAAAAGGTATTAATGCCAGAGTTCATGCTTCTGAATCTCCAATGGAGGCTGAAATTAGGAAGTTCCTTACTTCATTAAATATAAAATTTCATCAGGAGAAAACATTTCCCTCTCTAATAAATCCAGCTACAAATCACTATTTATTCTTTGATTTCTACTTACCACAATATAACCTGTTACTGGAATATGATGGTAAGCATCATTTTGAATCAGATGATAAGGAACATCTTGCAAATGTTAAAGCCAGAGATGCATATAAGAATGGGTGGGCAAAGAGGAATGGATTTAAATTACTTAGATTCAACTCCCGGAATTTAAAGTCTATGAAAGAAACTATCCTTAATTCCACTATTTTAAAGGATTCACGTAATTGATAATGAATTAAAAGAGCATAAATCATGCTCTTTTTTATTGCCCAAGCAAGCAAACTAAACTTGGCCAAATGGAATAAATTTCTTATATTTTATTAGCAAGAGGCTCAATCAATTAAACCTCTTAAGTTTAATCAAACTTACCTAATGAATTACTGCATACCAAATCAAACTCAACTTATTCAGTTTAATACTTTTGTAAAAGATATTATTAGGAATAATCCTAATTTATCTGAAGAAGATGCCACAAGGAAACTTAAATCCCTTGTTGTTGCAAAGACTGGTAATGAGGATTTAGCTGAATTATATTCAAATACCCTTAGTAAAAACTGGGCTAATTTTAAACAGCAGGTTGAAGGAACGCTTACTGCTGACTTAAGGGAATCCGGGCTACTTACTTCAAGGGATGCCACAACCATTCAAAATAAGGAAGCAAAAGAGTGGTTTGAATCTCACCCTCTATCTCAATACATTGATTATACAACACTTAATGATGTAATAAATTCAAATGCATTTGCCACTTGGACAAAGCATGGTATTGTTCTATTTAAAGGAGCAGAGTATTCAGATTTATATCATGAATCCTTTCATGCATTCAGTCAGATGTT
>Ga0164242_10009717_pt1 | contig 10344 bp, 10 predicted proteins | sample OricomgcompostMG_FD_108783 | JGI IMG/M metagenome (GOLD analysis project Ga0164242, IMG submission 108783) | Miracle-Growth compost microbial communities from Emeryville, California, USA - Original compost - Miracle growth compost (MG) ... | reverse complement strand
CTCAAAAAATGCTATTATGTTGAATTATTTCAGTGGGGATACAACCGTTTATTTAAAATTAGTGGGGAGCCGCGACTACACAAACGATATTAATTTTAGGGTAGGCCGCCAGGTGGACAGCACGTTTAAGAGGATAGTGTCGCCCGGAGACACCCTGATAATGCAGTTTTTTTATTAATGCTTGCGAAGGCACTAAAAGAGGATGATGAATCCTGAATTAAAAGCTGGTAACCGGCACTGCTCATGGGGCGATAGCGCCAGCGCATCCCGAATGGGAGATAAAGCAGGAACGCGTCGGGAGACGCGCGCCAGCGATGAGATGGCTTCGCTGGCGCGCGCCATGACGGGAAGGATGCGCAATGGCATGAGCGGATGAGCGTGGGCCGTTCGCGGATGTTAGCGCCGGCGCATCCCGAATAAAAGATAAAACAGGATTTGAGTCCTGTTAAAGATAGCAGGGAAAACAAGTTGTTGGTGGATAATACTCAATGGCGGCAAAAAATATATCGTTTTCAATATTTCCGAAATGCTTTATTTTGAGCATCGGGTATTAGTTATAGGATATGGTCAAAGGATGTATGATATTATTAGGGCTTTTCTGCCTGCCGGTAAGCCGGGCAATTGCCGGAGACGGCCGGCTGAAAGCAGGATTGGCACTGCCTTTTGAGGCAAAGTTTAATGTGCTTTCCCGCGGCAGTCATTTCCGCCCGTTTCAGTCTGTGGGCCTGGATGCTGTCCTTCAGGTAAATGAAAGAGAAGAAGGCGCCCTGTTCTTTCAGCTCAAAGCAGGATTCAGAGACGATTTTAGCAGTTATCCCTTAGGGAACCATTTTGGCTTTCACCTGTCGCGGTACATTATTGACATTAATCCTCAGGTTATGATGTCGCTGCGGCAAGGTGTTAGCTATGTACTTGGCATTGGAATAGATTGGGCCCTTGCCTATGGCCTGTCTTTTTCGTCGTCTCAAGGTTCTGGTAACGGCGATTTAGACCAAATTGACGCTATAGCCGGAAACAATCGCGATGCCATTCCTTTTGTCAATACGGGTCTTCAAGTAAATATCACGCCCCATGTTTTTTGCGACGTCCATATCAAACAAACTTTTCTCAACTATTTTGGAAATGACCACAGCGCCAGCTTCGACATCAATAACCATCAAAAAACCATTAACCTGTCCTATCAGCCAACTTACCTTGGCATTGAGGTTGGTTACTTTTTTTGAGACACAGCAGCTCAAAGGAAAATGACTAATCCGCTGCTGGCGTGCTTTGTGGGCGGTGGATAAAAAATTAGGCGGCATGCCACGTATGCCGGCATTGGGGAATGATACCGTTTAGACAAATATTGGGCATCATGACTTCCTTGCCTCCTGTGGTCGGCGTCCTCACCGACCACCAAATTTTCGATTGGTGAGGACACCAACCGAAGGGGAGATTACTGTGCCAAATAAATATCCAATTGGTATGAAGCATCAGCTTGATAACCTAATACTCGCGCCTTCGTGAATACTTCCCGCCTTTGCGTGAAACACACTTTTGTGCCCGTTGTGCCTCCATGAGAAATGAAGAATCAGGGATTGGAGATTAGGTTATTTGGTTTGGGAAAAAATATGCTATTTTTGAGAACCAATACCTGTAAAAGTCACCCCCTTATGGAAAACACGATTAATGCCGGCACAGCCCAACCTCTGCAAAAACGGAGGTTCCTGACTGTTTTATGTATTCTGACTTTTACAGGCTCAGGCTTCGGATTATTAATCAATATTTTGAATTTACTCGGCGCAGATCCCCTTCCTGCAAAAGAAACTACGACTACAGGAACGATTCTGGACTTACTTGGCTGTTTGTTTTGCCTTGCCGGCGCTATTCGTATGTGGTCTTTGCATAAAGACGGGTTTTGGATTTATGTATCAGGTATCGTTCTCTCTCTTACATGTTTCTGGCCTGTTATTCATAGGGCTTTGCACCGTCAGCCTGCTGTTAACATGGGCTTTTGGGCGGGCGTTGTATTGGTGAGTTATATTTATATTATGTTCGTAATCCTGTATGGTATGAACAAAAAGTATTTGGTGAGGTAAAGACGGTTTTCATGTCCTTGCCTCGCCAAATACTTTTAGAAAAAGTGATTTTTCCATGGGGCGTGGTTTCTCTGACGGATAATACCATTTATACAATTATATGGCATCGTGATTTGCCTTTCTGTAACCCTTCCTTTCTTGTCATGCTGTAAGCATCTGAAAAACCATATGGCCACCATACAGAACAGGCAAAAAAACGGCCAAAAAACGGCCAAAACGAATAGTCCTGCGTGTTTTTGGTGGTTCCGCACACTTTCGCCGTAACACCATTTTTTTCTAAAATCTACACGCCCGGCTAAACAATTAAGGCAAAAGCTATTGCCATCTATAGAGCAGTGTCAAAAAAGATGTATATTTGGTATTATTATGATGTTTTTTGCCAAAACATCCTTTGATGGACATTATGCCATTTAGATATTTATTTGCCACGCTGAATCCTATTGTCATGCTGACCAGCGGGAAGCATCTTCTTTTTCTTTGAGATTCTTCCCTTTCGCATCAGAATGACAAGCAGGAGAGCAGGTGGCTTAGAATGAACATGACATTTAATTGTCTAAATGGCATAAAAGGTTGCCATGAGCGGTGTTGTTTGCCGCGGGGAATGCTCTTTAAAGTTAGAAAATGCTACTCCGTTTGATATATTGTTTAAACGTTGCCCTAAGATAAGAGCAACGTTTACAATCAACACAAAAAAAGCCGTTTGCTATATAAAATGCCGGTGAGGCATTAATGCTTCACGATAAATGTCCGGGAACCGGTTTGGTTGCCGGTTTGCACCTGAAGAAAATAGATGCCGTCCGAAAGCTGACCGACCGGGAGCGTTAATTTTGCGGCACTCATGCCAGCTTTGCTTCCGAACACGACTTTGCCGGTTAAATCCACAATACGAATCCGGTTAATTGTACCCTCATGAACCCTAACTGTGATTTCATCATGAGCGGGATTGGGAGACATCTGGAAGCCGGAATTTACCGGGTCCCGGCCTATCCCTAAACCATCATCATATTCTTCATAGCTCAAGGCATATCTGAAGTCAATATTGGCAATAGGAGAAAACAGGCTGTCATCCCAATTGCTGGCCGAGCTTACAGAGGTGCACTGGTCGTAGGAATTGTAGGTATAAGCGTATTGAAATACATTCCGGAATTCGTTGCTGTCCGCATTCCATATAGAATAATTCACTTCTGTCATTAAATTGCCGTTATACACATTCTCCTGTTTTGTAGAATCCACCCAGTTTGTTCCGCCCCAGCCCTGATAAATTTGTCGGGTGAAATGTCCTGCGGCATCGTGAGTATAGTTATACCGGATGGTTTCTGCCATGCGGAGCCGTCCCAGACATGATGCGTGCTGGAAGCAAGACGATTGTTGGCATCATAAGTAAATTCATCCTTAAAATCACTGAGCCATTGTGTGCCGTCCCATGCTTGCCTTTCCTCTGACATTCTGTTTCCGTTATTCAGGACTTCAATAAACTGAGAATAAGGCTCCCATGCAGATGTAGCCCCGTTCCATACATCAGTTCTTTGCCCGGTAAAATTATTTTGGGCATCATAAGTATAGACCCATTTCATGAGGCTATCCCAGGAGGTTCCGGCACCATTAAGCTGGATTTCCCCGGTCATTTTTCCATTGGCGTTATAAGTAAATAAATAAGCACTGTTGTTCATCCAGCTGCTTCCGTCCCAATACTGAGCAAATCTTGATGTCATATTAGACTGGGCATCGTAAGTATAATCTTCCTGAGTGAAATTTTGTAAGCCGGTTCCGGTATCCACTTTGTCTAAAACCTTTATCGTGTTTCCATGGGCATCCAAAATTACATATTCGGTAGTAATAGTTCCGCCAATGCTATAAGACAGGGCGGAGTCAAATCTTAAGCCGGTTCTGTTATAATCGTTGGGATCATACAAAGCCACATCGAAGAAGGGGACACCAAGACTATAAAGGAATATAGAATCCATACCGGTTTGCACTCTTAAATCAGAATAAAAATAAGTATTGGAATCCAAGGTTGTATAGCCGTTGCCGTTGTAAATCTGATTAAAGGCATTTTTCAAGCGGGACTGCATTTGGGTAGGCTTATTCCGTTCGCTTTTTTGGGTAATGGTGGTAAAATATCCCGTTGTGGGGAACATCTTGCTGACCTGATTGATTTTGCTTTGCTGCTGCCCTAACAGCAATCTTGTCGTTTCAACCGGATGGCGGTCTGAAATTCCTGATTGCTGTGCAAATCCTGTTGTTGCCAGCGCCAGAAAACAGGCCCCGATGAATAATGATTTCTTCATAAATCGAATTTTTGTTTGGTGATTATTGATTTTTATTTTTAGATGATATTCGGGTTTTGGGGCTTGTATTTAAGGTAAATATTCCAGTGTCTTTTGTGCGGCCTGAATCGCTAACTTTGCCAGTTCAGGCGCCAAATCCATCAATAATCCTTTAATTTTCTCACCGAATAAATAGGCCTCCCATTCGGATGAGTTTTTTGCTTCTTTGACATCAACAAAAATGCCATTAGGATCAATCCTTAAAATGATATTTTGTTCCATTCCTGTCGGGAATATCATAGACGCTATCTTTTCGGTAGTGCCATGATTACGGTAAACGATTTCATCCAGATTTTCATTGTCATCTTTGATTACCCTGTTCAGCCGCAGTCCTGCCCCCGGATCTCCCTTCCTGTGTTTTAATGCGGAAACGGCACAAATTACTCTGGCTTTGGGTATTTCATTTTTATCGCCGGCATCAGGAATGCCACATCCGCTAACCGCTAAATGAGCACCGGCCCTGATTTTGACCTGCTGGCCTCCGTCATTTCTCCCAATTACCTTACCCGTCCGGTAATCTTTAAATTCTCCTTCATTATCGGTGTCATGACACCAAATAACATAGTCTTCGTTTGTGTTGTTTTTGATTTCATTAATCCATGAAATGTTTCTACTCATCTGATTTGATTTTATTGGTTAAAGAATAATTTTTATTTATGATGTACTTGATTTTACGTTTGAGTTTCCGTGCTAAAAACTGATTTCACGCATTATACCAATTGGATATTTATTTGGCACAGTAATCCCCCCCTTCGGTTGGTGTCCTCACCAACCGAGGATTTGGTGGTCGGTGAGGACGCCGACCACAGGGGGCAAGGGAGTCATGATGCCAAATATTTGTCTAAACGGTATTAATGCTATTGCCCTGAGAATATTCCATTACGTTTTGCGTTTTATTGTATTTTTTGCTGAGAGGCTGCTCCGTCAACGAACATTTCCCGCAGTCTTATTTCCAGACATCCTTGTTGTATGAACGTTGTTGATAAGAATCTGAGCCAAAAGTAGATTCAGTATCAGGAGAAGCCAAATTCCGGCCGTTACAAAAGCGTAACAATTCTCATTTTGTTCTGTATGCGTAAGGTAATCAATACTTAAGAAATTTATTTTTTCTTATAAAATACAGGCCGTGAAATTTTAATAATTTGTAAGAAATTATCTGATGCCTGAAATCAAGGTGATTCGGGGGGAATATTAAACGGAGGTTTTATACGGTTAGGATGGCGGCTTGCACCAAACAACCGTATCACCGGAGGAAAAGTCATCAGCAGCCGTACAGAGAAAAGCCGCAACGCCTTTCACAAATCTCTTAAGGATGCCGCCAGTGCGTCAGGTCGTTCAAAGAGTAATGATGTGTTGGTTTATTTCTTCCGGCGGATAGCCTTCAAACACTGAAGAGGCCAGCCATAACCAGCCACTGCCCGAAAACTTGCCGTTATCCTTTGGAACATGGTAGTACATAAGATGCCTTACCAAACCCCTGACTCTAAAGCATATCAAGATATATTAAAGATGCGAAAAATCAAGCAATCCAAAAGAGATATTAAAACACGCCATCATAATAGACGAATTATCCACATTCTTACAATACGTTAGAGAGTTTTACTATTTTTCCGGCACTGTGCTATCAAGGTAAATTTGATATTTTTCGCCACTAAGGGAAGTCCCGGGAGTGTCTGTCTGATTAAAAAAAGGGGTTGATGCAAAGATGTGCGTGGGCTACCAAAAACGCAGGGAGTGATTGTTTTTGGCCGTTTTTTGGGTTACTCGTATGTTTGTCGGCACAAAAAAGTAACAAGGAAGAAAAAAAGTGAAAGTCTTTTCTTGTCTGCCGGGTATGGTGACCATATGGTTTTTCAGATGCTTACGAGCATGACAGGAAAGAGAGGACCGCATACAGACCAACCCCGATGCCATATAATTGTCTAAATGGCATTAGTGTTTCCGGCACTATCATGGAATAAAAAATGGTTTTAAACAACACCATTTAAAACCATTTTTCCGTTAAGCAACAATTTCACCACCGTTCGGATGCAACACCTGCCCGGAAATATAAGAAGCCTCGTCACTTGCTAAAAACAAAAAACAAGGTGCCACCTCGTTAGGCTGCCCCGCTCTGCCCATCGGTGTATCACTGCCGAATACAGACACTTCCTCCGGCGTGAATGAAGAGGCAATTAGAGGTGTCCAGACGGGGCCGGGGGCCACGGCATTCACCCGAATGCCTTTTTTGATTAAATTAATCGCCAGACTTCTCGTGAAAGCCAGGATGGCACCTTTGCTGGCGGAATAATCCATCAAACGGGGACTGCCCCGGAAAGCAGTGACAGAGGTGGTGTTAATAATACAGGCTCCCCGCTTAAGATGCGGGACCGCATATTTTGTCATCCAGAAACAGGAATAAAAATTGGTCGCAAATGTTTTCATAAGCTGCTCCGTGGAAAGCCGGCCGATATCGTCCGTTTCCCATTGAACCGCAGCATTATTGATTAAAATATCTATGCGACCGAATGTTTTCATGGTCGCTTCAACAACATTGGCACAATTTTGTTCGTCACTTAAGTCGGCGGCGATAATGAGACATTGTCCCCCGGACTGCTCAACGGCAGATTTTGTTTCCAGCGCGTCGTCATTTTCATCCAGGTAGGCAATGACAATGTCGGCACCTTCTTCTGCAAACAATTTTGCCGTGGCCCTGCCAATACCGCTATCGCCACCGCTGATAACCGTCACTTTACCGTTTAGCCTTTTGCGCCGGCTTTGAGGCAAATCCGGGCTTGAGTCGGGAACAGGTTGCATTAATGCCTCCTGACCCGGCTTATCCTGTGTTTGCGGCGGCCGGACTTTTTTCTTGTCTGTATTCATCCCGTTTCTGTTTCGTCATTATTTACCCGACTCTTTCTTAGGCTTTTTCTTATCCGAATCAGCCGCCTTTTCTGATGCTTTGTCCTTATCGTCATCTTTTTTCTTCGGAACTTTTGCCCCTTCTTCCCGTGCTTCGGACAAACCAATGGCGATTGCCTGTTCCCGCGAAGTCACTTTTTCGCCGCTGCTGCTTTTCAGTTTTCCCTCTTTCATTTCGTGCAGCGCCTGTTCAACTTTTTCCTGCGCTTTTTTTGAATACTTTGCCATGATTGATTTTTTTTAAATGAAACAATATGGAAGCTATCTCCAAGAGGTGTGCCAAAGTTGCCTGCCAAGTGAACCGAAATCACAAAAAACCGAAGCGTGATTCCGGCATTTCGGCCGCCGGCTAACCGCCGGGCTGAGTTCCCGGCGGAAAATCAAATAAACACTACCGGCAGCATATGATATTTCTGCCGATTTATTAAGGCCTCCCTAGGAAAAATAACATAAATATTAGCCTGGCAATATGTACATAAAAAGGCACGTTTGTATAAACCGTTATACAAGTACACAAAATTCCAGTTATGACTATGGCCCGGTTTCAGGCATTTGTAGTTTTGCCTCAAGAGAAGATTCTGAGATTGGGACACCGGCATTTTTTGGGGAAGCCATGTAAAAAAAGACAAAACGGATATCCGTTTTGTCTTTTTTCGTGCCCGGGACTGGATTCGAACCAGCACATCCGTAAGGACGCTGCGACCTGAACACAGTGCGTCTACCAATTTCGCCACCCGGGCAACCGGGGCTTTTTAAAAGCGCATGCAAAAGTAGGTTTATTTTAGCAACATTTCAAAAAATGTTGGCGGCTTTTTTTTTGAGATAAATGGCGGATGCTTCACAGAGGCATTAGATGAGATGGCCCTTATCCTTTATTTTTGGCCCGGCTTAAATTCTGCGTTGAAATAATGGCCCACAGGCCTGTCCCGTCCGGGCAGGCATTTAAAGCTATAAATTTCGTAATTTTGCAGGTTAATTCTGAAACAGAACTCAATTTAAATAATGATATTACCAATTGTTGCTTACGGGCATCCGGTTTTAAGGAAAGAATGTCATGATATTACCCCCGATTATCCTGAGCTGAAGAAGCTGATTGAGGATATGTGGGAAACCATGTACAGCAGTAACGGTGTGGGTATTGCCGCGCCGCAGGTCAACCGGGATATCCGCATTTTTGTAGTGGACACGGAACAGATTGTAGCTAACTTTGATGAAGAAGATAAACGGCTTTACCCGAATGAAAAACCGGTGAAGAGTGTGTTTATCAACGCCCATCGTGTGGAAACTACCGGCGAGGAATGGGCTTATAATGAAGGTTGCCTGAGCATTCCCAAAATCAGGGAAGATGTGATGCGACCGGAAACCATTCGCCTGCGTTACATGGACGAAAATTTTGAAGAGCACGAAGATACTTTTGACGGCGTGACCGCAAGGGTCATCATGCACGAATATGACCATATCGACGGCAAGCTGTTTATTGACTATCTGCCGGCAATCAAAAAACGCCTTATTCAAAAGAAACTCTCCGATATCAGCAAGGGAAAAGTGCGGGTGGACTATCGCATGTTATTGCCCAAATAAGGGTACCTGACCGCTTTATTATTTCCGCTTTTTGTTATTTCATTTCCACACCATGTCTTATACCAATTCCTTAGACAGGCTTTTAAATATTCTGACCGAACTCAGGGAAAAATGCCCCTGGGATAAAAAACAGACCATTGCCAGTCTCCGCATTCAGACCATTGAAGAGTTGTATGAACTGACGGACGCCATTTCCGCTGAGGACTGGGCTAATATGAAGGAGGAACTGGGCGACCTGCTGTTGCATATCGCGTTTTACAGTAAAATAGCTCAGGAACAAGGCCATTTCGATTTGTATGATGTGATGGAATCCCTTTGTAATAAATTAGTCAGCCGGCATCCTCATATCTACGAACATGTTTTGGTCAATAATGAAGCGGAGGTCAAAAAGAACTGGGAAAAACTGAAATTAAAAGAAGGTAAATCCTCGGTGCTGGCCGGAGTGCCGAAATCGTTGCCGGCATTGGTCAAGAGCATTCGTCTGCAGGAAAAGGCGGCTCAGGTAGGCTTTGAATGGGAGCACCGGGAAGAAGTGGCCGATAAGGTCCGTGAAGAATGGCAGGAATTAAGAGCGGCCATTGAAACCAATAAAAAAGATGATATTGAAGCCGAGTTTGGTGACTTGTTGTTTTCATTAATGAACTATGCCCGCTATCTGAATATCGACCCGGAAAATGCCTTGGAAAGAACAAATCAGAAATTTCGGTTTCGTTTTCAGGAAATAGAGAAGGGCGCTTTGTCTGCCGGGAAAAACCTGAAAGACATGAGTCTTGAAGAAATGGACGCGCTTTGGAATCAGGCGAAATCAAAAACGCCTCAAAAATAATTAACACGACATCACAGTACATGGATTATTCTAAGGAAATCAATAAACGGAAAACATTTGCCATTATCTCGCACCCAGATGCCGGTAAAACCACGCTGACGGAAAAGTTCTTATTGTTTGGCGGTGCCATTCAGGTGGCAGGCGCAGTAAAAAGTAATAAAATTAAAAAAGGCGCGACTTCGGATTTTATGGAGATTGAGCGGCAGCGCGGCATTTCCGTGGCCACTTCCGTGTTGTCGTTCGAGTATAAAGACACGCTTATCAATCTGTTGGATACGCCCGGCCATAAGGACTTTGCGGAAGATACTTACCGCACATTGACCGCTGTGGACAGTGTGATTTTGGTGATTGACAGCGTGAATGGGGTAGAAGAACAAACCCGCCGGCTGATGGAAGTCTGCCGCATGAGAGATACGCCGGTCATTGTGTTTGTCAACAAGATGGACCGCGACGGTAAATTTCCTTTTGATTTGCTGGAAGAAATTGAAAAGGAACTGAACCTGCCGCTTCATCCTATGACCTGGCCGATTAATATGGGTCGGGAATTTAAAGGCGTATATAATCTGCATGATAAAAATCTGATTTTATTTTCTCCGAGCCAAAAGGTTACGGACGATAACAGCGTGCATAT
>Ga0164242_10009716_pt1 | contig 10345 bp, 8 predicted proteins | sample OricomgcompostMG_FD_108783 | JGI IMG/M metagenome (GOLD analysis project Ga0164242, IMG submission 108783) | Miracle-Growth compost microbial communities from Emeryville, California, USA - Original compost - Miracle growth compost (MG) ... | reverse complement strand
GACGTTTCTGTCCGGGAATTGGAAAATTTTTATTCAGGAGAAAACAAGCCTGTTGCTTTAAATGAATACCACGAGGAAAAAGTAACCGGTTCCAATGGATTCGCCTTCGCTCCAAAAATCACCAAATCACACAATGCAATCTTATACATTAATCCTCATGTCACTTTTTATTTCAGACCTGAAGTACATATGGTGAGTGATGAAGGTTTAAATGCATACGGCGCAGTTACCTGGGGACAGTTTTTTGTTTACCAGGGATTTAATGAACATTGCGGGTGGATGCACACATCAAGCTACGCCGATGTTTCAGATGCTTATATCGAAAAAATTTCCAAGAAAAACAACCAGCTTTTTTATGAATACAATGGCAGCGAAAAACCGGTTTTGCATAAAAACATTGTGATAAATTATCGCGAAGGCGACTCTATAAAAACGAAAACTTTTGATGCTTTGTTTACCGGTCATGGACCAATCATGGCAAAAAGAAATGGTGAATGGATCAGTGTGAAATCCGACAATAGGGATATCAAAGGTTTGGAGCAAAGTTGGGAAAGGACCAAGACAAAAAGTTTTGCCGATTATAAAAAAGTCATGGATCTTTTGGCCAACGCTTCTAACAATACCGTTTATGCAGACGCAGAAGGAAATATCGCCTACTGGCATGGAAATTTTATTCCAAAAAGAGATCCAAAATATGACTGGTCAGAGCCGGTAGATGGCTCTACGTCTGCAACAGAATGGAAAGGGTTAACCCCGGTAAACGAAAGTGTTCATATGTATAATCCTCCAAATGGCTGGTTAGAAAATTGTAATTCAACTCCTTTTACGGTAGCAGGAATTTACAGTCCTAAGAAAGAGAATTATCCTTCCTATATGGCTCCCGATGGACAAAATTTTCGTGCCATCAATGCAATAAAAATTTTACCGGAAGAAAAATCGTACACAATAGATAAAGTAATTGCAAAAGGTTATGACACTTACCTCGCAGCATTTGAAGTTTTGGTTCCAGCTTTAATTAAAGCATTTGATGAAATTCCAAAAGAAGATACTTTGTATTCGCAATTAATTGAACCGATCAATATTTTAAAAAAATGGAATTATCTGTCTGGGGAAAACTCTGTGGCAACAACACTTGCGGTGAATTGGGGAGAAAGAATTTTACGGAATATCTACAGAACCGAAATTCCAAAAAGTGAAGAAGACGACCAGGTAACCAAAACAAAAAAATTTGCTGCTACTGCATCTGCAGAAGAATTGTTACAACCATTTTTATCAACAATAAAATACCTTCAAATAACTTTTGGAAAATGGGAACTTCCATGGGGACAGATCAATCGTTTTCAAAGAATCTCCGGCGCGATAGACAATCATTTTGACGACGATTCAGCAAGCATTCCCGTTGGCTTTGCATCTTCCACCTGGGGCATGATCCCATCTTATAGCAGCCGCGTTTTTCGGGGAACGAAAAAAAGATATGGCGTAAATGGAAACAGTTTTATTTGTGCTGTTGAGTTTGGTAAAAAGGTAAAAGCAAAATCCTTATTAGCTGGTGGCGAAAGCGGCCACCCGGATTCAAAACATTTTTTTGATGAAGGCTACATGTATTCCAAGGGAATTTTTAAAGATGTGTTGTTTTACAAAGGAGATGTGTTGAAACATGTTGAAAGGAAATATCATCCGGGAGAATAAATGATCATTTAGACTTTTAGATTTTTCTAAAAACAACTCCTTAAAAGCCAAATTGTCTTAAATGATGATCACAGTGTTTGTAGGCAAGCCTGCCCAGTTCTTCCTTTGTCATTTTACCAAAAAAGGGATGAACAAAATGACCGTTATACGTTTCATATTCTTTCAATAGGCTTATCCATTTTTGTTTCTGTGATTCTATATCTTCAATTTCTTCTGACACAATTAAGATCGCCGCTGTTGGAGAATTTTTTCCTAAAGGCTTATCATTATTCACTACCTTTTTGAGGGCTAACCTTCCAAAAATACGTCCTATTAAAACTCTCTTTACTTTCACTTTTCCTAAATATAATTCTTCGCACAAGGCGCAGTGTTTTACCATTTGACCTACATTCATTTTACCCCATTTGGCCATTGACTTTTTATCTATCGCGGTAATCCTGTTAATGATTTCGGTCCTCGTGTCCTGGTCCAAAACAGATTTCATTTTTGATAAATTATTGATGGAGAGTTGTATTTTTTCATACTCATTAACAAAGTCAATCCGGTTATTTGAATGTTACCTTTATTTCTTTAAAAGATATTTATCCAATAAACTTTTTCCCAGCTTTATTTCATCTCTTCCTTTGGATTCAATTCCATACCAACCATGATAACCTTCGCGCTGGCAAAGACCAATTAGTTTTGAAGTCTCTTCTTCTGTAGGTTGGTTACGGTAAGACATTCCTTTTGCAAAGGGAATGGTCTTTTCAAGATAGGTATAATTATCAAATTCTGCTGATGGTTGGCGCCAGTCCGGGTAAGTGCCAAATAACGGGTGATTCACTTCCTTCATCAATGAAACCATCCAATCCGGATCATTGGAAACGCCGCCATGATTCTCTATTAACACTTCTACGTTTGATTCAGTTGCATAGTCGAGAAGCATATGATAGGTTTCTGCTGCAATTTTCAATGCTTCTTCATTTGAAATATCGCCGGTTCCACGGCAATTGGTGCGAATGGCATGGCATCCGAGGTAATGTGCAATGTCTATCCATTTACGATGATTAATCACAAACTGTTTTCTTTCTTTTGGGGTAGCTGCACATCCGTCGCCTTCCTCATCCACCATGATCAAAACCAGCTCCGTTCCATAGTCTGCCGCATTTTGTTTCAGTGTATTGAGGTAGCTGATGGTAGGAACTTCAAATAGGGTATTTACAAACTCGATACCGTTGATATCAAAATCTTCTCTTGTTATTTTTGGAAGATCTAATGTTTTCCATTTGCCGGCTTTTATTTCATTTACCAAAGCCCATTGAGCGAGAGAGATGTCGTCCTTTTGCATGCATTTGAAATTATAAATGAAGATACAGAATTGCAACAATTAATGACATCCCTTGTTATTCAAAAAAGATATTCTTCATGTTATTATTTCTATCAAGTAAAAATTAAAGATGCTGAAACTTAGTATTTAGCCATTACCAGCTTTGTCCTGACGCTGCTATTGAAAAATAAAAAATGGAACCTTTATCCGGCTCGCTCTCAGCCCAGATCTTTCCTCCATGCCTCCGGATGATTTCTGATGAAATATAAAGGCCGATACCGGATCCTGTAAATGTAGAATTGACTCCGCTAACCCTGTAAAAACGGGAAAAAATATTGGTTAGTTCTTCCTTTGGAATCCCAATTCCCTCATCCTTTACACTCACAATAATCGCATCATCCGATTTAACCGCTTCCACTTTTATTTCTTTGGAAGTCGGTGAATATTTTATTGCATTACCAAGCAGGTTAATAACTACCAGGCCAATGCGGTCAACGTCTCCATACGCCATTAGCTTTTCACCGGACTCCTTAAAGATGATCTGAATAGGAGTTGTTGGCTGAATATTACGGATCATTTCATTCAGTAAATTATTGATGTCAAAGTCAGTAAGCTTCAATTCAAGTTTTCCTGACTGAATTTTTGAGACATCCAGCAAATCGTTTATCAGATGATCTAATTTTTCTACCTGCTTTAAGGTTTTTTCAACAAAGGGAGAATTATTGTCTTTCTGCATTTTAAGAAGCAGAATGTCAAGATTCGCCTTAATAATGGTAAGTGGTGTTTTTAGTTCGTGGCTTGCCATCGCCATAAAGTCATCCTTGTATTTATTAAGTTGCTGCAACTTTTCAGTATATAATTGTCTTTGTTCTTCCGCTTGTATTTTAGCAGTGATATCCCTTGCAATCTTTGAAGCGCCGATAATTTTGCCTTGCTTATTTCTTATTGGAGAAACGGTTAAAGAAATATGTAGTTTCTTGCCGTCTTTTGCGACCCTGACAGTTTCAAAATGGGCTATTTTTCTACCTCCACGAATATTATCTATAATCATAGTTTCTTCATCCATCCTTTCAGGCGGTATAATAATAGAAATATGTTTACCGATAACTTCCGCTTCTTTATAACCAAACATTTTGGTTGCCGCATCGTTCCAACTCGTAATAATTCCGAAAAGAGTTTTACTAATTATTGCGTCATCCGACGAACTTACAATTGCTGCAAGCGTGGCCTGTTTTTCGTCAGAAATCTTCTGATCTGTAATATCCCTGGCGATCTTTGAAGCACCAATGATATTTCCTTCTTTATCTTTTATAGGTGAAACAGTTAAAGAAATACTTACTTTCTTTTTATTTTTTGCAAATCTCACTGTCGCAAAGTGATCTACCTTTACACCGTTGCGAATATTTTCTAAAATCCTTGATTCTTCCAGTAGCCTGTCTGGCGGAATAAGGATAGAAATATTTTTGCCAAGCATCTCGCTTTCTGTGTAACCAAACATTTTCTCCGCAGCAAAGTTCCAACTGGTTATAGTTCCGTCAAGTGTTTTACTGATGATCGCATCGTCTGATGAATTGACAATGGAAGAGAGGATGGACTGTTTCTCATTTGTCAACTTTTGCTCAGTAATATCCCTGGCTATTCTTGAAATAGCAATAACATTTCCGTCCCTATCCCTAATGGGAGAAATAGTAAGTGCAATGGAGATCTTACTACCTTCTTTTGTTTTGCGAATGGTTTCATAATGTTTTATTCTACCTCCGCCTTTTACTTTATTGATCAGCTTTTGTTCCTCTTCGGTAAACTCATCGGGAACAATAATTGAAATATTATTATTAATTGCTTCCTCAGCAGTAAATCCAAAAATCTTTTCAGCCGCATCGTTCCAGCTAATGATCGTTCCATCAAATTTTTTGCTAATGATAGCATCTTCTGAGGAATCAACTATTGCTGATAATCTTGAAGCTATTTCATATTCCTGTGTTTCCAAAACTTATATTTTAACTTTCAAAGTACTTCAATCAATTTTGACACCGAAATTTTTAACAACTGTCTCAGGCAAACATTATACTTTTTTACCTTTTAGTGCGAATGTAACTCCACAAATTACAATTCTATCCCAGGAAAGGGGGCAAATGTTAGGAGAAAACTGAAAACTGAGTTTGAATTGAAAATTAGAAACAGCTTTAATTTAATGAGGAAGTTTCGGTTTCAAATAACTATAAGTCCATGTTCCGGCTAAGGCACTAAGTAACGTTATAATGGCTATACTTAAACCACTACCAATTTGTACATAAATGGGTCCGGGGCAGGCGCCGGTTAATGCCCAACCTATTCCAAATAAAATACCTCCATAAACATAGCCCCAGTTAAATTTCTTTTTCCTGACCTGTACGGGCTCGCCATCCAACGTCTTAATTTTAAATTTTCTTAAAATAAAAATTGACAAGGCTGCCGTGGGAATTGCGGTCATAAAAATTCCATACATCTGGAAACCCTGGAAGCGGAACATTTCCTGCACCCTAAACCATGAAACCGCCTCGCTTTTCATTAACGTAATTCCAAAAATCATTCCCAATAGGAGGTATAAAAAATTCCTTTTTTTCATTTTATTTCAGAAGTAAGGGTAAAAGAAAATTAGCAGTTAGGATGCCACTGATAAAAAATAAGGCAACCGCTACAAGAGATGGCCATTGCAGGGTAGATAAACCGGAAATTCCGTGACCGCTTGTGCAACCTCCGGCATAGCGGGTTCCAAACCCGACCAGGAATCCACCTCCAATAATTATCACCAAATGCTGCCAGGTAAATAAATGTGCCCAGTTAAAAATTTCGACTGGTAAAATGTTTCGCTGTGGTGAAATTCCGTAACTGCTGAGAACATGAACTGTAGCAGGGGAAAGAGGCATTTGAGTAACCGGTTTTAATAATGCACCGCCAATAAATCCGCCTATTAAAAGACCTGCAGCAAAAAAGATATTCCATAACTGGGCTTTCCAATTGTATTTCAAAAATGGAATATTGGCCGGAAAACACATAGCACAAACCTGTCTGAGGGTGCCGGAAATTCCCAACATTTTATTTCCTGCAAGTAAAAGCAACGGAACGGTCAAACCTATAATTGGACCTGCCACATACCATGGCCATGGTTTTCGTAAGAATTCTAATATTTCCAAAGATTAAGTTTTAATTCAAAACTATTAAAAATCATTAAAAACTTTCGTCAGTTTTTAATTTTGCATAGACGGCTAAGCTTATAAATTTGCCGTTTTTTATCTCACAATCTCTCATCGTTCCTTCGTGGACGAAGTGAAGTTTTTCCATTGCTTTCCTGCAGTTTAAATTCTTAGTTTCCACAATGGCTTCTATTCTATGCAGGTCCAATGTGTCAAAACCGTATTTACAAATCAATGGCACACATTCAGTCATTATTCCTTGTCCCCAAAAGTTGGTAAGGAGCCAAAACCCGATTTCGGCTTTTTGGTGTTCTTTGTTTAAACTGTTTAATCCGCCTGCTCCATAAAAAGTCTTATTATCCAAGGAACAAACGGCCCACCAAATTCCGGAACCATTTTTTTCCAGTTCAGCAAAAAACTTCAATTGTTCTTTTGTTTCTTCCAATGACTTGTAGCTTACCCCATAATATTTTATAATTTCCGGATGAGAAAGTCCTTTATATACGTTTTCCAAATCCTCTTGTACAAATTGCCGAAGCAAAAGTCTGCTTGTTTTGATTATTGGAAAATCTGAGGTTTTCATGATCAATTTTTATTCTTTCATTGCACTTTAGGCTCCATTAGCTGCAAAGCCACGGCGAATTCAAAGATAACGCTTGGTTCAATTGGTTTTGCTGTGATGCGACCCTTCTTTTCCATTTATCAACCCGGACAACAAAATTTACCTTGCAATCACAGCCCGTTTTAATTTGCGGAATGGATCAAAGACGAAAAACAACTCAACAAAGGTTAATGTGGCAATCCTAATAAAAGAAAGACTCTAGGAATTGATGAGGCTGATAAATTCTTCTTTTTTTCTGCGTGATACATCTATCAGATCTCCGTTATCCATCAGTACCTGGCCACCATCAGCCCGAAGATATTTTTTAATGTAATTCAGGTTAATAAGATGGCTGTTATGCACCCTGAAAAAACGATAAGAAATCAACAGCTCTTCAAATTCTTTTAGCAGTTTCGTTACCAATATCGACTCACCATTCAAAAGAAAGATGCGTGAATAACTTGAACTCGATTCTATGCGGACAATATTTTTGATTACAATAAATTCCAGGCCATCAGAAAGTGGCAACGCTATTTTGTTTTCCTGGCTCTGGTTGTCTTTTATCGATTGCCTGAGAATATTGAGCCGTTCATTTGTCTGCAACGCCTTTTTTTCCATAAGCCGGCTGACTGCATGTTCCAGTTCGTCTATGGCAACTGGTTTTACTAAATAGTCAAAGGCACTAATACGCATCGCATCAATTGCGTAATGATTATAGGCAGTTGTAAAAATAATTTCAGCACGATAATCCCCCAATTCTTCAAGCATTCTGAAACCGCTCATTTTAGGCATTTCAATATCAAGGAATATCACATCAGGATTTGTATTTTTAATCATGGGAATCGCTTCTTCAGGATTTTGAAGCGCAGCAATAACGGTAACCTGCCTGCAAAATTCTTCCAGCTTTTGCTGCAGGTTTTTCAAACTCGTCAGTTCATCATCTATCAAAATTGCCTGTATATTTTTACCATGCATGTTTAAATCATTTTTATTTTTACCGTTACTTTAGTTCCTGAAGGATGCAGAAATTCGTCGTACAGATCTACAATATTTATACTGCTTTCGGCCTTATGCTGTTCATTGAAAATATCGATTCTCTGTTTGGTTATTTGCAACCCAAGGCTTTGATGATTGGGCTTGTTTAAGGCATTATTAGCTGCTGATTCTTTTCGTCCGATTCCATTGTCTTCGACCGTGTAGATCAGATAATCGCCATTGCGAAGTGCAGATATTTTTAGCCGCAAATCTTTTTTTTCGCTTGACGCAAACCCATGCAGAATTGCATTTTCTACAAAAGGTTGAATCAGAAGCGGAGGAACCTTGTAATCATTTTCCATTAAATTCTCGTCCACATCAGTCATGTAACAGAAATTATGATTGAACCTCAGAAGTTCGAGATCAACATAAAGCTTTATTGTCTTGAGATCATCTGCAAATGGAACCACATCTTTCCTGCTGTTTGAAAGCATGATCCTGATAAGACTGGCAAATTTATTCAGATAAACACTTGCCTGCCTTTTATCGTTTTGCAGAATAAAGTATTCGACACCGGTAAGGCTATTAAAAATAAAATGAGGATTCATTTGTGCGCGGAAAACCTGCATTTGCAATTCCGCTTTTGATTTTTGAGACTGTATTTTCTGCCTCCTGTTTCTTTGGTAAAAATAAGTGCCGGTGGCAGCAAGCAAAAACGCTGACGCACCCAGGTAAAGCGCGTTTTTTTGCTTACTGTTCTTCAGACGAAGATCTTTGATGTCGTTGGTTTTTTCTAACAATGCTATGGACTCCTCCTTCTGCCGCGTTTTATACATTGCTTCAAAATCAGCAAGCCTTGATTTCGTTTCATCGCTGCTCATGGAATTTTTATGATGTATGTATTCCTGCTGGTACCTGTAAGCCTCCGGAAAATTATTAAGTTTGGCAAATACTGCCGAAAGTTCCTGCAGTGCGATGACCACTGAAATTTCCTGCCCGTTTTTTTTAGCTGCCGAAAGGGCTAGTAGAAGCGTGTCCTTTGCGTTGCCCCACTGATGGAGTCCCGTGTCTATGCTGCCCCATAAAATGAAATATCTTGGCAGATAACTATTGTCATTGTTTTTCTCTATCCACGGTTTTACACGCGCAAGTACTTTCTTTGCTTCGGCGTATTTTTTTTCACTACACAAAATATCGATATAGTTAAAAGGGCCGCGAACATGCAATTGCATGTCATTATGAATCTTTGCGCCTACAGAATCAGCGAGTTTATTGAAATAACGTGCAGAATCAGTTTGTCCCAGGTTCGTATAGTAGCTGGCGAGGTTGGCAGCAGTTCCCATGAATTCCATGTTGGCTAAATAACTTAAAGCTTCACGCGCATATTTTATAGCATTGGTATCATCCTCTGATTCATCATACAGTTCTGCAAGATTGGCCATTGGCAATCCGACGCTCCTGGGAAGACCAGCCTGCCGCATTCCCTCAATTGAATTTACGTACAGGTTAATTGCCGTTTTGAACATTCCATAATACTGGTAAACTGTAGCCATAACTGATGAAATACCAAAGCGGCGGGGGTTGGAAACAGCCATTGTATCAATTCTGTCGTGCAGTGAATCGAGGTAAGCGAATACAAGATTTTTTTTCCCCTGCTGGAGATATCGTTGCATTATTTCCCGCACTGAAATAAGATTATAATAACTCATCTTATCCGGGAAATAGGGTAAAACCTTTTTGTAATAAAAAATGGCGCTGTCTGGCTTACCGATTTCATAAGAAAAAGCTTTTGCAATATCAAAACAGAAAATTCCTTTCATCGTATCCACTTTGTTTTTCTCTGCGAGTGATAAGCCTTGCCCCGCCATATCATACACTAATTTAAGTTGCCCCATGTTGAGTGAATCATTAATTGCGTTCATTAAAAAACGCATTCGGGAAGTATCCGTTTGAAGACTGTAATAAGCTTTTGGAAATGGTGCAGATGGTTCAGGTAGCTGTGCATTTCCATTAGAAATGAGTAACAGGAAAATTATATTGAATAAAGTAATTTTCAATTCAATAAATTGTTATGTGAAGTTAGGCAAAAGATTCTCATGCAAATTCTACGCTTTCGGATATTGATTAAATAAAATTTTGCATGATGATGGAAGCGCTTTGCCCATACTATTTTGATGGAACATCGAAATCGGTTTTGGGAAAAGTCATAGTGGAATTCGCCTCTGTAAGATTGATACTTGCCACCATCTGGCCTTTATATTTCGAAGTCATTTTGACCAGTCCTCCCCATTGAAATATATTTCCATCAATAAACATTTCTTTATATGCAGGGGAAATCTTGTTTAATATTTTCAGTAGTAACGAATATCCAGGCAGTTCTGTACTCACCCAATAATCCTCAGCATGATCTTGATTATAATGAACATTCTGAACATGTGTGCAATTGTATTTGTCAACCTCACCGGTTCCTACAGGCATTACCTTTGGATCCCCGCCCGTAGTCCCACAACAATTATTTGTTATAGACTGGTGGGTAGCAAAATTATACAGAACCGTTTTTTGGGGATCAGAAAATTTGTAAAACAAAGCAACGTGTGAAAG
>Ga0164242_10009715_pt1 | contig 10348 bp, 14 predicted proteins | sample OricomgcompostMG_FD_108783 | JGI IMG/M metagenome (GOLD analysis project Ga0164242, IMG submission 108783) | Miracle-Growth compost microbial communities from Emeryville, California, USA - Original compost - Miracle growth compost (MG) ... | reverse complement strand
TTTTACCAGAGGCTATCGATTTTATTAAAAAGCGTGCCTGTTTCCACATGGAAAAAATACCTTACTTTTCACCTCATCAGCCATTATGCTCCGTGGCTAAGTCGACCATTTGAGGAAGCCAATTTTACGTTCGAGCAGGCTATAATCGGCAGAACGGCACAGCGAGCTCCGTGGGAGCGCGCGGCTGTTCTTGTCAATAACACGATAGGCGAGGTACTGGGGAAACTTTATGTGGCGCGATATTTCCCCCCTTCTTACAAGGCTTATATGGAGAAACTGGTTGAGAACCTAAAGGCGTCTTTCAGGGAACATATTCAAAACTTAAACTGGATGAGCGGTTCCACAAAAGCAAAAGCCATGGATAAGCTGGATGCCATGGCCACCAAGATCGGCTACCCGAAAAAATGGAAAGACTTTTCTTCGATTCAAATTGGCAGAGATTCATTGATTAGCAATTTAAAACGGATTGGGCAATGGTATTATCAATATGAAATTGCCAAACTGCATCATCCCGTTGATCGTTCTGAATGGTTTATGACACCGGCGACCGTGAACGCATATAATAATCCCACTTCTAATGACATTAATTTTCCTGCCGCAATTCTTCAACCGCCTTTCTATTTCCCTTACGGTGATGATGCTGTAAATTACGGTGCTATCGGAGCTGTTATCGGCCATGAAATGACCCACAGTTTTGATAATTACGGAAGCCAGTATGATAAGTATGGGAGCCTGAAGAACTGGTGGACTAATGAAGACAGGAAAAATTTTGAGAAACGCGCAGCCAAGATTGTAAGTCAATACGATCATTATATCGTGCTAGACAGTGTTCATCTAAACGGTAAACTGGATGAACAGGAAAACATTGCAGACAATGGCGGGCTTGCCATTGCTTATACAGCCTTTCAGAAAACCACGGAGTCACATAGTGATACGTTGATAGGCGGACTTACACCCGACCAACGTTTCTTCGTGGCATACGCCCAGACATGGCGCAGCAAAATCCGCCCTCAGATATTATTATGGCTTGTCAATAACAATGGGCATTCCACGCCAAGGTACCGCGTAATTGGGCCATTATCCAACATGTCCGCCTTTTACAAGGCATTCAATGTGCAGCCGGGAGACGGCATGTATAGACCAGATAGTGCGAGGGTAAATATATGGTAAGTCTTAAAACGAAAAAGCAGTTAATAGTCAATCAGTAAACGAAAAATTGAATAGACAGAAAAGACAATAATATTCATTATTAAGCTTTTTTATTTTATAGAAATTATCATTGTATTTTTCAACGCCTACTACCTTTCCATGAAACAAATGCCCTGCCAGAACTTTAATTCTTTCATTTTCCTCGGTCAAACCATAAGTAAATTCTGCTCCTCTTTTTTCAGTTGTGATTGTACACTTCATAATATATTTTTTTCTAATGGATCATAAATTGCCTCGAATATCAGTATGTTAATGATAGTGCTTTATCTTTTTTTGTATGTCGTCGTTTTTTTTTCTCCGTATTTTTTAATCCATTTTTGTTCAACGGCTTTTTTCAGGTCGCGGCTGGCCGTGGCTGGTGATAGTTCTTTAAACCGGTTCATATAATCTTTGCGGGTAAATGTGCCGTTTGTTTCTCCCAGGAACAACGCCATACGTTCCTCGTCCGTTAACTTTTTGGTTGCCTGCAACAGCAATTGGTTCAAAGACCGGTCTATGATGGTCAGCATATAATCGATAAAGTGGGTAGATTGTCCTTCCTTATCGCTTTGGGCCAATGCTTTGCAATAAGCTGTTTGGTTTTTACTGATTAGGGATTCAAAAGGCAGGAACTCAAAAACCGGATATTCCTGCATCAGTATAACAGTTTGCCACAGCCTGCCCATTCTGCCGTTCCCGTCCAAAAAAGGGTGAATGAATTCCATTTCATAATGAAAGACGCAGCCTTTAATGAGCGATAGCTCTTTTTTGTCTTTCAGGTATTGAAAAAGCGAACGCATCAGGGAAGGCACATTTGCGGAGGGCGGCGCCACATGTGCGACTTTAGAGCCTTTCACAATACCTACACCTCCGCTCCGGAACTTGCCGGCATTCGGCACTAAATCTTGCATCAGTAATTTATGCGCCGATAAGAAGCTTTTTTCTGACCGATAATCAAAATTCCCCAGCTTGTCATAGACTGCAATAGCATTTTTCACTTCGAGGATATCCTTCTTAGGGCCAATGATCTTTTTATGCTCCAGAATGGCTGTTATCTGTTCTTCCGATAAGGTATTACCTTCAATCCTCAAAGAGGAATGAATGGCCTTAATCTGGTTCTGTTTGCGTAGCGTAGGCGATTGCGGGGTCAGGTACCTGGCGTTGATTTCACCTATTTTAGCGGAAAACGGAAGTAATAGCTCTTAAAATGTCTGGCGTTATGGTATAAGGAGGCTACATAAATGATACTATCATTTGATACTATCAAAAGTAGTGTTTCTTTCGCAGTTATGAATTAAAATGCCAACCAATCAGACATCCCAATCACCGGTTACCTTCTGGCATCAGCCTTTTCTTTTGCCCGCTTTTTTTGGGATTGAAAAAGAAAAGCGGCGCCGCAGATCCGGTGATTTACAGTAGCGCCTTCGGGTTAATCCGCTTGGTAACTAAATTAACCCTTCATCACAGAGTGAAAAGTAGCCATCTTTGCTGATAGTCAAATGATCCAGTACCGGCATGCCCAAAAATTTGCCGGTATTTGCTAATCTCCGGGTTAAGGCGATATCTTCATTGCTTGGTTTAAGATTGCCGGAGGGGTGATTGTGAGAAATTGCCAGTTTGTTGGCATTTGCCTTCAGTGCGGTGGCAAATATCAGCTTGGCATCGGCTATGGTACCGGTGGTTCCTTCTACAGACATTTCATAAATATCCAATACCCGATTCAATTCCATTTTATCCATATCCCAATGTGAGATAAATAAATCGAATATGTGCCGTGAATTTTTGATCTGCGGCCTTTCGGAAGGCTTGACTTTTGATCTGTAAACCAGCTCAACTTCCGCAATCTGTCTGCCCGCCAGGCAAGCCGTTGTCCGGTCTGTTATTTCTAATGTCCTATCCATGATTGTTTTATTTAATTTGAAGAATGAATAAACCGTTTACTTTAAAAACCCTTGCCGTCTGATGTTTCTAAGCCAGCTATTGGCAAAAAGAGCATGTGCAGCCTGCCATATAATAATGCTCCTTGTTACCTTGCCATTTTCAATATGAATGCTTTCCTCATATACTTCTATATTGTCCTGCCGATACATTTGCGGATAAATAGCAATACATTCATAATCGTTCTCCTACTTCTGTTTATCTGCCACAATAAAGCACATTTCCGGGTCCCTCATGAAATCGCCGTTTTGCTCGTACTATAAAGCAATGATTCACTCTTTCTAGATTTACCAGCCCTCTCAATACCGATTTACCGGCATATATCCATTTACTGAATTCGTAACCTATGGTAGGGTCTTTCGGATTAACACTGACCTTCTTTAACAGAGTACTGTTCTTAAGGCTATTTACTCCCCGGTTGTAAGCAAAGGTCATTAGGGCATCAAACTGGCAATCTTTCAAGAAAACATGAGACAGCAATCTATTTACCTGCCTTGATAATCCTTCTATGGTTCCTTCAAACAGTTTATCCGCTTCATCCTGAGAAATGGTATCGCCTTTCCTTACGGGCTATACATCAAGGTAAAAGATGCTTCCATAACCGATTGTCCAAACCATACGCTATCCTGGTATGCTTCCAGTTTGCAATCCTCGTAATGCTGAATCAATTCCCTTCTCTTACTCGATATTCTATTCATTCCTTATCCTTAGATTTTACAAGTACTGCACATTCATTTCCTTCCAACGGGACCTGAATGGAAAACCCTAGTACTACTCCTGCACATATATCACCGGTTTCTGCCCTGAACGGTTGAAAATTGGCTCTTGCATAGGTATAATCGGACACTAAAATCTTAGAATATAAGCATCGTCGCTTTCTAAGGCATTACATCCTTTTAAATAGGCTTATATCTCCGATCTGGAATATATGGAGATGATGCATGAACGGTTTGCTGTTTAGTATGATTTGTCCAAATGAACCCCCTATAAAGTCTGTTTCATACCTTTATTAAGTAGTCATTCATCAGTAATTTGCAATGTAATATTAATAATAATTATAAAACTATTCCATGCCAAGCCCGGATTTTACTGCTATAATTTTAGTAGATCAACTGATACAAGAATCATTCAATGCCGTCAACAATATACGTGGCTGATGGCTGAATAATATTGAAGGAGAAACAGATAAAATAAATGCCGAATGCAAATTTTATGTAAAGGACGGACTTCAATTTCATTTTAAGATTATTGAAATGATACCTTTCAAAAGAATAGTCTGGCTGGTTTTGGATCAGAATTTCAAAAATACTGAAGAAAAGGAATGGAAAGGTACTACCGTTTTATTCGAAATTTCAGGAACGAATAGGCAAACCCGGCTTCAGTTCACCCATCAGGGTCTTGTCCCCCCCCTGAATGTTATAGGGTTTGTTCAGATGCATGGCATAAATATATACAAATTAGCCTTTTTAATTTCATCAGAAAAGGAGAAGGCTAGCCTAATAAATGGTAAAATAGAAATAACAAAATGCCAATCATAAAAGTTAACAGTATAAGTTTAAATGTAAATCTTAAAGGGGAAGGATCTCCCCTTATTCTTGTTCATGGCCTCGGGAGAGACGGTGCTCAATATGATTATTTGGTACCTGAACTTAAAAAAAGTTTTAAAGTAATTATTTTCGATTGCAGGGGGCATGGACAATCGGAAAAGCCTGCTGAATATACTTTACAAGACCACATTGCAGATATTTTAGGTATAATGGACTATTATAAAATCGGAGTGACATATTTGCTCGGCGTTTCTGCCGGCAGTTATATTGCACAGGGTGTTGCTATTGCAGCACCTGAAAGGATTTCTAAATTAATTCTAACTGTACCCAAATCGAATGGATTAACTTCATCCTTTCAAAGACTATTTGATGCGCATGAAAAAGAAACAATGGGAAAAAACGAACAGGAAAGAATCCTGACCGTATTAAAATATTTTACTTGCAACCCCGAATGGATAAAACAACAAAGTGATATCTTTGAAACTAAGTTAACCCATGAACAATTTACTGCTGCGAGCAAAGCTTTGGCGGGCTTTGATTTTAGAAAAAATTTACCGGAAGTAACAGCAAAAACACTTGTCATCAGCGGAAAGTACGATGGCTTAAATTCACCTGAAGAAGGAAAAGAAGTTGCCTCATTGATACCACATTCAAAATATGTATTAATGCAACATTCAGGGCACCTTCCCATCCGGGAAGAACCCATGGAATATTTAAGAATTATTAAGGAGTTTCTATTAGGTGATAAACACTTGTAAATATTCAAAAAAAATCGAAATGTGAGACTTCATGAAGTAGAAAAAGAGAACAGGTGCGGCTACCGTATATTGTTCCGTTTGGAAGTTGCTCTAGTTATTGAATCTACAAAATCTTGAGATTTATATAGATTGGCTAAGTTTCCAGCAAGAGCTTCAAAATTTAAGCCGGTGTCCAATCTTCTGGCTATACCTATCATTAAAACTTCAAAAGCCGCGGCATTAAAAACTCTATCGGTGGCATTCTTCTATTGGTATAAGGTATATGAATTAACAATCCAAAATAGTTAAATGGCAGAAAAAGAAGCTAAAGCGAGAATAAGGACTAATAAGCTGCTTGAAGAAGCAGGTTGGCGTTTCTTTGATAATGAAGACCGCCTGGCCAATATCCTGCTCGAAAATCATGTGAAGATCACCCAAAAGAAGATGGATGCCTGGGGGATGATTATGAAGAAACAAAAAATTGGGTTTATCATCAAATGAAAAGTAAAACTATATACGGCTCCCCTGCCGCGTCCAAACTGATAATACTAAGCATATCAGGAATGAAAGAAAGGAAGATTATACTTAACCCTGATCTGCTGAATTTCGTTATCGGTCAAAGCCCGGATAGGCTTAAAGTCCTTGCCATGTTGTAACAATGCCACAAATATAATTTTGCCGTCCGGATATTCCAGGTGATATTGATTGGAGGGCAGTTCAGGGTCGTTGATCATAAATGACAAGCCATTACCTAATTTTCGAATCCGCAGGGCGCGAACAGCATCTGTTCCACTTTTTTCAATATAATTTTGATTAAGTTCCATTGACTTAAACTCCTATGCAAATAAACGATAAATTTGGCTCTAACATAATTATATCCGCTATTCTCCGAACGTAGTCCTTGCCGATTTTACGGATAAAACCCATTTGCGCAATGACTGGTATGCCAGGGTCAGAAGAAACCAGTAAAGTGATTGAGAAGATACCGATTTCAAAATCTCAGGATATATGCATCATCACTTTCAAAGGCATTACATCCTTTTAAATAGGCTTCCATCTGTTCAAGGTCCTCATCATGTACCGTTGCACTGAATGCATAGGTTCTTGTTAGCATATTGATATAAGCTTCTGGCTCGGCCTGCCGGGTCAGTTTTCTGAGTGCACCCAGATAATCAATCCGGTATACGGTCGGAATAATGATCTTGGACATCCCTTTTGCAGTAAGTTCCGCATTCATCATTATGCGGGCTATCCTTCCGTTTCCATCCAGGAAGGGGTGTATTTCCGTGATCATAAACATCATATAAGATGCCCTAGCGAAAGGCTCTTTCAACAGGCTGTACCATTCATAACCTTTTTTAGGGTACCAGCCACCAGTTTCCAATCTACAAACGCAGTACTTCCTGCCCTATTATTCTGGTCTTTGAACTGCCCAGGTTTCTTTGACGTTCTGGCTTTCAAAAGCACTGCATGCCTGACACGCAATAGCTGAAGCAGGTGATCAGCTGATTGAGGCAGCAGGCTCATTTCCTTTTTGTCACTTACAAGATGATAGGTGCCCAAAATATCATGAGAATCTTCATCTCTTCTGGGCAGAGGGATATCCGTCCGGATGATTTCTTTAGCTTCTTCTATCTCAAACTCGGTGCCCTCAATGAAGTTGGAAAAATAGCTTTCAAAGAATGCAAAATTATGATACGCCTCTTCTGTTATATTCAGGTCTGTATATTCCCGGAAGACCTTATCGGCAAGATAATCATATAGGGTGCCCAACAGTTCAGTTCTTGCAGGGTCAAATGGCTCGCCCTGCGAACGAGCCCTCGCCACCTCACTGTTCAGAATAGCCGGCGTATAGGTAGATAGGAGCGCGCTGATCAGCTTATTGAGCTTCGTAAACTCTTTTTCCATCCGGATGGCAGGGGCTAGTGAGCGGCTTCATCCCTGATTTGATTGAGCGCCTGTTCGCCTCTTATTCTGATGACCGCTTCAAGCCGGTTTTCAAGGTCTTCTCTGCTCATGGTCTTGGAAATGCCTGACGTACTACGGGCAGACTGCAGGTTTTCCAGAAACATCCGGGGTTCCGTGGAGCGAAAGAGCACTTCAAAGAAATGAGTTGCGCCGGTATCATGGCCCGGACCCTTCAGTAAATGAACCGTAAGTCCCGGCAGTTCAACATTTCGTGTATAGGAATAAGTTAAAAAGATATGTCCGTCCCCCGGTCTACCTTCTGCCGCACTGCGATGGCTGATCACAGCCTCTGGGTATAAATGGGATAAAATAATGTACAGGACTGTATTTTATCAGAAGAGGCAAAGACGATTTCATGCAGATGGGCCATTGGCGAAAAAATTAAATTAAAATAGCTTTCCCACCTACAAATGTAGAATTTCTTATACTTAATTATAGATTATGTAGATTTTTTACTATTATCTATCCTGATAATTAGAATTCTTTCGCTTAAAACAGATTATTATTAACGGGGGTGTATATTAAGAGCAAAGTGATAGAAGATATACTGAAAAGGAAAGTTTAGCGATAAAAAAGTAGCATCTTTTTCTTCTACCTACCAAAAAAATCATTAAAAGTGAGAAAATATCTCACTTTTAGTATAAAAGTATTATCTTTGTCTGAATTTTATAAAAAGGATACAACTATGCTACTGGAATTTACCATCGGCAATTTTCTGTCATTCAAAGAAAAGAATACGCTGAGCTTATACGCCACTGCCGTAAAGGAGTTTTCCGATACGAATTTGGTCAATATAGACCATTATCGGATTTTGAAAGGTGCTGTCATTTATGGAGCTAACTCAAGCGGTAAAAGCAACCTTATCAGGGCAATGTCTATTATGCGCAGACTGGTGATGCAATCATTTGAACAATCTTCCACTGCGGAATTAAATATTACTCCATTCTTGTTAAATACTAATGGTGAACAGCAGCCCTCATTTTTTGAAGTTTTATTTTTAATAAATGGTATTAGATATCGCTATGGCTTTGAAGCAGACAATTTCTTTGTTAAATCGGAATGGTTATTTGAAGCAAAGAAACAAGCTGAAAAGCCGCTGTTTGTGAGAGAAAATGATGGTATTGAGGTGATGAAGTCTTTTGCTGAAGGGAAAGACCTGGAAGGGAAAACCAGAGATAACGCATTATTTCTTGCCGTTGTTGACCAGTTTAATGGCAAAACTGCCAAAGCAATCATGAATTGGTTCGACAATTTTGTTACCATTTCCGGATTAAGTCATGAACGTTATACCGGCATGACTTTTTCTTTATTGGAAAATGAAGAAACCAAACCGGCCTTGCAGGAATTTTTCAATAACGCTGATCTCGGTTTTGATTCTGTAAAGCTGAATAAAAAAGAGTTTGATGCTGCAAGGTTGCCTAAAGATATGCCTGAATCCATCATGGAGGAAATTAGTATGAAACTGCAAGGACAAACCATGGTAGATGCTATTACTTTGCACAAAAAATACAACGACAAAAACAAAATAGTAGGTACTGTTGAATTTGATATGGATAGTCAGGAATCTGCCGGGACGAATAAAGTGTTTAATATGTCGGGACCTGTTTTCGATGTGTTGCATAATGGTGGCATACTGGTTGTGGATGAGCTGGATGCAAGCCTTCACCCACTGCTTACACTGGCCATTACCAAGTTATTTAATTCAAAGGAGCATAATCTTAAAAATGCCCAACTTATATTTGCTACCCATGATACCAATCTCTTGTCTTATGGTAACTATCGCAGGGACCAGATTTACTTTATAGAAAAAGATAAGTATGGTGCTTCTGACTTGTATTCATTGGTGGAGTACAAGGAAGAAGGTGCTATCAAGGCAGTACGCAAAGACCGTTCTTTTGAAAAGGATTATATTCAGGGCAGATACGGCGCCATTCCATTTATTGGTAATCTTTCAAATATTATTAAGGGATGGCAAGAAAAATAAAGATTTCAAATGAGCAATTAAAACGCTTTGCAAGAAAAGAGCATAAGCGGAAGCAAGATATACGGGCTAAGCGTATGTATTACCTCATTATATGTGAAGGTGAAGAAACCGAACCTAACTATTTTGAAGGGTTAAAACAAGATTTGCCTAAAGGTGTGCTCACATCTTACCAAATTGACATCGAAGGTACAGGACGTAATACACAATCTTTGGTGGATGAAGCTATAAGACTGAAAGCTGTTTATGAAAAAAATACAGGCAGGTCAATAGACAGGCTTTGGGTAGTATTTGACAGAGACAGTTTTGCCGCTAATGATTTTAATGCTGCTATTCTTCGTTGTGAAAATAACCAGCCCATTATTGGTTGCGCATGGAGCAACGAAGCATTTGAATTGTGGTATCTTTTGCATTTTCATTACTATCAGAATGCGATGAGCCGGCAACAATTTCAGGGATTGATAGAAGAGAATCTGCAGGGCTTCATTGGTGCAGATTATCGCTACCAAAAGAATAGTACCGTTATGTATGATTTATTGAAAACACATGGCAGTATCGATAATGCTATCCGTAATGCTAAAAGTCTTGCAGCAACTTATGGCACGAGGCAGACTATGCCGAACATAATCCGTGTACGATGGTGTGGAAATTAGTAGAGGAATTAATGAAATTAAAAATTTAATGTTAAAATGAAGTACATATTTATCAATAATAAGAGTAGTGTTGCTTACGACGACTCTGACCCTGAAAATATTAAGGTTGAAATTGATGGTGTTGAGCATAAGTTTGAGGAACCTGACACTAACAAGCTTGATTATGCTGTTGCAACGTAAACATTCGTTGAACCATATATTGGCTAGATAGTAAGCGGTGGAGTTTGTTGTGTCATGACATCCAAATTTTAAGGTTTTTAATTAATCTGTTTCAAAAGGGCACGATTTCAAACGAAAAGGGCACAAATCAGCATTTATTGAAACCAGACAAAATTG
>Ga0164242_10009714_pt1 | contig 10348 bp, 12 predicted proteins | sample OricomgcompostMG_FD_108783 | JGI IMG/M metagenome (GOLD analysis project Ga0164242, IMG submission 108783) | Miracle-Growth compost microbial communities from Emeryville, California, USA - Original compost - Miracle growth compost (MG) ... | reverse complement strand
GCTGCCGTTGCTGCCGAGGATGACGACGAACTCGCCCGGCGTTACGGCGAGGTCGGCGCCCGTAAGCGCCTGCTTGCCGTTCGGATAGCGAAGGCCGAGCCCCTTGACGTCGAGAACCGCGGCAGAGCGTCCCCGCTCCTGCGCAAGGGTCTTGAAAGGCATCGATTCGACTGCGGACATGATCTGTCTCCCGCTACATGTTCTGGGAGACGTGCATCTTCTTCATGACGTCGCCGATGATGCCGTAGGTGGAGTCCGTCGCCGGCACGAGGCTGTCGGCGTCGCCCATCACCTTGAAGGCCGTCTCATCCATCGGCGGCACCAGCTGAAGCGACTGGAGCGCATCGACGAGATGCTTGCGCAGTGGGTCCTTCAGCTTCGGATCGATGACGATCGGGTCGAGCGGCAGCGGATCGGAGCGCCACAGCGTGACGTAGTCGTCGGCCTTCCACCAACCCTTCAGCTTGGCGAGAGCGAGCGTATCGGAATTGAGCTCTGCCGCCTGGACCTTGTGGTTCTTCAGCGCCTCGAACGACGCCGTATGGGTGCCGGCGAACACGCCCTTGACGTCCTTCTTGGCATCGAGGCCGTTCTGCTTCATGGCGTAGGCGGGCATCAGATAGCCCGAGGTCGAGGCGGGGTCGGCGAAGGCGAAGCTCTTGCCCTTCAGGTCATCCACGCTCTTGATGCCGGAGCCTTTCCAGGTGACGATGCTCGCCCAGTAGCTGACGGGCTTGCCGTCCGCCTTGCCGAACTGCGCGACCGCGGTGAGGCCCGGAACCTGCTTCTTGGCCAATTCGTAGCCGAAGGGGCCGAGTTCGGCGGCCTCCAGCTTGCCATGGCGCATCGCTTCGATTTCGGCGGTGTAGCTCGTGGTGATCTGGATCTTGACCGGGCAGCCGAGCTTCTTGGCCAGCAGGTCGCCGAACTTGTCGTAGAGGGGTACGAGTATGGCGCTGGCCTCGTATGGCTCCACGCCGAAGCGCACCGCTCCGCCCTCCGGACACCAGGCGGCAGGGGCTGCCATTGCACTCGAGGCGGCGCAGAGCGCGGCCCCGAGCCCAAGCGCGGTCAGCGCGATATGGGTCGCTGTCTTCGTCATCGTCGGTTCTCCGTCATTATGTCGTGTTCGTGCGATCATCATGAGCGCGACGATTCCGAACGGCCCCTTGAAGGGCCGGCTGTCTACCCGTCGCGGGCACAAGCTGGCGCGCTTGTGTTACGAGCAGATGACAAACATCTAGATGAATTTTTATCGGCTCGGGACGCGGCCCGGACCGGCCTGCGCGAGGCTCAGCCCTGAGGCTCGGCGTCGTGCAGGCCGGTGCTGGAGACGATGAGCTCGACGCGGTCGGCGGAGAAGCGGGTCGTCGAGAACTGGATCGGCCGTTCGGATAGATCGACGTTCAGCGCCTGCGTGACGATCACGATCGCCCCCGCGGAAAGATGCAGTTCGCGCGTATCGGCCTCGTCCGCGTGGCGGGCCTCGATGCCGGTCGAGGCCCGCCGGTAATCCGTGACGCCGCAGCCGGCAAGCGCCGCGGTGATCGAACCGGTGCGCGCAAAGAGGTCGGCGATACCGGAAAATCTTGCGCCGTCGAACCATGACGTCGCCCGCGATACCGGAACGCCATCCGCCGTGCCCAGGCTTTCGATCCGTATGACGGAAGCACCGGGGAGAAGACCGAGCGCGGCGGCGACAGCCGGGCGGGCCGTCTCCGTCGCCGTCTCCAGCATGGTGCTGGAAGTCGCCCCGGCCTGGTCGTGAAGCCCGGCGGAGAACCGCGTGCGCCGGCCGATCGGGTAGACGAAACGCTTGCGCTGCCGCACATAGGTGCCGCGGCCCTGTGCCGTTTGCAGGACGCCTTCATGGGCGAGGGCGGCGATAGCCGCGCGGACGGTGTGTCGGTTGACGCCGAAGCGCTCCGCCAGCCGGCTTTCCGGCGGCAGCCGCCCATCGGCATCGGCAAGACCGGAGACGATGCCGCGCCGGATCTCGTCGGCGATCTGGCGCCAAAGCGCGACGCCCATGCCTCTCTGGAGTCCCGATCCGCCCACGGTTGCCCTTCCGGCCATTGTCATCGGCATGTCATATCGCTAGCGTAGCAATCTAGCCTATCGGCTTGTCTAGATCAATAGACAAATCAGGAGTTGCTATGACAGAGGCGGAATCGATTACGCGGAAACAGCGGATGGCGATCTTGGCGCGCTGCGAGACCGCCCGGCTTCGCCAGAACTGGGAGCGGCTGGCGCTCGATCCGGCTTATTCGATGCTGCGTGGGCCGGAAGCGGGCCTGGTGATGCTGCGCGGACGCATCGGCGGAGCCGGCGCGCCGTTCAATGTCGGCGAGGCGACGGTCACACGCGCCAGCGTCAGGCTCGAAGACGGCTCGATCGGCCATGCCATGGCTCTCGGACGCGATGACGAAAAGGCGCGTCTCTCGGCGCTTATAGACGCGCTCTGCCAGGACGTCGACACGGCCGCCCGGATCGATGCCGCCGTGATCGGCCCGATCCGGACCGAACTTGAGGAGAGCGACGACCTTCGCAGACGCCAGACCGCGGCGACGAAGGTCGATTTCTTCACCATGGCGCGCGGAGAAGATTGATGATCGCTGCTGAACAGACGCTCGAGGGCGGCTTCGACAAGCCGATTCTGGATTCACAGGCGGTCTTTCGGACCGTGATGGAGGCGATGGCCCATCCGGGGCAGAGCGAGCGGATCGAACCGCTGACCGCGCCGCCGGCCCCTTTGACGCCGCTGATGGGCGCGCTCGTCTGCACCCTCGTCGATGCGGACACGCCGCTTTGGCTCGATCCCGCGGCGGCTGAAAGCAAGGCGGTGCGCGAATGGATCGCCTTTCACGCCGGCGCGCCGCTTGCGCGGACGCCGGGCGAGGCGGCCTTCGCCGTCGTCACGGATTGCGCGCGCCTGCCTCTCCTTGCCGATTTCGCACAGGGCACCGACGAGTATCCGAATCGCTCGACCACGCTCATGCTTCAACTCCACGGCCTGGACGGCGGCGCACCGCTGACCCTTGCGGGACCGGGTATCGAGAAACGGACGATATTCGCGCCGCGCGGCCTGCCGCAAGACTTCGCCGCGCAGTGGAGGGAGAATGTGAAGCGGTTTCCCTGCGGTGTCGATCTTGTCCTGACCGCCGGCGATGCGCTTGCCTGCCTGCCGCGCTCGACGCGCCTGACGAAGACGGAGGGCTGACCATGTATGTCGCCGTCAAGGGCGGGGAAGCCGCCATCGACAACGCACACCGCCTGCTCGCCGACCGGCGCCGCGGCGATCGCACCGTGCCGGCCGTCACGCTCGACCAGATCGCCGAACAGCTCGCGCTCGGCGTCGACCGGGTGATGTGCGAGGGTTCGCTCTACGACCGCCGGCTGGCCGCATTGGCCGTCAAGCAGGCGCGCGGCGACCTCATCGAGGCGATCTTCCTCGTGCGCGCCTACCGCACGACGCTTCCGCGCTTCGGATACAGCGAACCCGTCGACACCGGCGCCATGCTGGTCGAACGGCGCATCTCGGCCTGTTACAAGGATGTGCCGGGTGGCCAGCTTCTCGGGCCGACCTTCGACTATACCCACCGTCTGCTCGACGAGGCGCTCGACGGCGATCCCGAGGTCGAGGCCGGGCAGACCCGCGAGGAGCCCGGCGATGCGGTGACGCGCATCGCCGATATCCTGGGCGGCGAGGGGCTGATCGAAACGGACGATCCGGCCGAAGCCAGGCGCGAACCCGGCGACATCAACCAGACGCCGGTGGAGTTTCCCCTGTCGCGCGCCATGAGGCTGCAGAGCCTGTCGCGCGGCGACGAGGGCTTTCTTCTCGCGCTCGGCTATTCGACCCAGCGCGGCTATGCCCGTTCGCATCCCTTTGCCGGTGAAATCCGAATCGGCGAGGTGGAGGTCGAGGTCTTCCTGCCTGAGCTGGGCTTCGCCGTACCGCTCGGCCGCGTCCAGGTCACCGAATGCCAGATGGTCAACCAGTTCAAGGGATCGGCCAAGGCGCCGCCGCAGTTCACGCGCGGTTACGGGCTGGTCTTCGGGCAAAGCGAACGCAAGGCGATGGCGATGGCGCTGTGCGACCGGGCCCTTCGCGCCGAGGAACTCGGCGAGGATGTCGTCGCACCGGCGCAGGACGAGGAATTTGTGGTCGCCCACTCCGACAACGTCCAGGCGACCGGCTTCGTCGAGCACCTGAAACTGCCGCACTATGTCGACTTCCAGGCCGAACTCGGCCTCGTGCGACAGATGCGCGCCGAATACGCCGCGCGCGACGAAGCGGCCGACGACGATCAGGAGGCCGCGGAATGACCGACCGAACCTACAATTTCGCCTATCTCGACGAACAGACCAAGCGGATGATCCGGCGGGCGATCCTCAAGGCGATCGCCGTTCCGGGCTACCAGGTGCCGTTCGCCAGCCGCGAGATGCCGATGCCTTATGGATGGGGCACCGGCGGCGTTCAGGTGACGGCCTCGATCCTCGGCCCCGAGGATGTGCTGAAGGTGATCGACCAGGGGGCCGACGACACCACCAACGCCGTCTCCATCCGCAAGTTCTTCGAGCGGGTCGCAAGCGTCGCGACGACGACCCATACCGGCGAGGCGACCATCATCCAGACCCGCCATCGCATTCCCGAAATGCCGCTCAGGGCGGGCCAGGTGCTTGTCTACCAGGTGCCGATCCCCGAGCCGCTCCGCTTCCTCGAGCCGCGCGAGAGCGAGACGCGCAAGATGCATGCGCTGGAGGAGTACGGGCTGATGCACGTCAAGCTTTACGAGGACATCGCCCGCAACGGCCACATCGCCACCACATACGCCTATCCGGTCAAGGTCGAGGGCCGCTACATCATGGACCCGTCACCGACACCCAAATTCGACAATCCCAAGATGCACATGTCCGCGGCGCTCCAGCTCTTCGGCGCGGGACGGGAAAAGCGCATCTACGCGCTGCCGCCGCACACGCGGGTGGTCAGCCTCGACTTCGAGGACCATCCGTTCGAGGTGCAGCGTTTCGACAGGCCGTGCGCGCTCTGCGGCGCCGAAGGCGTCTATCTAGACGAGGTGGTGCTCGACGACCGGGGCGGGCGCATGTTCGTGTGTTCCGACACCGACCACTGCGAGAGCCGTCGCGCGGAAGGATGCCGCGGCGAACTGTCGGCGGAGGCGGCTCAATGAACGCACATGCCGAAATGCGTAACCGCGAGCCGCAGATCGACAGCCTCCCGCTGCTTTCCGTCCGCTCCATGACGAAAACCTATGGCGAGCGTATCGGCTGCGCCGATGTCAGCCTCGACGTCTGGCCCGGCGAAGTGCTTGCGGTGGTCGGCGAAAGCGGCTCCGGCAAGACGACGCTGCTCAATTGCATCTCGACGCGGCTCGAACCGAGCTCCGGTACGGTGGCCTACCGCATGCGCGACGGCGAGATGCGCGACCTCCATCGCCTCGGCGAGGCGCAGCGGCGCCTGCTGTTGCGCACCGACTGGGGTTTCGTGCATCAGAACCCCGCCGACGGGCTGCGCATGACTGTCTCGGCAGGTGCCAATGTCGGCGAAAGGCTGATGGCCGTCGGCGAGCGCCATTACGGCCATATCCGCGCCGCGGCCACCGACTGGCTCGGACAGGTGGAGATCGACGCCGATCGTATCGACGATCAGCCGCGCGCCTTTTCCGGCGGCATGCGCCAGCGTCTGCAGATCGCGCGCAACCTCGTCACCACGCCGCGCCTCGTGTTCATGGACGAACCGACGGGCGGGCTCGACGTCTCCGTGCAGGCGCGGCTGCTCGATCTTCTGCGCCGTCTCGTGCACGACCTCGGCCTCGCCGTCGTCATCGTCACCCACGACCTCGCGGTCGCGAGGCTGCTGTCGCACCGGATGGTGGTGATGAAGGATGGCCGCGTCGTCGAGGAAGGCCTGACCGATCGGCTTCTCGACGATCCGCAGGCCCCCTACACGCAGCTTCTCGTCTCATCGATCCTGCAAGTGTGAGGTCCGCCCATGGCTCCCGTGCTCACCGTCTCGCATCTCGGCAAGACATTCACCATGCATCTGCGCGGCCGGGTGGAACTGCCGGTGATCGCCGATGCGTCCTTCGAGTTGCATGCCGGCACATGCGCCGTCCTCGGCGGCCCGTCGGGTGCCGGCAAAAGCTCGATCCTCAAGATGCTTTACGGCAATTACGCCGCGAGCAGCGGCGAGATCCTCGTCGATCATCGCGGCGGCAGGGTCGATATCGCGACCGCATCGCCGCGCACCATGATGGAGCTGCGCCGTGAAACGGTCGGCTATGTCAGCCAGTTCCTGCGGGTCGTGCCGCGCGTCAGTGCCCTCGACATCGTGGCCGAACCGCTTCTGGAGCGGGCGACGAAGCCGGACGAAGCACGCGATCGCGCCCGCGAGCTGCTGGCGCGTCTGAACCTGCCCGAGCAGCTCTGGGCGCTGCCGCCCGCCACCTTTTCCGGCGGCGAACAGCAACGCGTCAACATCGCGCGCGGCTTCATCACCGAACACCCGATCCTGCTTCTCGACGAACCGACCGCTTCGCTCGACGCCGCCAACCGCGACGTCGTCGTCGAGATGATCGCCGCCAAGAAGCGTCAGGGCGTTGCGTTGCTCGGCATCTTTCACGACGACGAGATACGTCACGCCGTCGCCGACGTCGTCATCGATGTGACGGCTTTTTCGCCAACCAGACAGGCTGCGTGACCATGACCAGGCTTTCCGAGACCCCCGTCGTTCATCCGACCGCCAGGCTCGAAGACTGCACCCTCGGCCGCTACACGGAAGTCGCCGAAGGCGGCCGTCTCGTCGAGACCGTGCTGGGCGATTATTCCTATGTGATGGAAAACTGCCAGAGCTGGTGCGTCACCATCGGCAAGTTCGTCAACATCGCCGCATCGGTTCGCATCAATGCGACGCACCATCCGATGGATCGCGCGACGCTGCACCATATCACCTACCGGGCATCGGACTATTTCGACGATGCCGAGCACGAAAGCGATTTCTTCGCCGCGCGCCGTGCGAGGCGCGTGGTCATCGGCAACGACACCTGGATCGGTCACGGCGCCACGATCCTGCCTGGCGTCACCATCGGTGACGGGGCGGTGGTTGGCGCCGGCGCCGTCGTCTCCCGCGACGTGCCCCCTTACACGGTCGTCGGCGGCGTGCCGGCCCGCCCCATCCGGGAGCGTTTCCCGCGCGATGTCGCGACGCGCATGCAGCGCCTTGCCTGGTGGGACTGGCCACACGACCGGCTGCGTCGCGCGCTTGACGATTTCCGCAATCTCAGCGCCGGCGAGTTTCTTGCACGCCACGAGGAAAGCCGTGCGCCCTCTTACGAGCTTCCGGCCTGAACCATGCACCGCGCCGCCCATTCACGCGATCTTTGCTGAACCCGGGGCCGGCGCCGATTTCGTCATCCGCTCCGCTTGCCGTTTTCAAGCATCCGAAGATAGAAAGACGCTCCGAAATGCCCACCGAGACCGTACTGACGAATGCCCGCATCGTGCTTGAAGACGAGGTGATTTCCGGCACCATCGTGATGAGCGAGGGCGCGATCGCCGCCATCGATACCGGCAAGGCCGGCCATGGCGAGGACATGGAGGGCGATTTCCTCATCCCCGGCCTGGTCGAACTCCACACCGATCATCTGGAATCGCATTATGCGCCGCGCCCCGGCGTCATCTGGGACAGCATCCCGGCATTGCAGGCCCATGACGCGCAGATCGCGGGCTCCGGGATCACGACGGTGTTCGATTGCCTGCGGCTCGGTTCCGACGAGGACAGCGGCTTTCGGCGCGGCGAGATGCGCGCGATCGCCGATGCGATCGAGACGGCCGAAGCCGAGGATCGTTTGCGCGCCAGCCATCTCATCCATCTGAGATGCGAGGTCTCCGCGAGCGACGTTCTCGATCAGTTCGAGGATTTCCGGTCGGACGATCAGGTGCGGCTGGCCTCGTTGATGGATCACGCCCCGGGGCAGCGGCAGTTCCAGACGCTCGACGCCTATACCCTCTACTACAAGAAGAAGCGCGGGCTGAGCGATACCGATTTCGACACCTTCGTCGCGCGCCGCATGGCGGAATCGGAGCGTTACGCCGCGCCGCATCGGCGCACCATCGCCGGGGCATGCGCCGAACGGGGTATCGCGCTTGCCAGCCACGACGACGCGACGCGCGAACATGTGGCGGAATCGAAGGCCTATGGCGTGGCGCTCGCCGAATTCCCGACGAGCATGGAAGCGGCCGAGGCTTCGCACGCGGCCGGCATGTCCGTCCTCATGGGGGCGCCCAATATCGTCCGGGGCAAGTCCCATTCCGGCAACATCTCCGCAAGGCAACTGGCCGAGGCAGGCGTACTCGACGTGCTGTCGTCCGACTATGTTCCCTTCAGCCTGATACAGGCCCCCTTCATGCTGGCCGCTGCCGGAGATGGCATGAGCCTGCCCGAAAGCATCCGCTTGGTGTCGGCAAATCCGGCCAGGGCCGTCGGGCTCGACGATCGCGGGCGGATATCGGTGGGCCTGCGCGCCGACCTCGTGCGCGTGCGCCACAGGTCCGGCGCTCCGGTGGTGCGCTCGGTGTGGCGCGAGGGGCGGCGCGTTGCGTGAAGGCGACGGCGTAAAAGCCGCCGGAGACGGTCTGCTCATCGTCGTGGTCGGCGCGAGCGGGGTCGGCAAGGACAGTCTCATCAATCACGCCAGGGTGCGCTTTGCGGGCAGGCCGGGCGTCACCTTCGTGCGCCGCGTCGTCACACGCATGGCGCATGCAGGTGCTGAAGAGCACGATACGCTTTCCGCCGAGGCATTCGCTGCGGCCGAAGAGGCCGGTTCATTCGCCGCGACATGGCAGGCCCATGGCCTGCGTTACGCAATTCCGGGCGACGTCCGGCAGGAACTCGCGCGAGGCGGGGTCGCTGTGGTCAATGGATCGAGAGCTGCGCTCGAAACCATTCGCGATGCATTCGCCCGCGTGCTCGTCGTCCACGTCACCTGCGATCCGGCTACCCTGTCGATGCGGCTTGCATCTCGCGGCCGCGAATCGGCGGCCGAGCAACGCCAGCGTCTGTCCCGGACGGTCGAGCTGCGATTGCCGGCAGATGCGGTCGAGATCGACAACAGCGGCCCACCGGAGATTGCCGGCGAGGCATTCGTAGGCGTGATCGAACAGGCGATGCGCCACCGGGATACCTGACGGCTTGCGACAGGCATCGGCGGACAGGCCGCAACGGCTGGAGCGGGCGCCGCACCTCGGGCATTTCCATCATCACCCTCGGCCGACGCTCGCCGAACCGGTGGCCCCTGGCTCTTTGTGATCCCGCCGCGAATTGATATGGACGATCTCGTCCATCGACGGTGCCGGCATGGTCTGTCTCCGGACGAGCAAGGAGGGAACCCTATGCCCGGTGACACGGCAAGGAAAGCGCGACGAAAGCCGGGCCGTCCGAAAGAGACGGAAGACCTGAGGGACCGGATTCTGGATCAGGCGGAACTGATCTTTTCCGATGTCGGCTTCAGTGGCGCAAAGACGAGGGATATCGCCAGCCAGGCCGGCGTCAATCAGGCTCTCGTTCGCTACTACTTCGGCTCGAAGCAGGAACTGTTCGACGAGGTCGTGCGGCGTCGCGGCTCGGCGATATCGAGAATGCGCCATGCCCATCTCGACCGGCTGTTGTCCTCCGATGCCCGTCCGAGCGTGGAAGACCTCGTCTACAGCTATCTGAAGCCGCAATGGGACGTGAAATATTCCGGTCCGAACGGCGCTGCTTTCGTTCGCCTCCAGGCCCGCCTCCATGCCGAACTCGAAGATCATGCGCTTCGCCTGAGAAGCGAGATCTACGATGCATCGGTCAAGCGTTATATCAATGTCCTGTGCGAGATCCTGCCTGAAATTCCCCGTGACGTGATCTCGATCCGCATGGCGTTTCTGGTCGGAACCTACCTGTTCATGCTGAACGACCTCGGCCGCCTCAACGATTTGACGGACGGCCAGATCGGAGAGGTGGGGCGTGAGGCGATGCTTTCCCAGCTGACCGCATTCCTGTCGTCGGGCTTGAGGGCGCGATTGCCCTGAAATCTCGCGGGCCAAATCGCAGCCCATCCAACGCGCTTGTAATTATTCAAAATTGGAATTAGTGTTTTTCATATTCGAAATTCAGCGGTGGCACCCATGAAGACCTTTCGCATCGGACAGATCGTTCCCAGCTCCAACGTAACGATGGAAACCGAAATTCCAGCGCTGTTGCGGGCCAGGGAGATGGTTTCGCCCGAGCGCTTCACCTTTACAGCCTGCCGGTCCTCAAGATCCCGCTGATCGATACGCCGCAGGTCAG
>Ga0164242_10009713_pt1 | contig 10348 bp, 12 predicted proteins | sample OricomgcompostMG_FD_108783 | JGI IMG/M metagenome (GOLD analysis project Ga0164242, IMG submission 108783) | Miracle-Growth compost microbial communities from Emeryville, California, USA - Original compost - Miracle growth compost (MG) ... | reverse complement strand
TCCGATTAGAAGTAACCCGGCTGAGATGGAGAAAACGGCATAGAAATAGAGAGAAATCGAAGCTGAGTCCGAAATGTATAAATGGACGAGCCCCTATACTCCCTGCTTCCCCGGGGGGGGGAAGGGGGGAGAACAGCCAAACACTCACACGTTCAACCACAACCGCAACAATCCATGCACTCTAATAATAAATTTGGCACATTATTAGAAGAGGATGGCCAAAATGCCTAAGTATGCCAAAAACCAGCCCGTCGGCTTCAAAAACGTCATCGAGAGAGTCGCCATTGTCGGGGTAAGTAAGCCTCTCAACACCACCACGCACACACACAATACCACTAACAAACGCCTTCAGGCCGGAGGCACCATTGGATCGCACATCACCGCCGCCCTCCTTAAAACCGGAAGACACACAGTCACCGCCCTCTCCCGCAGAGACAGCAGCAACAAACTCCTAGAAGGCGTCCTCGTCGCCCCAGTCGACTACGACGATGAGGCTACTATTGTCGCCGCCCTCAAGGACCAGCAATTTTTTATCATTACCATGGCCCCCACCGCACCCCGGGACGCCCATAGCAAGCTCGTCCAGGCGGCCGCCAAGGCTGGTATTCCCTACGTCATGCCCAACGGGTACGGCGGCGACATAGACAACATCAAACTCGGCGAGGAGACGATGCTAGGGCCCGTGGCCAAGGCTAACAGGGACGAGATTGAGAGGCTCGGCATGCAGTGGACCACCGTGTGTTGCGGGTTTTGGTACGATTATAGCCTGGCGGGCGGTGAGGCGCGCTTTGGGTTCGACTTTGACAGGCGTTCTCTGACAATCTATGACGATGGCAACACCAAGAACTCGATGTCGACGTTGTCGCAGGTTGGAAGCGCCGTGGCCAAGGTTCTGAGCCTCAAGGAGCTTCCCGACGACGAAACCGACAAGAGTCCTACTCTGTCGGGGTTCCTCAACAAGGGCATTTACATCAAGAGCTTCGTAGTCAGCCAAAACGACATATTCGAGAGCGTTAAGCGTGTCACAGGCACCACTGACGCCGACTGGACGCTCCGCCACGAGGACACCAAGAAGCGATACGAGGACGGCCTGGCGCAAGTTAAAGGTGGTAACATGGCTGGGTTTAGCAAGATGCTGTGCGCGAGGGCGTTTTACCCGGATGATCCGAATGATCTCTCGGCCAAGGCGCAGAATGAGCTGCTTGGATTGCCGGATGAGAGCCTAGATGAGTTTACCAAGATTGGGATAGATATGGTCAAGGACCTGCAGCGTCGTGTCGAGCGTATGGCGGCCTAGGTAGACAACAGCATCTACAGAGGTTGAATCAGTGAAGAAGATAATTAAAACATTATTAACACGGAAACAGTGTCCATCATCTATCTAGTGCTACTGTGTGGAGCAAAGATAGTGCACGAACCATGTAAGCTTGACGGGAGCTACGATTTCTCGACCCCGCGGAAGTTTGGATTCGAGGTACCTCTTCGACCTTGCTCAAGACCGGGTGTTCGCCCTACAACACTTGAATTGCCCGTCTTTAAAGGCGCGGTGAAGTAGAACCTTGCCGACTATGTCATTGGGAACTCTCGGCTATGGCCGACTCACACCGGCCGTCGACCGTACGCCACCTAACCCCTAGACCCCATCCCATGCTTAGAGGAACGAGATAACTAACACTGTGATAGAAATCGTGCGGCTATGGGACCTCTTCCGTATCCAAATACTATTGACGACGTTCACCGTACTCGTACTTCTTCGACTCTATTTCCATGTGACGGACAGCGGGGAGTCATTGATATACCTACCGAAGGTCTACGAATCCGAGAAGAGAGATTCTCCAGAACAAGAGAAAAAAGTCGGCCATCAGGTCACCGAGGGTAGTAGCTCCCCAGCCGAGAAGCAAGGGCAAACGGACCAGGAATGATCGTGGCATTAGGGTAGATGATGATGGAGGCAGTCCGGCGGACTTCCTATGTATCTTCCTAATCCCTAGTTATAAGCTTGCCGCGCTGCAGCACGTCACGCGGCTGTACGTCAGCATCGACGCCTCAAACGGGGAGTCGCTGCGCAAGATCGACAGGCCGCTGCATCGCGATTTCCCGGAGCGGTTCTAGCGCTGCATGGACATCCCGGAAGCGGGGGCTGAAGTACGGCATCGCCGCCGAGCACGCCTATAGTTGCTACGTCCTACTCGCGAGCGAGAGGTTCGGGGTGGACGGGGAAGTGACATACCGTCATAGACCACCAGCACTTCTTCGAGTTGCTCAAGGAGAAAGGGCCGGATGGCGATTTCTCGCGGGAGGATTATATGGGCCCGTAAAGGGATCAGAGGGTTGATAGGAAAGACAGACCTGTTGAAAGGTAGATGGTGAACGTCCTGCTACATACCCGCTTTCTACGTAAGTCCATTCACTCGATATATCCAACGGGCTTCCCGCAAGACAATAAAACCATCAGTGAGCTTTACGAGGAGCTTAGCATAAGGTGTGTTGTGGTTCTGTTCATTTCCATCCCCTAGGCGATCCCACCAAGGATCGGAATGGCGTTTTGAAGTCTAGTGTTGATTTATCCATACGCCTGTTTTCCCCGCGATTGGATGTATCTGTCCAGGATTCGTCATGTACAATATTGTGTACATTCTCCGTCCAGGCACTTCGGGTCCCATGCAAGAGTGAACTAATATACAGTTGGCAAAAAGGCCTTGGGGAAAGGTCATGAAAAATTAGGCCGGCAAAGCCCGTAGCCGCGGGCATGTGGAGTGGGGGTGCGCCGGATGGTGAGTATCGATTCCTGGCCGGTAGCCGGCAAATATGCCTCCGTCGGCGTACTCGCGGTCGGCCTCCGATCGGCACGGAGGCAATGAGGGCGCTGCGTGAGCGCTGAGGCCGAAATCTAGTCAAGACCAACAGAGGGCATCCCGGACATTTCGCCCATTTCGCGCATCATGTCGTTCATGCTACCTCCGCCAGTGAAGCTTCCGATCTTGAGAGTGCCGTCGTACGCAATCATCTCCGCTAGGACGTCGAGGATAGGCTGTCACAGAGTTAGTTGTCTGAATCGATCCGACGGGGCAGTCATCTTACCTTGGAAACGGTCTTGTCGTAAATCGAGATGAGGTCTCCGGGGGTCGGGTAGACTTTGAGGGCCTTATAGAAGGCAAGCGCCGCGTCAATGGCTTTGGAAGCTGTTGATAATTAGCATTTTAGCCATGCGAGCCTGGTACATCTAGGGCCAGGGGAGGCGCCTTACGATCAGCACTCAACACCTCGCCATTCTGAACCTGCTCCAGGAAATAGGCTTCCTTCTCCTCCGAGTTTGTGGGGAAACCCTCCTCCTTGGCCTGATCAACAGCTAGCTTGATGGCTTGTCTCTGCTCGACTGCATTGGCGTTAGCGGCGTCCTTCTCGGCGCGCTCTTGTTGCCTCTCGTTGCGGCGCAGGTTCCGGCGAAAATCAGCGTGGCTCCGTCGGCGGTAGTCGAAGTATACGGCATAAGCTAGATGGATGGCATTAGCTTTGCATCTGAGAAGATTAGTAAAAACAACCAGAGCTCAAATGCATACCGAGTACGCCAGTTGCGACAGCGGCAGCTGTGGCTGTGACAGCGACAGTAGTCTGCGACATTTTTTTTTGTCCAGCTGAGGAGGATTCGAGTAGTGGGGATGTTTGTAAATCTGGTGGGGAGGGATGCGAATAGAAAGGCCCTTGAAGGGAGGATGGGATGTAAGACTGAAAGGGAGGTGATCGCAGCGAAAGCAATGCTCTTCTGATTGTAGGAAGCTCCGAGTATTTTTTTTGTTCCAAGCTTATCTCGGTAGGTCCTTACCTTATCAAAGCCGGCCTGGTAAAGCACGGGCCATGAGGCTGAAGCTTGAACCACCGTTCCGTGCGGTTACCCGCAACTGCACTTGGCATTTTACTTGACAACCTGTTGGAAACGGAGTTGGGCGCGCCGGATATTCAGGTGAAACTTGTTTCTCACCTTCAATACCCTTTTCTGCTTCCCAGTTCCAAAGATCCGAATTCTAGGCCAGCGGCACAGGCAAGGATACCAATTGAATGTTCTCCGTTGCGCACCCATCATTCTCCACGGCAATCATCATCCCCTTGGGAATACTTCGACACTATGTCTGAGGACCGGAACAAAAAGTCACTTCGGAGCGGCCCTAAAAGGAAGGGTCGCCCGACTATCAGCGCACCGCGACAGATATCGAATCCGATTCCTCAAGATGGTAGCTCTCGAGGGCCCGGTGTGCGGCCAGGTCCTGGCGACACCCCTCTCCCAAGAGCTCGGCCGCTTCAGCAGGGCAGCGGAAAGGCAAGCTGATGGGCCCTGGGTCGATATGTGTTATCAATTATCATATTGCTAACCTCTGCAATAGACATCTGACCTCGTTAAACGACGCTACTCTACTCGCTTCAATAACCTGCCAAGCGATTTTGACCCAACCAAACCACCAGTCCCTTCGTTGAGGAACATCGACAAATATGAGACTTCCCGGGACCGGGACCGGAGGGCCCCCCCTTCCCGAGGTGGTGGCGCAGGCGCCCCGGCGGTGGATATCAAGGCACTACGTGACCCGAAGCTCGTTTCCGACCAATGTGAGATATGGACATTCCGGCCTGTATCACTGCGTCTCGGGCATCTAGCTAACTCGACCCCGAAACAGATGTTGCCGAAATCCTTAGCGATGCCACCGAAGACGAAATACGCGAATACGAGATCTCGTTGCGAAAGCTCAAGAGTCGTGCTTCGAACGACCTTCAACAGAATGTCTATCAAAACAGAACACAGTTCATCAAGATCAGTAAGGAGGCAGAGAAGCTGAAGAGCGAGATGCGCGCTCTGAGGAATCTCATGTCTGATTTGAAGACCAACACCACGGCCCTCCGGTCGGCCGCAAACAACGCCGACTCTTCGAGTTTCGGTGGGGAGTTTTCGACGGGGCTTAGCAAGAGAGACAAACGAAGCTCTGTAGCTGACCGAACAGCCCTGTGGAGCTCCCAGATGCAGGTCAGCTTACAGCTACTCGAGTTGTGTTTAGGTACTGGTTGCTCACATGAATACTATAGGCTTTGTATAAAAACGTCGAGGGGTCGCAGAAATTCCTCCCAAACGCCGCAGGCCGTCATGTCGTTCAAAACGCCGGACCCTGGATCGAACTAGACAACGCCACCTACAAGTCTAGGCGGGCCATGCAGATCTTCCTCCTTAACGACCACCTCTTGATTGCATCCCGGAAGAAGCGGAAGGCCGATGGCCCCAATGCCGACTCGCGGAGTCCTCTGATGAAGATGGTCGCCGACCGCTGCTGGCACCTTTTAGACGTCGAGGTTGTTGACATGGCTGGCACGAGCGAGAATTCAGGCGGGAGGAACAAGCTTGCTGATGCCGTCATGGTCAGAGGTGGAGGCCGAGAATCGTTCATCTACAGAACAGAGAAGCCAGAGGATCCGGAAAAGGGGGCCCTTATGCTCAACATCCGGAAGACTGTGGAGGAACTGCGCCGGACGCTGCAGTCTGAGCGGGAAGCAAGCAACAAGGCGAAGGAGACGATCAACTACTTCGCTTCCCGGGACCCGGGACTGCTTCAGAAGACCGAGCTTCTCGAAACACTGTCCGACATCAAAGACATGTTGATTGAAGTGGATGGGAATCAGCAAAATCTACGATGGGTCGAAAGCCAAATGGACGAGCTAGACATCAATATCGCGCTCCAACGGGCCGAACCAGCTGTCGCCCTGGTCGAGAAGATGAGAGGCCTTGCTGCCGGGTTGAAGAATAACGCGATCGCGCAGGATTTCATATCTTTCAAGGTTGACGAGAGATGCACCAAGTTGGCTGCGCTCATCACGCGCGATCTTGTCGATACACATAACGAACCGAGGAAGACGAAGAAGAATATCGAGTGGTTGGCCACTCTAGGGTTTGAGGATAGTGCTAGAGAAGCCTACCTTGGGGCTCGAAGTGGCCTTATCCAGAAGCGTTCTAGGTGAGAACAACAGCCCCCCCCCCCGATCCGCAGGGTTACCCCTTTATTAACAGTGACACGCTAGGCAATGCATTTTCCAGGGTGATCTCCATCTTTACATCTGGGAGCTGTCGTTCGTCTACTTCACCATTATCAGGAATACGGTCAGCTGCTTCCAAGGCTGTTTCCCGCCGCCAATGATGAGCGCCTGCGTCAAGTGGGCAAAGGAGGAGGTCGAGGCATTCAATGTCATCCTGGCCCGGCAGCTCAGTAGTACGGAGCGGGGAGGCGAGGTGTGGGCGCTGTGTATGAACCAAGCGAAGGAGCACGGGAAGATGATGTCCGAGGTCGGGCTTGACTTCCGCAACCTTGTTGGAGAGAACTTGAGGTCTCCGGCGAGTGGTGCCTCCGGCGGTGTCGGGTTGGGTCTCTCTTAGCGAGAGGAAGGCGATACCAAGCATTGCTAGCCAGGGCTACGAAGTACCGCGTAGTATAACGGGGCGAGAGTTACGACGGAGTCAGAGTCAAAGGCGTTTATGATATGTCACAAGACAGGTACCAGAAAATACGATCCTTGGAAACCTGAATGCACTGCACAAGGTACCCTTGACGCAGGCAGGAGGTACCGCAAAGCCCGGGATTTTGTACCTACGAAGCTTCCCGTTCCCATTCGCTCTCGATAAGGTAGCCCCCTCGCCGAGCAAACTCGGGGAACTCGACCGGCTGGCGGGTGCCCTCCTTACTCGATTTCCACAGGAGCTGTGCTCGTGTACACCATCTGAAATGCTCCAGGAAGCCATCTGCGGCATATACCTTATCGCGAGCCTCATATGTCCATCTTGCACCCGGGCCAGTAATTACCCTTTCGAGAGCCAGTTGGCATCCGGCACACGACAGACCGTGTTCGACTCTGCCAATTCGTCTATCATAGTAGGGAAGCGAGCACGACCCCATGAAGTTGAATTTGCAGATTAGCGCTCGGTTATCCTGGTGTGTTTGCTGTGTTCGCACCCCTGGAATTTGTCTTAAAACCAACATCGCCTCATAAACAGAAACGGCGGTGATGTGGGATTCCTGCACAGATTGGTGCATCGAGTATATTCCAGGCAAAGTCTTGAAAGGCCGGAGAAGATCTACTGAGGGCTTGTCGAGGTGGAATTGTTTCTGGACGGCGGCAAGAGTTTGTATCTGGGTTTCGGGAGCAACCTGGAGGCACTTGAAGCAGCACCGTATCCAGGTCGGCAGGAATATGAACCCGCTAAATTCGCCGCAAAGTGCACAACTCTTAGTACACAGCGCAATGTAGAAATCGAATAGAGAAACGGCAGTGGCAAGTCCCATTCGTAACAACGCGCAGAAAAGGTCGAGTCCGTGTAGGGCCACCATTTGATATTCCTTGAGCGAGTCCACTGCCTCCCTTGATCTGCGGCTAACTTGCCGAAACTTGAAAAGAGATCGCATGTCCAGACGAATAACTACGTCATGTAAGAGCTCGAGGGGGAGCCGTTGGAGGGAATCGAGTGCGGTATTCGAAGAGCCTCCAAAAGAGGGCGATATCGACGGGCCAATACAAAGGTGTTGCCAAGGCGAGAACCGTATCACAGTCAAGCAGTAGTCCTTGCGGTGGTAGGCGGCGGTTCGAACGATATCGTCCGCCTGTTCCTGACGAAACTGGTATTCGGTAGCGGAGCGGTACCAGAGAGGCACAGAGGCAGCCATTCTCGACGTTTGTCCACACGATTCTACGATGGAGCGGGGGGCCTCCGCAAGCACAGTGCCGCGAGGTCGGGCGGGTTTCTATGCGTAGGTAAGGTACCTCACTGTAGATATGTATGCAGGGCCGCAGGCGGCGTCACATATGGGCAGAGGGTGGGGGAGAGTTAGGACTTGGCCATAGACAGTGGCCCTATAATAGGTAAGGTAGAGATTAGGTACCTAGGCGCCCTATGGTAAACACATAGGTACCTGCGAGAAGACGCGGGAGTCAAACAAAGGATGAAATTGCGTGTTGCACGCCCTGGAGCGTCTATATAAGTAGTGCCTAGTACTTTATGTAAGGCGCGGGAAACAAAAAGAGTTGCAGTTTGCAGACCAACAGAGTTGATACATGTAGAAAGGTTGCGGGGATTAGGTAAGCGAAGAGACGAACGCAGGAGCCGCAATTTCAGGAATTGGTGCCTTTGCCAGCCAGCTCTGCATCCCTCAACCCAGCCCAAAACAAACCTCCGCGAAGAACGATCCTGATAACAATCCGCCTATAATACCCCACTGTATTCTTCTCCGCGGATTCCTACGGATTTGGATGCACCGATTGAGATTATTCGCCAGATTCGTTTGACCTCCAACGGACCTGGCATCGCCATCGCGCAGCCTTTGATTCCCCCCCCTCCTCCCACCCAAAACCCGTGTCGGTCGCCGCAGGCCCACACAACGTCATTTGCCTAGAGCACCCATCAATCCACGAAGCCACGCCCGTTTTCTCGGCCCCTTCCTCAGACACCCCCGAGCCGAAGCGTTTGCCCATAGCTCCGATCGATACCTTGCAAATATGGATACGAACATGGAGGATGTTGGGCGAGCCCCCGCAGACGTGTCGCCGCTCCCCACCCTCGAGCCCACCACCATCCCCACCTTGGACGGCTGGATCGAGAGCTTGATGAGCTGCAAACAGCTTGCCGAGTCCGATGTGCAGAGGCTGTGCGATAAGGTCCGTACGCCTTCTACGCTACGCGATTCCATCGGCTACTCGTCCCTGTCGTGTGCCTCCTACATGCGCGGGATTTGCTGGTGATCGCGCGGCTGTACAAGACCCCCCTCTGGAGCTGCTATTTGTTGACATCTATTTTTCTTCTTATCTAGGCGAGGGAAGTACTCCAGGAGGAGTCCAACGTCCAGCCGGTCGTAAGTTCGAGGCCGACTACCACTCCAATGATTTGCTGCTCACACTGCCCCCGCTACAGAAATGCCCCGTGACAGTGTGCGGCGACATCCACGGCCAGTTCCACGACCTCATGGAACTATTCAAAATCGGCGGGCCGAACCCTGACACGAACTATCTCTTCATGGGTGCGTATTCTCCCCAGGACTGCACATCGCAGTTCGCTTGTGGACTGTGCTAATTGCCCGGATTAGGTGATTATGTCGACAGAGGTTACTATTCAGTCGAGACAGTCACGCTGCTCGTGGCCCTTAAGATCCGATACCCTCAACGGATCACCATCCTGCGCGGCAACCACGAGTCGCGGCAGATTACTCAGGTGTACGGTTTCTACGACGAGTGCCTCCGGAAGTACGGCAACGCGAACGTCTGGAAGTACTTCACCGACCTTTTCGACTACCTCCCTCTCACAGCCCTCATTGACAACCAGATCTTCTGCCTCCACGGCGGTCTCTCCCCGAGCATCGATACCCTGGACAATATACGCGCACTGGACAGAATCCAGGAGGTCCCCCATGAGGGTCCCATGTGCGATCTTTTGTGGTCCGACCCCGACGACAGGTGCGGCTGGGGAATCTCACCCCGAGGAGCGGGCTACACATTCGGACAAGATATCTCTGAGGCGTTCAACCACAACAATGGCTTGACCCTGATAGCTCGGGCTCATCAGCTGGTCATGGAGGGATACAACTGGTCGCAAGATAGAAATGTTGTGACCATCTTTTCGGGTAAGTTTACACCGCTAACCTCGTGTGAATGCTCCGCCCGGGGTGCTAACATGGAACCAGCTCCGAATTACTGCTACAGGTGCGGCAACCAAGCTGCCATCATGGAAATTGACGAGCATCTGAAATACACCTTGTAAGTTTGGGCGTTGACCCACCCAGATGCCAAGTCCCTACTAAGAGAGTACTAACATCTTGGACCCATAGCTTGCAATTTGACCCCTGCCCGAGAGCTGGCGAACCTATGGTTTCTAGACGTGAGTGTGCTTTTGGCATCGCAAACTGATATCAGAAAGACGAGAGACAGCTAACATGGTCAAATAGGCACACCCGACTATTTCCTCTAATTGCATACAGTTTTGCCTTATCATCCTTCGGCAGGGCAAGGCAAGGAATTAGAAGGAGGAAGCGTCGGCCAACAAATATGGCGCGACATGTGGGCTCTGCATCTATCCGGCGCGCAGTCCTTGGAGAGATGATGGACTGGAACTGTGATCGATGCGATGCACCAAAGTAATGTCTTGGTAACACCCCCCAAAAAATCGGGACATTCTCGCTAGACCTGGCTGGTGGGATGGTGGTGGCACGGATTCTGCGAGTTACAAAAACGGAAGAACGATGCCAGGTCGCCCTAGACATAACTCCCCGTTGCGGATATTAGAATCGTGTCATAGACGAAGCTATCAAGAGACCCTTTCCAATGAATCGACCTATCC
>Ga0164242_10009712_pt1 | contig 10348 bp, 5 predicted proteins | sample OricomgcompostMG_FD_108783 | JGI IMG/M metagenome (GOLD analysis project Ga0164242, IMG submission 108783) | Miracle-Growth compost microbial communities from Emeryville, California, USA - Original compost - Miracle growth compost (MG) ... | reverse complement strand
TCGCACATGATTAAACTCTTGTATCTTACCCATGTCCACCATAAACCAATCGCCCACTTTGCCGCGTCCCGGCGTCCAGCGCGTTCCATCTTTTCCATCCAAAGCAGCTTCCAGGGAAACAGTTTTGTCCCGAGTATAAATCGCGGATGCCGTTGCTTTCCAACCGTCACGCGACAACGGCAATACTTTTTCAAAATCCAGCTGCGATAAATCTCCGCTATTTCCTGAAGGCGCTTCGTCTTCACCGGGAACGGCTTGCAGCGATTTCTCCGTGATCGGTTTTGCAACGTGGGATTTTTCAGCATTGATCATAATGCCGATTCTGTCTAACATCGCTTTGGTGGATGGATCGGTAAAAGTTGCTGACGGCATTAGAGGCGAATGGCGATCTAATAATCGACATAAATTCCAGGCTAATTGTTGCGTGTCAAAATCGCTATTTCCGATAACTAAAAGTACTTTTGTATTAGTACTTTCAATTTTCACTCCGCGCTTATTTGCATCTGTTTCAATAAGCACCGTTGGCGTTGTAACGGTTGTCGCGTCAAAAGTACTTTTGGTGATAATTGCCGGAGTAAACTTTTGATAATAGGTTGCATAATCAGCAATGATCTGCGCCGCCGCTTGCAAACGTTCATTGTTTCCTTTCACGACAATTTGAAACTGCTTCCAATTAAAACCGGAAAGTTGATTTTCAGTGGAAAGAAATTGCGTGGAAGTGAAAAGTACTTTTAGCTGATTATCGCCTGCAATTAATTCTGCAGTTGCGTTGTCGATTTGTATCTTTTTGCCGTTTACGTCTATTTCTTGAAGCGCAAAATCGCGTGGCGGTTGGATACGTAAAAGTACTTTTGAAGCGCTATCTAATTTGATATTCACTGTATATAATTGTTGATGGGCTTGTAAATTAACACTGGTTTCGCCTTGCAGTGATTGAGTTTTTGATAGTTGAATAGAAACTGGCAATAGCACAATCCGATTTTTCATACTCGGCACGTTCACCGAAAACTCTGTATTTTCACTGCTATTATTGCAAGAGAAAAGTACTTTTGTATCTGTATCTTGAAATGGCAATAAAATACTATTGGCATCATTGACAATATAACGGTTTTGCAATGTTTCCTGGCTTTGAATAGGGTTTGCGGTAGGATTGGAATAGACAATTGCCGCGCCCAATGCATCGCCATAACGGCGTCGCTGCAGATTTCTATCGCCGATGGAAGCCGACGCAGCAGCGAATCCGCGCGATTCAATTTCCAATAAACGCGGTATTTCGTTGGTGATTAATTCAATGCCGCGCGCGTCATCATAGTTCGGCAAAAGTCCGCCTTGATAATACGCCATCACACGCTTTTGTAGATACTTGGAATAGGCCGCGCGAATTTGATTGGGCGACATGGTACGCCAGGGAATACGTTCGCCAATTTTATCATGATACGCGCCGCCCACGCTGGATATATATTTTTTTCCAAACAGATATCGTTTAGGAAATAATCGTTCCGGTTGATCGTAATCAATTTGCTCGGAAACATCGCCTTCCACGATATAAGCGTCCGGCGCGAATATCGCGGAATAGTTGGGGATTTCCTTTTTCCGATCTGCAATTTTGAGCGCAGGATCTGCTTCCCACGGTGAAAGATTGGCTACCACGCTAGCGTTGAATTTTGTGCCTTGTAAGGTATGGATAAAATTAACCAACCGCTTATATGCCAAACCTGTTGTAATGTATTTCCCGTTTTCGTCATAGCTCCAGCCCGGAATATATTCCGTGGTTTCGCCGCGATACGGCGATGAATCCGCATACACATCAATAGCAAATGAAGAAGTATTCAATTCCTTTAAAATATCCGGCAAGTCGCGTTTATAACTATCGCCGAATGACGTTGCCCAGGGAAAAATATGCCAGGTGTCATCATAAGGCGCCACCCAATGCTTGATGCGGCCGCTGGTGGGATCATCGGCTTTGAAATAACCGTAACTATACTTCATCCAATCATTTTGCTGCGCCAATTCCGCCTGCGCGAAATCGAGAATATAAAATGCCATATCGGTATTGGCGCGCAAATCGGAATTTTTAAATAAGGCGATGCGATCTTTGTGAAATTGTTCAAGATCATGCAAATCGAAACTACTGCGTTCTTGTTGATATTTTTCCAGCGCCGCCTGATCGCCTTGCGAAAGCGGCAAATTCCAGTCTTCGGAACGGCCAAACCAGTCGCCGGAAAACTTATACGGATTATATCCCCATTCCCAACCGGCATATAATTTTGCCAATCCTTCGAGAATACGCGGATCAGGTTCTTTGTTTGAAAGCGCGGCAATATTGCGCACCACATAACTGCTGTTAACACCACGAAAATCCGTTAACCGTGGATCTGTGTTCGGTTTTGCTGTGAACGAAGAAGGAAATCGCGCGTAATATCCATCGATCGCATCCAGCTCGCCAAAATGCGGTTGCAAGGTATACAAAATATATTGTAGCGTGATTTTTTGGTGGGAAGGAATTACAAAACGGCCGCCATAAAAGTACTTTTTGGTTTGCGGATTAAGCGAAGTTGTAATCCACGAAATGTCATTATCAGGATTCATCGCGATAACCAACGCATCGCGTTGCGCGGAATTCTGAATCATTGTTGCCGGGAACGCCATATTCGGTGTGCTGCGTTCTATGATTTTATTTGTGACATCTTGTAATTGATAACCATCCCAAAATCGTAATTTCGTCGGATTATTTATTTCGCCTGTTAATCCTGTTTCGATCCATGGTTCTTGCGCTCCGTTGTTGGCGAATTCTATTTTCCATTGCACGGCATTTTGTTGCGCAGGAAAAACCTGCACTTTTTCGGTAATAGTAAGTTGTCCCGCGTTGCGTGTAGCCGTAAAAGTACTTTTATCGGAATGCATTTTTGGCGCGGATAATACAAGTGGTTGATGCGTTTTGCCATCAGTAACCTGCAACCGCAAATGCTGCAACGGCAGAAATTGCGACGTACGAACTTGTTGCAGTTCCACAGCAGAAGAATTCGCAAATTGCCATGTGGCAGGCACGGTAGGATAAATTGTGTTGCCGGTTTTGAATGACACATCGGCCACTGCGACATTAAAGCATAAAAAGGCGGCAAGAAAAGAGATGAATATTTTCATGGGAATTGATAATCAATTGTCGGGGCGAGGCGAGCTCGCTTCTGCAGACTTATTCTGCTGTTATTACTGCCACAGCGCTGGGTTCCAAAGCTGGCGCAATAGCAATTGCTTTTATTATCACATTGGAATCAATACTAAAAGTACTTTTATAGCGGGTTGAATTTTCAGTGGGATTGCTGCCATCCGAGGTGTAGTAAATGACGGCATTGGGCGAGAGGCTTTTCAGTGTAATGGCATTTTTATTACGTTCCACAATCGGCATTGCAGTGCGGCCAATTTTATATTCCGTCAATTCCTGTGCTTTGGGCAAATAATAGCGATCATAAAAGTGAGGCTCGTTGCCTTTTTCTTTCCATAAATCATGTAGCTGATCCAATATCTTGTAATACTTGGGACGAGGGAAACCAAAATTATCTCGTCCATTATAAATCACGTCCACAAGTGGCTTCAGATCGCCCATCTCTTTCCCCTCTTTGTCAAACCATTTGTTGCCTTTTGTTGCTCCCAAATTGTTGGTTTTGCGAAACATCGAAGTGATATATCGCGGCAATTGCCAATCTTTGCCCAAATGGGTTTCGGCGCCTTCAGCCATATAGTTGAATGTGGCATAGGTATAAAGAAATGGCGCAAATTGTGACATGGCATGGCCGGATTGACGAAAACTGTCGTGAACGATGATTGTCCCATCCGGAAATAATTCGCGCAGCATGCGCATTTCTTTATAAGAAAGTATCCAATCAGCACTGGGCAGACCATCGCTATAAATTCCATCAATACCATATTCGTCTTTGAATTGGCGAATGCCATCGAGGAACGTTTTGGCGTCGCGCGTCGGCGTCCAATATGCACTCATGTAAGGGATTGCCTGGTCGCCAATTTCGTGTATCTTTTGGACGGTGGCCCGAAAATCATTTGCATCGTATGGTTTGTAATAATCGGAATAACTATGTCCCCACATCTTTGGAATAAAATCCCAAAGCAACCATGTATTCACAAATGGAATATCGTGGTTATATGCTGAAAGAAGCGTTCCATGCTTCATCAACTTCCAGCCGGATTCAAACGATTTTTCCCATGGATATGGACGTGGTGGAAAGACACTGGTGCAAAACAACTCGCCTGGTGAAGTGCTCCATTGCGCTTGCCAACCACGATCAGCTTTGCCAGTGTTGTCATAATCGCGTTCCGCATATTCCGCGAAACTCAATCCCTTTGTCAACAACTTTGATTGCGCGGTTTTTCCTGTTCCCATAGGAATATACGGATTCACTGTAATACCGCCAAAATCATCGGTGCTGTACAAAAAACCGCGTGCGTAACGATTGAAATCACCGCCAAACAAATTCGTCAATGTCATCTTGAGCTGATGTTGCGGGCTGATTGCCATCATCGAATCGCCCTGGATGCCGACGGTCAATTGATCATTTGTCAGCACGCAAACATCGTCTGTCTTTTTATCGATGCGTAAACCGGCAAAGCTAAGTGAAGATTGCCATTTTGCCAAATCGCGCGGGAACTCAATACGTTGGCTGGCGAGGATAGTATTATTTTCGATATCAAAATCAAATTTCGCGCCAGTAGTTTTTACGATGATGTGCCCGTTATTTTTTGTTGCCGATTCCACATGCATGGGTAAATTACCGGGGCCGCCAGAAAAAGTGACGCCCTCGCCGCGTGGCAAGGCGTGCAACGCTTTTATGGGTAATTCCACAAAAGCAAAATCGGCAATACGAAATTCTGCAGGGCGGTCAAGATGTTTCCAACTCGCAAAAATACTGGCTCTTGCTTCGTGAATTGTCATGTCATCGGGCACATTAACTTCCCACTCTAATCGCTGCCAACCATCCGGCCCATCGGTTTTGGAAGGCGCTCCCACCAAATGGCGCGGCGCCATACGATTGCCGTCCGCATCGAAAAAACGCATGGAAAAACTGAATTCGGTAGGATCGCGCGGAAAATCTGTTTTTAAAAATACGGATACCAAATACGTGCGATTGCGATCGACCTTGATGCCGTGCTTGCTCCAAAGCTCGCGCGAAGTAGATTTTGATTCGGCAGGATTGTCCAGCTCCAATTTGTAACTACCAAATTGCTGATACGTTTGTTCATAAATCAAGCGAGCGCCCGGCTGATCTTGCCAGCCGGCATTAGGTTTCGTGAGGTCAAAATTTTCAGGCTGAACGATTTTGCCGCCACGCGGATCAACACGCAACAATTGGAGAACATTTTGCGGTGCAGAAGGCGGGTTATCTGCCGCGTTTGCAATAGTAGTTATCGCGATAATTGCAGTGAGTAACGTAAATGCAGTGATCAGTTTGTTTGTGTTCATATTTATTTCTACCCTATAAGATTTTGAGTGAATGGAGGACAGTAAAATGTTATCAACTCGTAAGAATACGGCTTTTAAAAAATTATATAGATGAACAAAAGTACTTTTGGTGTGTTTGAACACCAAAAAGCGAAGGTGTACAGGCATAAACTTTTTCTTCATCTCAAATAAAGCAGTCCCTCTCTCCAAAGGTATTTTTGAAAAGAGGTGTGCTTACAATACATCCCTGCTATTCTGTTTGTGCAAAATAACAGAATAATTTATTCCATGTTGGGGCTAAGCGCGCTTTGATTTCGCGTTGCGCTGCTGGCAAATTTCCTGGCGGCGCCGACCACAACTGCCGATTTTATCCATTTGGCGTGGCCGTCGGCAAATGAGATATTGACGCCCCCAAAATGCCGGCCGTTTTGGCAATCATTGATACGCCCGCCCCATGCAGAATATTCTGTTACTGTGCAAGTCGCTCCGCCTTCGCCCATTCCTGGCAAATAATCCCAATCTGCGCCGCTGTGATCATAGATGTTGGAGTATCGGACGAAAGAATGACCGTAATCCATAATCATATAGATTTGTGAAGCTGATTGTAATGCAGCCATTTTTAGTGGCGGTGTGGTTATTACCGTTGGAGCGCCGGAGCTTCCTAAAAAGGTGAGGATTTCATAGTTAGCTCCATAATTTCCTAAAGCGATGTTATCGGTATATCCGTTGGGACAAATAAACACTTGTTCGCTTTTGATATAAGGCTGCACAATGTTGTACCACGAATCGCCTGTAACGTAATTTTTGCTTGCCGGATACGTCTCATCATAATCCTGCACATACATCATTACGCCAATACCTATTTGTTTGAGATTACTCAAACAACTGGCGCGGCGCGCGTTTTCTCTGGCCCGCGCGAAAACGGGGAAAAGGATTGATGCGAGGATAGAAATAATGGCGATGACGACCAATAGTTCTATCAAGGTAAATGCTTTTTTGTGTGAATTCGTCATGTTAACGGCCTCCAAAAGTACTTTTTAACAACATACGTATATTATGCCCTAAAATTGGTTTGCTGAAACCAGGTTTTGAAAAATAAACGAGGGATTTTGTTACTTGAAATAATTGTGTGTTACTTTATTTAATCATCACCTACGTGGCTTTTGCGAAACTCAGTAGGTGAAACGCCATACTTGCGGATAAAGGCTTCGACAAAAGAGGACGGGTGCGCATAGCCGCAGCGAAATCCGATTTGCATAACGTTGAAAGAGGAGTTGAGCAATAATTCCCGCCCCAATTCCAGCCGGCGTTTCCAGACGAATCGCATAATCGGCATTTGGAATTTCTGGTGAAACAAACGATTTAGATGAGAAACAGAAAGTCGCACATGAATGGCGATTTTTTCCGCGCTGAGACTTGTATTATTCATGTTTTCATCAATGTAATCCACCGCGCGTTGCACTTGCAAATCTGAATGTATTGGCGCAACGGCAATGCTATGAAAAGTACTTTTCTCCACATCCGCGTGTTTGGATTCGTTCTCCAAACTGCGCGCCATGTGATTAAACAAAACGCTCAGATGCAGATAAATCATCGAAATGTAGTGGGGCGATTTGGCGGACATCTCGTCGAGAATCGTCAGCGCCAACGGCAACAGATGTTTGCTGTAAACAAAGGTGTGCGGATGCGGCCACAGTTTGCCATCCTGCGAAGTGCTGAAATGGCAACTGCCGCCGGCATCGTGAATCTGCATCCAGAAAATGTGCGAGTATGCCTTTTCAGGATGGGACCTTTTCCAGTGCGGTTTTTGTCCCGCGGAAATAGGAACGCCTGGCGGCAATAGAAAAAAGCTTCCTTTGGGCATTTGGACAATCCAACGTTTGCCGAAAATTTTCATCTTGCGGCACATGGCGGTGGTGGTGCCCACCACGATATCGGCTTCGCCTTCCACCACGCAACCCAGATAAGGAATCGCCATCGAATTCAGATTTTCCTCTTCCCAACTGCGCCTGCCGATCGTTCCGCCATAACGATCGGTTTTGAGCGGCAATGCTTTGCCGGGCTGTTCGATAATGTTATTAGCGCCGATGGCTTCAGGCGGCGCATCCAGCGAGACAAAACCCGATCCGCTGCTGGCCCAGGGAATAAGCTGGCGGGTGATGACATTGAGGAGTTGGCGGGCGGGAGCGCTAAGATATCTCATTTTACCAGCTATTTAATTTTTTCTTTACGCCTAACATATTTAAGATAAGTGTTCCTATGAAGTCTTCCATGAAATGTAATTCATTATCACGCTCTTCAATCTTCATGTCATACCACGCCCATTTTTTACGGGGCGGTAATGCGCTTCTTTTGTCCGGTGTTACCACACTGTCCGAAATTTCAAAGACTCCTTCATGGACTAAAGCATGGCGGTTTTTTGAAAATCTCATTACATCATCTTCAGTCACTTCAAAACCTATGCTTTTACAAATAGCACATAGTGCCTTTTCGATCTTCTTACAGTGTTACTATCTTGGCTTTTATATGCCCTAAAAATGATTTCAGCACAAGCGCTAAAATGTAGTCCAGTAATCTCCAGATAGCGATGGTGTATCCGTAGTTCTGTAAATAAATTAATCAATGCATATATGTCCCAATTATCCCAAAGCTGTTGATATTTATCGTATGCTTCGTGTAGAAATAATGGCAAAGAAGCATTTTCAATGATCCACGGGAGAGGCGACCAGTTTGCTCCTGCAATATCTCCGTAAAAGCTACTTACATTTGTCTGAATTAAATATCGGTATATTATTTCATGATTCGAATTATAAATCTCGAACCCAAACCAATTGATGCGAGTATCGTATGTAAATGTCAGTATCGAACAAAATATATTCAACATCTCTTTTATATTATTTCGATTGGGCCAATTATTAATGGGTATAAATATATCGCTAATAACACCAACCGTACGTTCTTTTTTCAATATATTGACCACATCTTGAATAGGATGACGATAACAAAGAGATACTTCTTGTTCGCCTATAAATAATGGCATCTGTTGGCCAATAACCTTGTACCCATTCTTAAATGAATATTCACCTGTTGATGAACCACAGAAATAACAATTGGCAAGCGGCACCTGCATTAGAAATGGCTGTAAATCTATAACTTGATTTGCAATTTTACATGGTTCTAATTCTGCTTCAAAACATAAAAACTCTATAAAAGATTCCTTTCCAATCCGTGTCTTACTTATAGCGACTCGCCTTATCTTTAACGACCAATTGTCATCAGTTATCCCTTCAAAACCAATTTTTTCATTAGTTGCATTAAAAGTACTTTCTACGTCACGGCTCCATGCAAACTCAGCTGGAATTGTACATCTCAAAATTAATGTCCCGTCATGGTGTTGTTCAAAATTGAAGCTGACTTCGGTTAATTTTTTATTTTCCAAATACAACTGTCCGTTTCCTTTCGTGTCATATAATGAAGGTAAAATCTTTTTATCTTCGTCCATTATGTTCCTTATAATGTTGATCTTATCTGCTTTACATTATTCTACTATTCAATAATAGTATTCGTTGCTTAATTATATTAGTGAAGATAATCCTTCAATCGCTGGCGTTCTCTTAGGATGAAGCCGGGAATTAACCAGTTCACCTCATCTTTAAACATGTGTACTTGATGCTTCAATCCGATAAAAGTATTTTTGTAAAATCACAGAGAGCACAAAGAAAATAAAAAATCTTTGTGCTCTCTGTGATTTTTGTGGCTATTTCCTTTGTAAAAGTACTTTTACAGCACCAAATTCTTATCCGTCACCGCGCCTTCAGCAGCCGAAACAACTGTAGACGCATATTTCGCCAGCACGCCTCGTGTATAACGCGGCTTCGGTTTTTTCCATCTTGCAAAGCGCTCTTTGATTTCTTTCGCTGGAATGTTGAGATTGATCTCGCGCTTTTCTGCGTCTATGGTGATGGAATCGCCGTTTTTGATGATCGCCAGGCCGCCACCTTCGTAGGCTTCAGGCGTGATGTGGCCTACCACGAAACCGTGGCTGCCGCCGCTAAAGCGGCCGTCGGTGATCAGCGCCACTTCCTTGCCCAAACCTTTGCCCATAATGGCCGAAGTGGGCGAGAGCATTTCGCGCATTCCGGGTCCGCCTTTGGGGCCTTCGTAGCGGATCACCACGACGTCGCCGGCTTTCACGGTGCCGTCCAGAATGCGGGTTAATGCGGCTTCTTCGGAATCGTAAACTTTGGCTTTGCCGGTGAATTGCAATCCTTCTTTGCCGGTGATTTTGGCCACCGCGCCGGTGGATGCCAGGTTGCCGTACAGCACCACAAGATGGCTATTCTTTTTGATGGGCTTGTCGAAAGCGGCAATAATTTCCTGCGATTTGGGATAGGGTTTGACGCTCTTCAAATTTTGCGCCAGCGTTTTGCCGGTGACCGTCATGCAATCGCCGTGCAATAAACCTTTGTCCAGCAAAATTTTCATCAACGGTTGAATACCGCCGACTTTCACCAGATCCGCCATCACGTATTTTCCGCTGGGTTTGAGGTCGGCCAGCATGGGAACTTTTTTGCCAATACGCGTGAAATCATCAATGGTCAATTTCACATTCGCGCTATGCGCCACGGCCAGCAAATGCAACACGGCGTTGGTGGAACCGCCCAGCGCGATGACCACGGTGATGGCATTTTCAAATGCCTTTTTGGTCATGATGTCTAACGGGCGGATATTTTTTTCGATGAGATTGATGACAGCTTCGCCGGCCATTTCGCTGTCGGTGGCTTTATCAGGTGAAATGGCTATTTGCGAACTGGATCCGGGCAAACTTATACCCATCGCTTCAGCGGCTGAGGCCATCGTATTTGCGGTGTACATGCCGCCGCAGGAACCAGGTCC
>Ga0164242_10009711_pt1 | contig 10348 bp, 13 predicted proteins | sample OricomgcompostMG_FD_108783 | JGI IMG/M metagenome (GOLD analysis project Ga0164242, IMG submission 108783) | Miracle-Growth compost microbial communities from Emeryville, California, USA - Original compost - Miracle growth compost (MG) ... | reverse complement strand
AGCTCGTACTCCTCCTCGATGCCCTTGAGCCCCGCCGCAAGCATCAGAGAAAATGCAAGGTACGGGTTGGCGGCCGAATCGATCGCGCGGTACTCGACTCGGGAGCTCTGGCCCTTGTTGGGCTTGTACAAGGGCACGCGCACCAGCGCCGAGCGGTTGTTGTGACCCCAGCAAACGAAACTGGGCGCCTCGTCGCCGCCCCACAGCCGCTTGTATGAGTTGACGAACTGGTTCGTCACCGCCGTGATCTCGGGCGCGTGCCGCAGCAGGCCCGCGATGAACTGGCGACCGACCTTGGACAGCTGGTACTGGGCGCCGAGCTCGAAAAACGCGTTGGTGTCGCCTTCAAAGAGCGACATGTGCGTGTGCATACCGCTCCCCGGGTGGCCGGAGAGCGGTTTCGGCATGAATGTCGCGTACACGCCCTGCTCGATCGCCACCTCCTTGACCACCGTGCGGAACGTCATGATGTTGTCCGCCGTTGCCAGCGCGTCGGCGTAGCGCAGATCGATCTCGTTCTGGCCCGGCCCTGCCTCGTGGTGGCTGAATTCGACGGAGATGCCGAGGTCTTCGAGCATGCGAACCGACCGTCGACGGAAATCATGCGCGGTGCCGCCAGGGACGTTGTCGAAATAGCCGGCAGCATCGACGGGCTTGGGCTGTCCGTCGCTGTCGAGCTTGGAGGACTTGAGCAGGTAGAACTCGATCTCGGGATGCGTGTAGCAGGTGAATCCGCGTTCTGCGGCCTTCTCGAGGGTGCGCTTGAGCACGTTCCGAGGGTCCGCAACGGCCGGCTCGCCGTCCGGCGTCGTGATGTCGCAGAACATCCGTGCCGTCGGATCGATCTCGCCACGCCACGGCAGAATCTGAAACGTCGACGGGTCAGGATGGGCCAACAGGTCGGACTCGAAAGAACGGGTGAGCCCCTCGATGGCCGAGCCGTCGAAGCCGAGCCCCTCGGTGAACGCCCCCTCGACCTCGGCGGGAGCGATGGCGACCGATTTGAGCGTGCCGACGACATCGGTGAACCAGAGCCGAACGAACTTGATACCCCGCTCCTCGATCGTGCGAAGAACGAAGTCCCTTTGCTTGTCCATTCCGCCCCTTTCTGTTCCCACTTCAGGGTAGTGGGTCATTACTAGACTGGGCACATGGTTGAGCAGGGAGAACGCCCGTACGGCGGCGGACAGCAGGCATTGAAGCGCGTTCGCACGCGGCACTTCCAGAATGCGAAAGACACCGGCATCAAGATCACCGGACTCACCAGTTACGACATGCTCAGCGCGCAGATCTTCGACGCAGCAGGGATCGACTTCCTTCTCGTCGGCGACTCGGCCGGCAACAACGTGCTCGGCTACGACACGACGCTTCCCGTCACCGTGGATGACCTCATCCCACTGACCCGCGCTGTCGCGGGGGCGGTCACGCGCGCGTTCGTGATCGGAGATATGCCGTTCGGTTCATATGAGACGGACGTTCAGGACGCGTTGCACACTGCCGTGCGGTTCATGAAAGAGACCGGCGCGCACGCCGTGAAGCTGGAGGGCGGTGTTCGCAGTGCGAAGCAGATCCGCAGGATCGTCGACGCCGGGATCCCGGTGATGGCGCACATCGGTTACACGCCGCAGAGCGAACACGGCCTCGGCGGCCACATCATCCAGGGCCGCGGCGATGGCGAGCAGCAACTGCTCGCCGACGCGCACGCGGTCGAGGATGCCGGCGCGTTCGCGGTGGTGCTGGAGATGGTGCCGGCCGACGCCGCCGAGCGGGTGACGGCCGAACTGCGCATCCCCACCATCGGCGTCGGCGCCGGCCCCCATGTCGATGGCCAACTGCTGGTGTGGACGGATTGGGCCGGGTTCACCACCGGGCGCATCCCCAAGTTCGTGCGTCAATACGCGGACCTCAAAGGAATACTCGGCGATGCAGCGCAACGGTACAAAGCCGATGTTGAGGCCGGCGAGTACCCGGGCCCAGAACACAGCTACTGAGCCGCGGGGAACCTAGCGGTTCTCTTCCGCGTCTTCTTCAGCCCATTTCCGGCTGTTCTCTTGCAGCTTCTGCGGCGCGTGCGCAGCCTCTTCGCGTGTGTCGAACGGCCCGACTCGATCCAGCGAAGCCGAGACGAATCCCTGCTCGACCGCACCGGTCTTGGAGTTGTACCAGTACTTGTGTTCTGCGTCTGTTCGCTCAGTGTCGCTGTCGTGTGAGTCGGCCATAAGCTTGATCTTATGCCTAAGGATTCAGCCGGTCACGTGACACCAGGACACATCAGCCCGCTTCGTTCCGTCCCGGCCGAGATCGTTCGTCCCGAATACGTCGGCAAAGCGGGACCGGCCACGTACTCGGGCAACAACGTGTACTCCCCGGAGGCCATCGAGCGAATCCGCGAGTCGGGTCGCATCGCCGCTACGGCCATCGCCCTGGTCGGGGAACACGTCGCCCCGGGGATCACCACGAACGAACTGGACATCATCGGCCATGATTTCATGGTCGAGCACGGTGCATATCCGTCGACACTCGGCTACCGCGGTTACCCGAAATCGCTGTGCAGCTCCGTGAACGAGGTGATTTGCCACGGCATCCCCGACGACACCGTGCTCGAGGACGGCGACATCGTGAACATCGACATCACGGCATACAAGAACGGCGTACACGGTGACAGCAACCAGACCTTCGTGGTCGGGCAGGCATCCGATGAGATCAGCCAACTGGTCGATCGCACGCGCGAGTCGTTGAATCGCGGCATCAAGGCGGTCGCTCCTGGCCGACAGGTCAACGTGATCGGGCGGGCGATCGAGTCGTACGCGAAGCGGTTCGGCTACGGAGTCGTCCGGGATTTCACCGGCCACGGAGTAGGCGAGGCGTTCCACTCCGGGCTGATCATTCCGCACTACGATTCGGCGCCGAACTATGACGACGAGATGCAAGTCGGAATGGTATTCACCATCGAACCGATGTTGACGCTCGGCGGATACGACTGGGACATGTGGGACGACGGGTGGACCGTCACCACCAAGGACAAATCGATCACAGCCCAGTTCGAGCACACGCTGGTGGTCACCGAGCGCGGCGCCGAGGTGCTGACGCTTCCGTAGACGATAGATTGGCCGTATGAGTTCGACAACCACGGCAATCGGCATCGACATCGGCGGGACTGGAATCAAGGGGGCGGTAGTCGATCTCGACTCCGGCGACCTCATCAGCGATCGCATCAAGCTCGCGACCCCGGAGGGCGGCAAGCCGGACGACATCGTCGAAACGACGAAGGAAATCCTGCGGCAATTGGAGGACATCGCCTCGGATGTGCCAGTCGGTGTCTGCTTTCCCGCTGTTGTGCGCAACGGCCGCACGATGTCCGCGGCGAACGTGTCCAAGAAGTGGATCGGCCTTGAGGCCGAGAAGCTCTTCGAGGACGCCCTCGACGTCGACATCCAATTCGTCAACGATGCGGATGCCGCCGGCTACGCCGAGTCCCGGTTCGGTGCTGCGGCCAACCAACCCGGCGTGGTCATGGTGACCACGCTCGGCACCGGAATCGGCTCTGCGCTGCTCTACAACGGCGTCCTCGTGCCGAACACGGAGCTCGGTCACATCGAGCTCGACGGCCACGACGCGGAGACCAAGGCCGCGTACTCCGCGATGGAGCGCGAGGACCTCGACTGGGAGCACTGGGCGAAGCGCCTGCAGAAGTATTACACCGCACTGGAGAAACTGTTCTCCCCCGATCTGTTCATCGTCGGGGGCGGTGTTTCGAAGCACGCAGACGAGTTCTTGCCCATGCTGCACTTGCAGACGCCCATTCTGCCCGCGGTGCTGCGCAACAACGCCGGAATCCTCGGCGCTGCCTCCCTGGCGGCCAACGATGCACCCGTAAGCGGCGTGGGCGGGCACGCGAAGTAGCACCCCTGCCCTGCCCCGTGAGATCGGCCAAATGGTCCTTCCCGAGCGCGCGGAAGGACCATTCGGCCGATCTCACGGTAAGAGGTGAGGGAATGGGCCAGCTGCTACGCCGGGTTCTGTCCGAGTGAGATCCGAGGATCGCACCGTGGACGGCCATCTATCTCGGGACGTACGTTGCCGCAGCCCTCTAGCGGTCTACCCGGAAACGAGACGAGCAGCCTCATGGTTTCCTGTCTGACCTTGCTCCGGACGAGGTTTACCGAGCCGGCCGGGTCACCCCGGTCGCTGGTGGTCTCTTACACCACCGTTTCACCCTTACCGCAGGTTGCCCTGCGGCGGTCTGCTTTCTGTGGCACTGTCTCGCGGGTTGCCCCGGGTGGGTGTTACCCACCGTCCTGCTCTGTGGAGCCCGGACGTTCCTCGGCACCCGGTCGCCCACTGGGCCACACGGATGACGCGACCGTCTTGCCGACCCATTCCGTCTCTCAGCCTATCGTCACGGGCGTGCCGTCAGAGACCGGACTCCTCGTTTCTGATGAGGATGGCGCCGCTGTCCGGGCACAACACGACGTCGTCCGGTGCCGCAACACGAATGGTCTGCAGATCGGACTCGGTCAGCCTGACATTGCTGCCCATCGAGACCCCGCGCACGAGAAGGGCCGCGCCGGTGCCGTAGCGCGCACGTTGCCGTTCGTACAGCGCGATGAGGTCATCCGAAACGGTCGCCGCGATGGCGGCGCGATCCGCGGATGCCGCAGCACGCTGGGCCTCGAGCACACCCTGCTCTGTGCCCTTGGCCGCCTCCAGTGCAGTCACCCTCATCGCCAATTCGTCGCGTTCTTCCGTGATGGCCGCGAGTTCGGATTCCAGTGCCTCAATGCGTTCCATGACGGCCAGCTCGATGTCTTCGAGGTCGCCGCGACGCTTCTTCAAAGCATCGACTTCGGCTTCCAACGCCTGAATGTCTTTCACGGATGAGGTCTGCTGCAAGCGGGCGGCATCGCGTGCCATGCGCGCCTCGACGACCGCGACATCCGACTCAGCACGCGACAGTTCGGTGCGCGCATCCTCCAGTTCGCCGCTTTTCGCTGTGTGGCGCTGGCGTACAGCGTCGACCGACGGCGCCAGTTCGGCGAGGGCGGCGTGCTGCGGCAGCGATGTCATGGTGTGTGCGAGTTGCTGCAACCGTGTGTCGACGGCCTGCAACCTGAGCAATTCCTTCTGCTCATCCGGACTAGCCTTCACGTTTCCTCGACTTTCAACTGGCGGGCGCGACTATTGGACGATCGCGAAATCCCACGGATCGGTGCGGGCCTGGCTGATCGTGACGATGACCCCGGGCAGTTCGTCCTGGAGCTGCCGGGCGGCGGTCCGAAGCCATAACCATTCGCTTGCCCAGTGTGACACGTCGATGAGCGCCGGCCCGCCGCGAAGCAACGCCTGTTCTCGCGCCTCGGAAGCCGGATGATGACGCAGATCCGATGTGATGTACACATCGGCAGACCGCACGGAATCCTCCGAAAGGTACGCGTCGCCCGCTCCGGCACACAGCGCGACGGTATTCACCGCCGCGTCGTAGTCGCCTGAAACCCGGATGCCGCCTGCGGTGGCAGGCAGAATGTCCGCTATGCGACGGGCCAGCCGCCCGAGCGTGGTCGGCTCGTCGAAGCGCCCGACGCGTCCGATTCCGGTGCCGGGACGACTCCCATCGACGATCGCGCCCGTGGCGTGCAGGCCAATCAATTCCGCAAACACCGCCGAGGTACCGTCTGCGACGACATCGGCATTGGTGTGCGCGGCGACCAGCGCGCAATCGGCCCGGATGAGGCGGGCGATCAATGCTCCCTTGTATCGATCCTCCGCGACGGTCGTCACCCCACGCAACAACAGCGGGTGGTGGGCGAGCAGCAGGTCTGCCCGGGCATCGATGGCCTCGTCGACCGTCTCGGCTACCACGTCCACGGTGAGCTGGATTCGTTCGATCCCAGCGTCCAGGCGCCCGCTGACCAGGCCGGATGCGTCCCATGATTCGGCGCCGTCGGCAGGCCAGAGCCGCTCGAGAACGGCGCACACATCTGAGAGGGAATGAACCACGACTCGAGCCTACTTGTTCGGCCGTCCTCACCGTCGAATCGTCGCCGACGTCGTACCATCGAAGCGATGACCACAGAATCGATGAACGCAGGCTCGATGAATACCGCGATCGCAACCCCGTACGAAGATCTGCTGCGTGACACGCTGAAGAACGGGTCGCCCAAGTCCGACCGTACAGGGACGGGCACACGCAGCGTGTTCGGGCGCCAACTGCGTTTCGACCTGGCGGCGGGTTTCCCCTTGATCACAACCAAACGCGTGCACTTCAAGTCGATCGCGTATGAGTTGCTGTGGTTTCTGCGCGGCGACGGTAACGTCTCATGGCTGCGCGAGCACGGAGTGACCATCTGGGACGAGTGGGCGGACGCATCCGGTGATCTCGGGCCGGTTTACGGCGTGCAGTGGCGCTCATGGCCGACACCGGACGGCGGTCACATCGATCAGATCAGCCAGATCATCGACACGCTGCGCACCAACCCGGATTCGCGGCGCATGATCGTGTCCGCCTGGAACGTTTCCGACATCCCTTCGATGGCGCTCGCGCCGTGTCATGCGCTTTTCCAGTTCTACGTGGCCGACGGCAAACTGTCATGCCAGCTGTATCAGCGCAGTGCAGACCTGTTCCTCGGGGTCCCATTCAACATCGCGAGCTACGCGCTTCTCACCATGCTGGTGGCCGACCAGGTGGGCCTTGCGCCCGGCGAATTCGTCTGGACTGGCGGTGACTGCCACATCTACGACAACCATGTCGACCAGGTGACCGAGCAGCTGACCCGCGACCCGTTCCCGGCCCCTGAGCTGCGCATTCTGCGTCATCCGGATTCGATCTTCGGCTATCGATTCGAGGACTTCGAAGTCGTCGACTATCAGCATCATCCGGCGATTCGCGCTGCCGTAGCCGTATGACTCTCGGTTTGATCTGGGCGCAGTCGCGCTCCGGTGTGATCGGGAACGACGGCACGATTCCGTGGCGTGTCCCTGAGGACCTCGCTCACTTCCGGTCGATCACGGGAACCGGCGCCGTCATCATGGGCCGGCGCACCTGGCAATCGCTACCGGAAAGATTCCGGCCGCTGCCCGGCCGCCGTAATATTGTCGTCACCCGACAGGCGGAATGGCGGGCGGATGGCGCTGTGGCCGTCCACTCCGTAGCCGCAGCACTCACGGAGGCTGACGGCGACGGCTGGATCATCGGTGGCGGTGAGCTGTACGCCGCGACCATCGACCTGGCGGATGTGCTCGAGGTCACAGAGGTCGACGCAGATCCCGCGGGAGACACTTTTGCGCCGCCGATCACGGACGCCTGGACGACACGACCGAGTGACGGCGGATGGTGCACGTCACGCACCGGAGTCCGCTATCGGTTCGTCACATACGAGCGCGTCAGCCGCGGTACGGCGACTTGACCATCGCGACGGCGGCGCAGATTCCGATGATGCCGCCAACGCCGCCGATGAGTCCGAGGATCGACCAGAGAATGACTTCCATGGTGCAAGTATCCCACGTTCTCGGATTCGATCCGCTTCTGTGAGGCGGTGTTGTGCGCCTCGGCTGCCCTATTCCGCCCGGTCGCCTTCGACCTGCGGCACGGGAACCAGCCGCCAGCTTCCAACGGTTGCCTGCTCGAAAGGACCGCGGCCGTCCTGAGTAAACTGCAGGTCGTCGAACGCCACGAGCCAGCGTGTCGGACCGCCGAAGGTCAGCCCGGGGTACGCGACCAGATTGTTGTCCCCAGGGGCCACCACGACGCCGGAGGGCTCACCGTCCCATTGATCGGCGGCAGATGGATCCGGCTTGATTATCACCTGAGCGCCGATGCCGATCGGATCGGCTGCCATCGTGTGATCATCCGAAGTTCGTCGGCGACGTCCGAACATGACCTTCCTCTCAAACACCGGTCGTGGAGAATCCACTCGAACCGTACCGCGATCGTCGGCAGAATAGTCGTATGACGCCGAACCGGTTGACCGCAATTCTCTCAGACCTGAACGGCGCCGAAGCCGGCTATCCGTTCGGTCCGGAGACACGAGTGCACAAAGTGGCCGGAAAGATCTTCGCCATCGACCGCGAGGACACACCGATTCGCACAATCACGTTGAAGGCTCTGCCCGAAAATGTTCCGCGGCTCATCGCCGGCGTCGATGGGATCGGCCCCGGCTACCACATGAACAAACGTCACTGGGTGACGGTATCGCTTGACGGTCGTATTCCTGATGATCACGTGCGTGAACTGATCATGGAGTCGCACGCCATCGTGGTGCACGCATTGCCAAAGCGCATCCGGTTTGGCCTCGAGGGCTGAACGCAAGGACATTTGTCCTGCTCACATCGGTACATGGTGCTCTGCCGCCCTGCTTGCACCTTCCGTAGCGTCGAAATTGCTCATCGCACGTCATACGGAAAGGACACCATGACTCAGCCATCCACCCACGCTGGACAGCACACTCGTCCTGTCCGCGTCCGTCGCACCGTCACAGTGATCGGCGCCGCCGTGTTAGCCATGATCGTATGGACGATCTGCGTGCCGGCACTTGGCATCGAACTCGTTGCGGGATCCGGGGCATCCACTCAGCGAGTCGGTCCGGCTGCCGTCGCCGTCGTACCGCTGATCGCCGGCGCCCTCGCGTGGACTCTTCTCGCCGCACTCGAAAAGGTCCGCACCATTGGACGTCGCATCTGGCTGGTCATCGGATGCGTTGTGCTCGCACTCTCGTTGGCCGGGCCCATCACCATGGCAACATCGGTCGGCGCGCTGATTACCTTACTGGCGATGCACCTCATCGTCGGTACGACACTGCTGGTCGGTCTGTTCAGCGCCGGGAAGAACGCGTAGCGTCTACGATCATGAGCGACGACCGACCCTCGCCTTCCTGCATCCGCACGGAGCCGACCATGGAATGGCTCGCCCGCCATCCAGGACCATGGTTCGCACTCGTCTGGGTTCCGATCCTGCTGGTCGGGCCGCTCATCGACGCTTGCGTCGCGGGCCAACTGCTCCGGGTTCTTTCGGTGATTCTGCTCGGCGCCGTAAACGTCGTTGCCGTGTGCCTTCCGTTCATGATCGGGCGTGACCGTCCGCGGGGTCCAGAACTCGCCTTCGCGTGCGTGCTCGCCGTCAGTGCGGCCTACCTGGTCATCTGGCGCGTCGACGGACCATTCGTGTATCCGTTGCTCGCGATCGCAGCCGCCGTGGCGGTGCGCCAGGGTCGGGCACTCAGCGTCATTGCAGCCGTGACCATCAGCGCTGCCGTTCAGACCGGCATCGAGCGCGGCTCACTGGACGCCGGGATGTTCCTCGGCTTCGCCACATTCATGGCCGGGATCGGAAACTATCTCGTGCAGTATCTGATCCGTATCATCACGGAACTGACCAGCACGCGCGAGCGCCTGGCCCATGCGGCGGTGGCCGAGGAGCGTCTACGCTTCTCCCGTGATCTGCATGACCTTCTTGGCCACACACTGTCGGTGATCGTCGTGAAAGCTGAGGCTATTCGCCGGATCGTGTCCGAACATCCGGATGCCGCTGCACAGCATGCGACGGATGTGGAAACAATTGGTCGGCACGCTCTCACCGAGGTACGAGAGGCGGTGAGCGGGTATCGATCCGTCGGACTTGACGAGGAGCTCGCAGGCGCGCGCGCGGCACTTGAAGCCGACGGCATCCAGGTGCACATCACGCGTGCCCATCGCGCTTTGGATGCGCACGTCGATTCACTGCTCGGCTGGATCGTGCGCGAAGGAACGACCAACGTGCTGCGGCACGCAGACGCGAGCAGGTGCACCATCATCGTCACATCGGCGCACGGCGTCCCGAAGATCGAGATTGTGGACGACGGGAAAGGCGGTTCGCCTGTGGAGGGAAGCGGGCTTCGAGGGTTGCGAGAGCGCGTCGACGAATACGGCGGGGTTGTGACCGCCGTCACGACGTCGACGGGCTTCCGCCTCGCGGCATCCGTGCCAGAGCGAGCACGCACGCGGGCGCGGTGACGGGCGTGCTGACGAAGATCTTGATCGCCGAAGACCAAGGAATGATGCGGTCTGCTCTGGCCGGTCTGCTCGAGCTTGAAAGCGATATGACGGTCGTCGCGGAAGTCGGCCGCGGTGACGAAGTGGTCCAAGAGGCCGCTGGCGCGATGCCAGATGTCATCCTGCTCGACATCGAACTGCCCGGGCGCAGCGGACTGGATCTCATCCGCGAGCTGGGCCAGGCGGTCCCCGGGTGCGCCGTCATCATCGTGACGACATTCGGACGCCCGGGCTATCTCCAGCGTGCCCTCGCATCGGGTGCGCGAGGATTCCTGGTAAAAGACGATCCTGTCGAGGAGTTGGCCACGTCTATCCGTTCCGTGCT
>Ga0164242_10009710_pt1 | contig 10350 bp, 8 predicted proteins | sample OricomgcompostMG_FD_108783 | JGI IMG/M metagenome (GOLD analysis project Ga0164242, IMG submission 108783) | Miracle-Growth compost microbial communities from Emeryville, California, USA - Original compost - Miracle growth compost (MG) ... | reverse complement strand
TTATTTTGCCGCTTATAAGAAGTTTTTTAGCTATCCAATTAATTTTAGTAAGTTTGTTGTCATCAAAAATCAGTCTTAGAAATACATCTAAATAACTAACAAGGCATGCGGACTTATACGCATTTTACCAATCAGGAATTGCTGACAGGTTTACAGCAGGGGGATCGTATGGCCTTTACGGAGATTTATAACAGGTATTGGAAAAAGATATATATTATTGCCTATAACCGTATGTGTGATGGCGCTCAATCCGAGGATATTGCGCAGGAAGTATTTGCCAGCCTCTGGGCCAATAGAGGTTACGTTCAGATCGAAACACTGGAAAACTATCTGGCAACCGCAGCTAAATATCTGGTACTTACTGCCATTCGGAAAAAGACCCTCAGCCGAAATTATGGTCAAAGGCTAAAAAATAGTACCGTATCTCAACTAACCCCAGAATCCACCTTTCAAAACAAGCAGATATTACAACTGTTGGAATTGGAGATTGAAAAACTCCCTGAAAAATGCAAACTTATTTTTAAGTATAGCAGAAATGAAGGAATGGCAACGAAGCAAATTGCGGCCAAGTTACATATCACTCCAAAAACGGTTGATAATCAAATACATAAAGCTTTAAAAATTCTTAAACTGGCCAGCAGATCTTTTATGCAGTTTATCTTATTGCTCTTTATATGAGCATTTATTGAGGTCAAGTTACTTTTTTTTTTGAATTGAGTAGGTGAAAACGCTTGTTAGTTATACTTACTTATATGGAAATACCCCAACACATCCTGGATTTAATTGAAAAGTACTTGGCTGCTACGATAAGTAAAGAGGAGTTAATTGCTTTAAACAATTGGTATCACACGCATGATGACAGTCAAACAACGGTAGAGCCCCAGGTTTCTGCCACGCAAAATGACGATCAGTCTTCAGAAGAAGTGATTTCCAGAAGAATTTATGAAAAACTGCTTAACCCGGGAGATATTCAGGTGCCCAGAAAAAAAATCAGCCCCTGGAAAAATTACGCCGCAGCCATTGCCCTGCTTATTTCAATTTGTGGTTTGGGGTATTTTTATTTGCATCAGCGTTCAAACACTAAAAACAATGCAAAAGTGGCTTTACAAGCTACGTCAATTAATGCGGATCTTGCGCCTGGAGGCAATAAAGCCAGGTTGACTTTGGCTGATGGCTCTGTTGTTATTTTGGATAGTCTTCAAAATGGCTCCATTGCCAAACAAGGCGGAATTGATATACAAAAATTAGCGAATGGTCAGCTAACTTATAACAGAACAAATTCTGCGATAAATGCAACCGTTGTTTTCAACCAAATCAGCACACCTCGAGGCGGCACCTATCAGATCACGTTAGCTGACGGCACCAAAGTATGGTTAAATGCAGCTTCTGAATTAAAGTACCCCACTACCTTCAAAGGGGCCACCAGAGAGGTCGTCTTAAAAGGAGAGGCTTATTTCGAAGTGGCCAAAAATGCGGCGAAGCCTTTCCTAGTGCATACCGCCCAACAAACAGTTCAGGTCTTAGGTACCCACTTTGATGTGAATGCCTATCAGGACGAGCCAGTTACCAAAACGACCTTATTAGAAGGTAGGGTAAAAGTAATAGCAAATCATAATGCAGATCAGCAAACGATTCTTGTGCCAGGCCAACAGTCCGCCTTACACCCATCAGGAAAGCTTACCTTAAACCTTCATCCTGACCTGGAACAGGTTACCGGCTGGAAGGACGGTTTCTTTGTTTTCCACAGCACCGATCTTAAATCCATTTTACGGCTAATATCCCGATGGTATGACGCTGATATTGAATATAAAAGCCCGAAAAATCCCGTTTTTACAGGCCAGATATCTAAGCAATTACCCGTTTCAAAAGTATTTGCTTTACTATCCCTTACCAATGAGGTACATTATTCCATTGAAGGCAAAACAATTATCGTAACTAATAAATAAAAATGATGCAAAATCTATTTAAATATGGTATTCGGCTAAAAATAAGGGCCGGTTAAGTTATTCGACTTCGTTTTATTTTACTGATAAGTAAAGACAAAAGAAGACCGGGTCCTGCGCCAACAGTTCCCGGTCGGATTCAGATTTTCAAAAGCATGCGTCTAAACAGGCTTATTTATTCATCTAAACTTTCACAAATCTATGTATTTCTCCCAAAAAAAGATGTGCCACCTCCGGGAAGGCTCGCTCTTTAACAAAACCGTACGGATTATGAAGCTAACGATTCTGCTATTATTAATAGCTGTATTTCAGGTAAGCGCAAAAAACATGAAAGCACAGCGCATCACGCTTCATGAGCATGAGGCTCCTCTAACTAAGATCTTTAAAGCCATCCGCCAACAATCAGCTTATAATTTCTTGTATGCGGATGACGCCTTAAATGGTACAACCCCTGTCAGCATAAGTGTCAAAAACAAAGATGTAAAAGCTGTGCTGGACAAAATATTCCAGCAACAGCCCATAAGTTATACGATTACAGATAATACCATTATTATCAAAAGAAAAGCAGTTTATCCTGCGCAAACAACCGCAGCGCTTGCTGCCATCCAGCAACTTGAAATTCAAGGTATCGTAAATGATGAGTTGGGCAACCCTATTGCAGGCGCAAGTGTTATTATAAAAAGAACGGGTCGAGGGGCCATTACCAATGACCGTGGCGCTTTCAGGTTACAAGTCGAGCAGGGAGATGTGCTCACCATTACTTATATTGGCAAACAGGCACGCGAAATTAATATCCAGGAAGGGAAATCCGATTATACTATTACCCTTATGGATGAACAGCGCGAATTACAACAAATTGTTGTGACTGCCTTAGGAATCAAAAGAGAATCCAAGGCACTCGGGTATTCGGTCCAGACCGTTCAGGGAGATGACTTACAAACTGTCAAAGGCGTGGATGTGGGAACTTCTCTGACCGGTAGGGTAGCAGGCCTTTTGGTCAAAAATAGCACAGAATTCACGCAAGCACCTGATATACAGCTCCGTGGGGAAAATCCACTGCTGGTCATAGATGGCGTTCCCTATGGTAATATGACGCTTAGAGATATTGCCCCCGATGATATCCAAAGCATTACAGTATTAAAAGGTGCCACCGCCTCCGCACTATATGGATTTAGGGGAGCAGGCGGGGCGATCATGGTGACCACAAAAAAAGGGACCAATAAAAATGGATTATCGGTCACCGTCAACAGCAGTTCCATGTTCACAGCAGGCTTTTTGGCCATTCCAAAAATGCAATCTACCTATGGCCGGGTAGTCAATACAGCGACCAATACCTATGCCAGAACCGGTGATGGCGCTTGGGGCGTTCCTATGGAAGGACAACCCGTAATCCAATGGGATCCGATCAGTAAATCCATGAAAGAAATGCCCTATCTTCCCGTGGGCAAGAACAACTTTAGAAATTTTCTGGATCAGGGTTATGTTCTGAATAATAATATTCAGGTGATTCAACAAGGCGAATTAGGTAGTTTTCACGCTTCGGCCTCCTGGGTTGAAAATAAGGGCCAGTATCCCAACTCCAAATACAGCAAACTGCGCTATTCTATTGGCGGAGACATCAAACTGGATAAATTTACCCTATCTACTACATTATCTTATAATAAGCAAAGCTCCCCTAATATAGGCTTTAGTGGTTATACTGGATATGATCCGATGTACAGCATGCTGGTCTGGTCTGCACCGGATTATGATATCAGACAATATAAAGACTACTGGCTGATTAAAAATGAAGTTCAGAACAGCAGTTATACAGCCGGCATCAATAATCCTTATTTTGACAGATATGAAAGAATACATAATGTCAATAGGGATATCTTTAATGGCTCCCTGGAACTAAACTACGACTTTACCCCTTGGTTGAAAGGTACTTTCAGGACAGGATACGACACTTATAGCGACAAGCAAGAGATCCGGATTTCTGAAGGATCCTTCCAGGGAGCTGGCGCCTCAACTGTGATCCCTGGCGGTACAGAGGTGTGGGGCGAATCTGCCCGTGGATCCTTTAATACAGGATTAAGCCGTGGCTACAGTACCAATAATGATTTATTACTCACCGCAAAATTCAAAGAGGGTGACTTTAAAATTGACGGTTTTGTCGGCGGGACTATTTACTACCGGCAGGATGAGGGTATTGAAGCGCTGACCCAAGGAGGCCTTTCTGTTCCAGCCTTTTATTCTCTGAAAGCATCCATTAACCCTGCGAAGGTCAATTCTGTGACCAAAAAACAACAAGTTAATAGTATTTATGGTAGAGGAGCTGTATCATGGAAGGATATGTTGTTTGCCGAGGCGACCTTGAGAAATGACTGGAGTTCAACACTTCCTAGTTCAACAAGATCCTACCTTTATCCTTCCGTTTCAGGAAGCTTTGTAGCATCCGAACTTCTACCCAAATCAGGTTGGCTCAATTTCTGGAAATGGAGAGGTTCCTGGACCTCTTCTAAAACCCCAGCAGATATCTATAGCATCAATACTGTTTATGGGATAACCAATAATAGCTGGGGAGATTTAAGTTCCGCATTACTACCTACCACCATTCGTGGTGCCAATGTACATCCGGAGTCTTCCTCTACATTTGAGGTAGGCACGGAGGCAAGCATGTTTGGTAATCTGCTCTCTGTGGATATTTCTTACTATGATAAAAGAATGTATGATTTCTTAAAATCAACGGGAATTTCAGCTGCCTCAGGATACGCAGCCAATTACATCAACATCCAGGAAGAAATTTCCAGAAGAGGGTGGGAGGTATTCACTAAAATTACGCCGGTTAAAACCAAAGACTGGCGCTGGGATGTGACGCTTAACTGGTCAACATATGCCAGGTATTATACCAAATTAGATCCTCAGTTCTCTGCAGACAAACCTTGGGTAAAGGTGGGTCAGCGTGTAGACGCCTATATTCTTAGAGACTATCAAAAGGATCCAGAAGGCAATATCATCCATAGTAATGGTTTACCGCTATATTCCAATTATGATTCAAGATACGGCTACAGTGATCCTGATTGGATCTGGGGCGCAGAAACCAGCTTAAGGTATAAAAACTGGTCGTTTAGTATCGCACTGGATGGCAGGTCTGGTGGACTGGCACAGACAACAACAGAAATGTATATGTGGCTTTCCGGCAACCACCCTGGTTCTGTAACTCCCGAGCGCTATTTGGATGCCACAAACCCTGGCAGCAAAAATTATATTGGTCAAGGCGTCAAGGTTGTTTCGGGAGTAGCTACCTATGATACTTATGGCAATATCACCAGCGATACCAGAAAATATGCGCCCAATGATGTGCCTGTTACTTATAAGGATTATATATCCAAACTGCACAAAGGAACCGCTTGGGGAGGCGCTGCTGCACCGGTGGATGTTTATAGTACAACCTTCTTTAAAATCAGGGAAGTATCGCTCACATATTCGCTCCCCAAAAGTGTCTACGATAAAATTCATGCGAAAGGCCTTTCAGTTTCTGCCATTGGGCAAAATGTATTTATGTGGGCAAAACAATTTAAATATTCAGATCCAGATGGCGGTGTAGAGAACTTTAGTGATCCATCACAGCGTTTTATTGGCTTAAATATTAAAGTCAATTTTTAACGTATATACTTGGTAATCTAAATTTTAAACACCCATTTTCTTGAATTTAAAAAAAATGTATCATGTTAAACTATTATAAGAAATATGCAGCCGCCTTACTTATGGTCCTTGTAGGGCTTTTTAGTTGTAATAAATTCGATGAAATCAATTCTGATCCAAATACTCCCACAGAAGCTAGCGCTTCTTTACTGTGCACAAGTGCAATTTTAAGTGTTGCCAGATTTAATGGGCGAGATGCCAAGGCATATATCACGGAAAATGCATTGGCCAAATATGTCGGGTATGCCAATGAAGGGCAACTAGCAGAGCAATATAATCTTTTGGGTAGTGGCAGTTTTTCTGCTATGACCATTTTACCTGATCTTGACAAGATGCTGAAATATGCCAAGGATGGCCCAATGGAAAACGCTTATAAAGGTGTAGCCGCTTTTGTTAAAGCGTATATGTTCTACCAATTAACCATGCAAATGGGCGATATTCCCTGTAGCGAGGCCAATGGAGGAGTAAATGGAGAATTTCAGCCTAAATATGACACCCAAAAACAGGTATTTATAACCATTTTAGATGACCTAAAAGCAGCTGACGCTTTCTTTGCGGAGGGTACCAACTTTTCCGGGGATCCAACCCCTTATAATGGGGATCCTGCCAAATGGCGGGCTGCGTCTAATAGTTTTGCCTTAAAGGTGTTAATGACGCTAAGCAAAAAAGTAGGAGACGCTGATCTGTCAATTAAAGCAAGATTTAAATCCATCGTGGATGCAGGTCATTTATTGGAAAATACTGGCGAATATTTTGGTCTTGATTATTCCACCCAAAATAAGCATCCATTATCAGGCACTAATGACCTTTTCACAAGCCGAACCATTCTCAGCTCATTATTGGTTGATAATCTAAAGCAGTTAAATGACAGGAGATTGTTTTATTACGGTGACCCGGCTGGTGCCCAGATTAGCAGTGGACAAAGTGAAAATAACATGAATGCCTATATAGGTGTAGACGTCTCTATGGATTACCCTGCTATGAATGCAGGTCATAGCGCCAATAAATATTCACTAATCAACAGCCGATACCTTAAAGAAGAGGCCAGTGAGCCACGGATGTTAATTACTTATGGCGAACAGGAACTTATTTTAGCTGAAGCCAGGGTACTTGGATGGATTAGTTCAGGTGATGCAAAATCCTATTATGAAAATGGTGTAAAATCAGCCTTGGAGGAGCTCATGAATACGGATCCTTCTTATGCGCATGGCATGGCGATTAATCAGGATTATATCGACCATTACTTTACCGGTGAGGCCGCCTTTAAAACAACACAAAGTGAGCAGCTTAAACAAATCTGGATGCAACGCTATATCCGGGAATTTATGAAAGATGGCCTCAGTAGTTATTTTGAATACCGCAGAAATAAATATCCGGTATTCCCAATTAATCCAGCCACCAGTTTAAATGCAAATGATGTAGGTGCAATCCCAATGCGCTGGCTGTATCCATCTACAGAAACAGATTATAACAGAGCCAACCTGATTGAAGCTTTAGATCGACAGTTTGACGGCTATGATGAGATCAATAAGATTATGTGGCTATTGAAATAGCACTAATTTATTTGAATTTTAAAATCAGGCAGCTATTTCCCATAAGCGATAGAAATGGCTGCCTGTTTTATTCTACAGTTTCCTCATTTAATTTCCCTTGTGAATTCGATTTCAAGGGAAAAATGAGCCATACAACAAAGTAAAATTGAGCCAATCAACAAAGCCTTGGCAGAATTCTTTGCGGACATTTGCTCCATAAATTAAAAACATATGGAAAGCAAAGTTTGGTTTATCACAGGTAGTTCAAAAGGATTAGGCAAAAGCCTGACCCTCGCTATTTTAAACAAAGGGGATCAGGTCATTGCGACTGCGAGGCGTCTTAGCGACCTTGATTATTTGGATGACTATCCAGCAGTGAACATCCTTAAGCTAAAACTGGATGTCAAGGACACGAAAAAGATACATCAGGCGGTCAGCATGGGAATCGATCATTTCGGGCAGATTGATGTCCTGGTCAATAATGCTGGTTTTGGTATTACCGGCGCAGCTGAAAGTTTTTCTGATGACCAGGTCAGAGACCAGCTTGAAACCAATTTATATGCGCCCATCGAACTCTCAAGAGCGGTCATTCCTCATATGCGCCGCCAAGGTTCAGGTCATATTCTTCAGATCAGTTCCATTGGGGGGCGGGTGGCCAGTACAGGACTTTCCATTTACCAGGCAGCTAAATTTGGATTAAGTGGTTTTAGCGAAGCATTGCATAAGGAAGTGGCTCCATTAGGAATTACAGTAATGGCTATTGAACCGGGAGGCATCAAGACTGAGTGGTCAGGCAGCTCTATGAGCTATGCTGACAGCCCAGAAGTGTATCATGCTGTGCAAAGTAGAATTTCATTTTTCAAAAATGGCAATTTTGTCCCAGTGGGCGATCCAGACAAAATGGCCACTGTTTTAATGGATTTGATTGACCATCCCCAACCTCCAGTCCATTTGGTGCTCGGTTCAGATGCCGTTGGCATCCTTCAGAACGGTTTATCTGTTCGCACTGAGGAGCTTAAACAATGGTTATCAGTTAGTGTATCTACTGATGCGGATCAAGATGAACAAATTAATTTTATTGAAAATCAGCCTTGGGCGGTTAAATAATTGCCCAAATTCAATTAATGGATCCAGGAGATTTAAATAAAATGATTTGAAAAGTGTAATTTCACATAGTGAACCGCTGAAGTTAAGTATGTTTTTTAGACGCTAAAACAGACTATGACATTTGGAATTTAATAGGCATAATTATCGCTTGAATGGCCATTTTAGAGTAAGCACCTACACAATTTATTGAAAATGAATACACAACAGAAAAACATAAAGCCTGAGGTACACTATTCCTGTCATTTTGAGGCCAAAAGAGAAGGAGAGCAATTTGTATCCCAGCACATTTTGAGCTATCAGATATCTGGAACCTTAAAATTCAATGACGGAGATAAAGAATATATTTTCAAAAAAGGAGATTTTCGGTTCTCCAAAAGAAATCGGTTAGTTAAGTTTGAAAAGACTCCAGAAGAAAATGCTCCTTTCCGTTGCATCTCAATTCCTTTGGATCAGGAATTGCTTCGCAAGATCAGCATTCATAAAAATATCGCGCCAACGCAGTGTGATAAAGGGGACGCCGTAGTTAAACTTAAAAGCCACCCATTACTCATAAGCTTTTTTGACTCTCTAAGGCAGTATGAGGACAACAAAGAAGCCCTAAATAATAGTTTGGTTTTTATAAAAATGAAAGAAGCCATTCTTTTATTATTGGAACTGGCTCCTAAATTAGCTAATTCACTATTTGATTTTTCAGAACCCGGCAAGATTGATCTGGAAGAATTTATGAACAGGCATTACCATTTTAATGTCAAAATGAGCAGATTTGCTTATTTATCCGGTAGGAGTCTGGCCACCTTTAAAAGAGATTTTCAGAAAGTGTTTAATGCTACACCTAGTAGATGGCTCCTCAGTAAAAGATTGTCTGAGGCGCATTACCTGCTCAAAGAAAAAGGAAGAACCCCCTCTGAGGTATATATTGAGCTTGGATTTGAGAATTTGTCACATTTTTCCTTCGCTTTTAAAAAAATGTATGGTGTTTCTCCTTCCCAATTAAGACCGGTCATCCAATCCATCTCCGCATAACTTTGGTTACTGAAATAAAAGCATTATCAGGCCTCATTGTAATCAAATATTACAATGAGGCCTGATTTTATTTTGATTAACGTGTACTTTACAAAATTGCTTCTAATCCGCCGGCTAACAAATTAATAATAATTCAACTTATTTAATTAAATAATTAATATTATTAAACCTCTGTTCAATAATATTGAAACAAATTTCCTATATTTGAATAAATTATGGAAAAGAGGTTACCCATTTATTGCCCTAGTTGCAATAGCTTTCTGGATGTAGAAGCAATGAGTTGTCATCACTGCCACACTAAAGTGGTGGGTGATTATAAACTTCCCCCCATTATGTTATTACCTGCAGAAGATCAAAAGTTTATGCTTGACTTTGTCAAGGCCAGTGGCAGTATTAAACTAATGGCGGAACAAATGTCACTTAGTTACCCGACCGTCCGCAATATATTAGATAGTGTTATCGAAAAAATTAAAAACCTCGAAAACTAGCTTTATGGTATTTATTTTCAATCCTTTTACAAAAATAGCGGGAGGGAAGGCTCTGTGGATCGGCGGCTTATTTGCTATACTTACATTGGCTATCTCTTATTTTAGTCATAGCGCCTTTGATGGCGTTATTGATTTTCATGTAGCACCTTTTACTAGTATTTGGCCCTACGTTAGTTTTTATATCATTTCCTGGTTATGCCTTGTTCTATTTTTGGGATTGACTGGCCTGTTATTTACCAAAACCAGATTTCGATGGATCGATATTCTAGGTACGACACTACTTTCCAGAGCGCCATTACTATTGGTAGCACTGGCAGCATTTGCGATTCCATATATTGACAAGGAGCAATTAAGCGATATTACCCAAATCCATTTTACAGCAGGCTTTTTTATTGCCTCATTCTTTTCTTTAATATGCATCATCTGGACTGTTGCCCTTTATTATAATAGCTATCGAGTTTGTATAAATATTTATGGATCTAAAGCCGTCTGGACATTCATATTGGCGTTAATTCTAGCGGAGATTACTTCCTTAGTTTTTATTCATTCCATTCATTTTAAATAACAACA
>Ga0164242_10009709_pt1 | contig 10351 bp, 11 predicted proteins | sample OricomgcompostMG_FD_108783 | JGI IMG/M metagenome (GOLD analysis project Ga0164242, IMG submission 108783) | Miracle-Growth compost microbial communities from Emeryville, California, USA - Original compost - Miracle growth compost (MG) ... | reverse complement strand
CTCCGCCTTCCAGATCTCCCGGATGAGCAAATGTGCTTTCCGAAGTTCTCTCAGGTCTGCCTCGGATGGCCCAATAGGCCCCTCTTCGTCATCAGAATCGGCGCCGTCTTTGTGACCATTGGATCTCCCAATGAAGCTTGTCGCGTCCATGATGACATCGCTGAAATATTGGCTCACAAACCGTGCCATCTTATCTGGGTAGTCGTGGCACAGGTTCTTCGCCATTTGATAGGCTTCGGGCTCCTCCTTCAAAAGTAGGGTCGCCTGGTTCTCGTCCAGGGCGAGGTGATCGTGTCTGTCTTTCCCACCTCCTGGGGCTGCAGCCCTCAGAAACTGAGCCATTATAACGTCGACGACTTTTGCGGGCAAACTTGTGGCTTCGTCTATCAAGGCGCCTAGCATGGCTTGCATATGGGACTCGACATCCTTGGAGACTTGTTCTCCGGAGGCAGATTTCGAGCCGGAAACTCCATCGAAGACAGTCGAGAAGAGGTGTAGCAGTAGGGAGTCGCTACCCTCCACGTCGAGCAGCAGCACAATGCTCTTCACCTCGGCGAAGGAAAAGAGCACGTACTTGTGCTGGTTGTTGTATGAATTTGAAGGGTCGAACAGGGCGGGCATAACCGAGTTGACACAGAGGGTGAAGACATCCTAGTATCACCAAACCGGGGCTCGTTAGCTTGCGCCGCGTCCGATGCAAATTGAGTACGAGATGGATTGGTTGATTCCTACCTTTAGCTGCGATTGGGTGTATGGCGCATTCGGGGCGCAAAGCTTCAAGATGTCGACGATGCAGCAGGCCGTATAGGCGCGAACCCCCTTGTCCTTGTGGTTTAGGAGCTGGTGGGATGCGATATCCTTGGCGACCTTCGTCAACGACTCGGTGTTGACGTAGTCCTGGTCCATCTCTCCCAGCTCCTTCGACAGTCGATCGAGCCGCTTCAAGAGCTGATCCGTCGGGATGGGCTTGCCAGGGCGCCACGACAGCGGTTCATTAAACTGAAGGGAGACCTCCTCATTATCCGGCTCCGAAGGGTCCTCCTCGACCGGAGCGGCTCGACGAGGCGCCATGATGTACGAAGAGGCAGGATTGGCAGACTATGTTGCGGCGCGACCCAGCAAACTGTCGGGAAGTCCTCGTCACCAGACGCGCCTCGAAGCGGGGACGAGACAGAAGACGTGCGGGCGGGCGCGTGCAGACTTAACGGTGGAGACTTAATGGTGCAGACTCAATGGGCGGGCGATGCGCAATCGGGGTATTCACCGATCTTGTATCAATCTTCCAACGGTGGTCGAAGGCGAGCACGCGGTGGTGGGGAATTAAGGGTCAATAAACCTGGAGATGAGGGCGGGTTTCGCAAACCACGGGGAATAAATTGTTAAGATGCTCGTGTTGCTACTTAGGATTACGCGCGCCCTCGATTCGCGCGGATGGTGGGGACCGCGCAAACGGGACTTGTCAGTGGCTCGGGGGAGCTCACATAACAGACCCCGGCAAAATTATGGGGGAACGGTCCTGCCCCACTGTGGAAACGCTGCCCCAGTCGCGCTGGCTGGCCCGTTTTTGGAAGAGATGGATGTGTGGGCCCACAAGAAAACGCACCGACCTCTTTTGGAGCTATGGAGCTTGGCCCCTATCTTCTCAGCCTCATTCAACCTCAATGCTGTTTTGTGTGTGGCCAGAGATGGAGCATCGTCACGCCCATATTTCGCCCAGTCGACAGGGAAGTGCAGCTTTTGTGAAGCATAATGTTGCTGACTGCTCCTTTCTCTTTGTTTCCCCCCATTCATCAGAGATAAAAGCATCCATCGTCTTACTTGGAGAGTGTTTGCGTGTGGCAAATGAGCCCCTGAATGTCTGCTTCCTACACCAGACACAATTTCGAGATGGAACCCTCCGGCCCTGATATGCTTCGTAACACGGCCCAATGATACACTATCCATAGTAAATGAGCCATCTTCCCAACCATCTCCCTGACAACAGATGGTCGCCCCTTTTCTTGTGATCTGTGTCCCGGCTTGTGGGTGCTCCCTGTTTGTTGTTGATTTCAGAGATACCTAGAAAGGAAGTAAGGTGTATGCCTCCTTGGAAATTCTAGTATGCAGACAGACCAGCGCATAGAATAGTAGTGTCACCATAAATTCCTTATCCTGGACAAACTATTTACTACATTTTCCTAGTAGAATCCCATTATGTCCGTAGCTTTTGTGTCTTGCGGTGGCAATCCTTCTTGGTAAGTCATCCCTCCCTCTCTCTCCTTTATTAATTATACAGTTCACTGTTTATTCCGACATCAAGGAGATAGTTGCACGCAGGGCTTCCATCCCAGGACGAGAAAAGGGGGTTGGCCTGGCACCTCTGTAAAATGAAAACAAAAATGGAAAGGTAAAGGTTCAGGTAGATAACAACCTTACGGGGGCATCACATTCAAGACTATTCGGTGGGCTGCGAATATTCGAATATTCCATGAATATTCGCGTATTTGTTGTGATTTTGTGTGCACTCCCGTAGACTTGTACTATTCTGGTACCTGCTGTCCCTAGACCTCCCGAGGGACGTACCTGCTGTATAGGTTGGAGCAGATACTCGACGACAGGAGGTACTTAAGTCTACCCACCTCTCGGTCAAGGCCAAGGTCAAGGACGTGATAGGAGGTTCGGTCAAGGGGGTGCTTACCTTATTCTGATCCTCGAACAGTCCTCCCACCGCCGCAAGATAAATACCTCCCAACAAACAAACCTTCTACCCCTCTCCAACCTCCACACCTAACCATCACTCACGATTTCGACTTCCTTTCTCCGACACCTCGAGGATTCTTTATCGTGCCACTCTTTCATCGCCAGATTCCACTCGTTCATTCGAAATCTCCGCTTCATCAACATTACCGACTTCCACCAGATACCAAAGACAGCTTGTGAGTAATTATTGCCCTCTCGCGCCTTGTGATATACCTCAAATCGACACCCATCGATTCCCATCATCCAACTACCTCCCCAGGCAGTGGCGGCCCTCATTCCCAATCACTTTACCCCCCCGTCACTTCATCCCCTATCACTTCATCCTCCATCGCCAGGAACCTGATTGCAGGCACGCCCGGCGACTCACAACCTCCCCGTCACTCCCTTCCACTCTTCTACCATTTAGCGTCACTTCCACTTCGCGTCACCGAAAATCACACACCCCTCGTAACCGCGTCATCAGATATGACTCGTAATCAGCGTGGCCTGTGGATTATCTCTACAGTGCCTTTCTCATCCAAACTACACGCAACTGCCCAGCATTTCCCCCCCTCTCCACAATATCACCACCTACTCTCATTTTCCACCTCCGCCGGCGGCCTCTACCCCTTCTCATCCACTCAGGGTCTCCGGCCCACCTTCTCCCGCAGCTCAAATCACTTTTTCAAACAACTACCTGCCTCTAATCGAACCTACTCTAACATACCTACTTGCTGTAGCCACTCATTCTAGTCACTCATTCCCGTGGCCCATCCAGAATGGACGCTACTAACAAGAACAACTCCGGCGATATGCCCAACGACCCTGCCGGCGACGGCCATGGCACCGGCAACCACGGTAGCATCAACCCCACTGGACAGGGGAGCAAGTTCACTGGCAAACAGTACATGATCCCGATGCTGGCTGGCATTGCCTTCATGATTGTCCTCGGCTTCATTGTGATCATCTTCGCTGGTACTCTTCACAGTAAGACCATTCGAAAAGTCCCTCGCTCCTTCTTAGATAACTAACATGCCTTAGTGAACCATGACATCCAGGCTCTGCTGCAGGAGCAGGAGGGCCTGCTCGCCAGGGACACTCTTGGCCCCCGCATCCGCAACTCCTTCTCGCCATCCATGAATACCACTTCCACTGGCTGTGGTTCCCACCCCTCGGTTCTCACCTCGGTTTCCGCCACTGTCACCTCGGCCCCTGATACTGCCCAGACAAATGCCTCTCAGGCTGCCACTGGCAACAGCGCTTCCTCGTCGGTCAATGTTTCCGCCGGTAGTGTCTCTGCTGCTAGCTCCGCCTTGCCCATCAATGGAGTCTCGTCTGAGTAAGTTTCCAGTGATTTCTATGTGATAATCTTTTGGTTTGCATTTATTAACTACGCATTCCCAAGGCACCAGGTCATGACTTCTATGGTCACTGTCACCGTTACTGTGGTGGCTACCAAGACCGGTCACGGCTCAATGGTTTCTGGCTCCGCTGCCTCAACCTCTGGTACTGAGGCCGACGGCGAATTCACTAGCACCACCACTGTGACTATCGGAGTGACTTCCTTCGTGACGGTCACGGCGACTCTGAACACCCCGGCGTCCAACACCAGCTCTGATCAGTCGATGTCGGCTTCTGGATCCGTTGCCAGTACTGCCGGTTCGCACCTGACTGCACAGCCCGTGTCTACTTTCTCCAGCACCACCACCCGAAAGGTGACTAGCGTTGTTTCCGGTATCACGAAGACCGTGACCATCACCGAGACCATCGCTGCTGGGTTGGCAACTGGAATGAGCGGCACTGCTGGCACTATCACCTCGCCGGCGGCGACCGCTAACGCCACCTGGAACTCGAGTGGCGCTTTCCCTCATGGCCCGGCCTCGACCAGTCTCTTCCCTTCCATCTCTGGAGCGTCCAAGCCCAAGACCAAGGGAGGTAATTCCGGCAACGGCGCCAGCGGTAGCAGCTGCATCCTGATGCTCACTGCCATCGCGATCGGGTTGTTCTCCCTCTAGGCCAAGACGGCATCTAACCAAAGATGGTAAACCCATCTTGTGCCCAGCAGTTGGGATAGAACGGCATGCATAATATGGCGTTTCGGGAGATCTCCTTGAGTCATATCTTCGACTGCAATTAGGCACCAGATGGACATCTTGGGTGGATGATGGATGGGACCATCGATTTGTTTTTATCTGCGAGGCATTGGGTTTCCCCGGCCAACATTCCCCTACCCTGTCGTCGACTGATATTCACTTGGAGGTCTCGGATATGGTCAAGGGATGGGTTTCGGTGATCTTGCTTTTTCAATGCCCAGGAACATGATGGCCCCCATTTCGCCGCACAGGTTTTTTCTTCTTTCTTCTCTTTCTTCTTTCGTCTCGCGTTATGAAAACGGAGATATTCTAGTTAGTACGAGGAGCTGAGGTGTCTAGTTTGGCGAGCTAGGCATTTCAACCCGCCGAACGCAAAGACATCATTCACTCAACCTTGCATCCCGATCAATGTCATGCCGGTGTGACTTGCCCCGGACGATGTTCGAAGTATCCCCAAATACCTACGTATCGTAGGAAGGTAGGTAGGTAACCAAGAGTCTGGGCGTTACAAGTTTTGAACGGCCAATGATGACACACGTCTAGGATCGAACGTTCTGTCGCTGCAATCCCCGGCGTCCCTTCAGGTCGCTTCAGATCTTATTTGCAGTCCTGAACACGCAAGGTTCGGACGAGGGGTGACGACGGTCTTTGGCCGTCAACCGGTGCTACAATTGACCGAATTGGTCAATTCTTGGCCTCTCTCGAGATGCAAAGGTACAGACACCAGGCTTCGCAGCGGAGATGCGCTGTGATGATGGACCAGGCCCGGCCGGCGTCTTTGTTTCAAGCGATGCAACAGAAGTCACGTGAACACATCCATTTCCAGACTCTCATCCCTTTCAGCCCCCCCTACCAGCGTGCCGAGATGGTTGGAGAAGCCGCCCATTTTCTGCCACCGTTCTCGAGCCGCCTTTTTTCTGGATTCGTTTGATTAATCCAGAACCCGGAATACCTTTTCTACTTCACCCCCGGAGGCGAGCATGTAGACCAGGGCGAGCGGCCTCACCCAATCGACATTTCTTTCACGCCAACCCCACTCACACGCTCTCACCCTCCTCTCTCCATCTTCCCCCCCCCAGATCGCCCGCCAGCTCCACACCCAGCGAGGCGCCTAGTTTCGACGACGTTGCGCCTGCTCTACAGCCATCCGTTGCGATTGCCGGTATTCGTCTGCTTGCGCTCTTCCCACCGTCGCACCGTTGGCCACTACGTCTTGCATCAACCCTCCGCATTACCCTCCCATGCCGAGATAGACTTGTGCTTTCTGCCCAACTTCCTTTCGTCGGCGCTAAGGAGGTCTAAGACCCTCCTACCCGACCCCGACACCTCGAGGTCTCGCCGAGCCACCCCCCCCCCCCCCCCCCCAATAGCCTCTAGTCCTACGAATACCGTCTCGTGAAGAGGTTTCACGGGCGGCGTGGCCATGAACTTCGATTCGGGAACGGCGTACGCTGAGTCGGACGCCGATGACGAGTACGAGAGAGACATCCACGACAGCTCCCCGATTGATGCCACAGACGCCGAAGCTTCTCCCACCGAGTCCGACCCTCACTCGAACGAGCACACACCCACTACCTACGGCTACCGCAGCGCCGCCGACAGGCTCCCCGAGACCCTCATAACGAAATGGAACACCGAGGAGTGCGCGGATTTCCTCGCTACCATTGGGCTGGAGCAGTACTCGGATCGATTTATAGGTATGCTGTTTATCTAGTCGGACGAGAGACCCCGACGATCGTACCCTTCTAACTCGTCGGAATAGAAAATGACATTATCGGAGAGGCACTCGTCGCACTTCTACACGACGATCTAAAACATATGGGCATCAGCAGCGTGGGCCACCGCCTAACCATCCTGAAGAGCGTATATGATGTCAAGATGGCCCAAGATGTCCCAATAGAGGATGATCAATATGTACCTCTGTGTAAGTCTGCGCCGTATTTTCCCAAGTTATTTAGTTTCCACCCTTCTAATACGTTCTGTCCCGCAGCTGCCGAGACGCAAGCGCAATCTGCCAACGCAACACTGAAGGACATCAAGCACCTGGTGGAGCAACTCCGGCTCAGAGACGAGCGCATGAGCCTCTTTGAAATGGACTTCCGAAGACTGGCGGATGATTTCAGGAGGCTACGGGAGGACATGCTGCCGGCGCTGCGCCTTGCAAAGGACGCCCAGCAACCGCTACCCCATCTCAATAATGGCCAGAGCTATAGTTACGAGGCTACGATATCACCGCCGGCGCCGACTCCATCCACGGCCGGCGGCCAATCCGGCGGCGGCTTGAAGAGGCAATACTCTACTAAGAAGATTATGCTGCAAGGAAGCGTGCCGAAGACGTCGCCGACGCACTTGCAGACCACCCACGACAGGTCGATAGTAGAGCAGACCTTGGATCCTTCGAACGCGGCCGAAAGAGCGGTGTTATCATCATCCCATCTCGCAGTCATGAACGGAACAGGCCAACCGACCTCATCATCTCCATCCTACCCGTCCCCGAACATCCCTTCGCCTACATCGCCTCCCACAGCGTTTGGGGGGACCACTCTCGGTTCCAGGTCCTACCGGTCTGACCAGCCGACTCCTTCCAGCCGATCAACGTTCACCGAAAATGATCACTACAATTCGCGCGAGAAACCAGTGGCGCCACGGAGGATGCAAACACCGGCACCAGACACGCCGAGCGCGAGCAACGCGTCAGTTGAGATCTTCAAGTCATTCAGGGTCAGCATGGACGACCCTTGTTACAAGGTCCTGCCAGCAGCTCTCAAGAAGTACCAAATCAATGCGCCGTGGGACCAGTACGCCCTGTATATTGTCTACGGCGACCAGGAACGATGCTTAGGACTCGACGAGAAACCACTTATTCTGTTTAAGCAACTAGATAAGGAAGGGAAGAAGCCGATGTTTATGCTGAGGAAGACAAACAACGCCCAGGTCGACCTGACGTCGGATCTGCCTGGGAGCGCTGGTCTCGGCGGCGCGTCCGCTCGTGGCGCTGCGACGGGCTACGATCCACCGGGCGGTATAATATGATAATCCCTCTAGCTAAGGGGTCGCTTGGGACGATCCGTACCGGAACGGACGTCTTCTTGACCGCACAGCACCGCACGGCATCTCGGAGCAACCCAAAGGATATGACGGGCATCTCTCTCTATTTCTCTGCATAGCCTTGCTTGCGGAGTTCGGGAGCACCTTGCATAGCAGGCGAAGATCTTCTCCTTTTATTTCTCTACGAAATGGTGATTGTGGTGGTGGTGTGTGTGGGTGTTTTTACTACCAGCATATGGAAATGTTGCCTTGCTTTGGGTTTATAACCATATGCATCATCACCTCTGTGACGAGCGATCTTATCCATCTAGCAGCACTCTTACACATTTGCGAACCTCCTAACATGCACCACAAGTCGGACACAACTCGACCCAGCGGCCAACAACAGCCGAGCTCTCGACGGTTTAAGACACCAAGGGGGCAGTTTTGGTGCCCGCGCGAGGCATGGGGAGGAGAGTAGAAAACCGGGGATTATCTGGTTGAGCTTACGCTGGATGTAAGCAGATGTCGCATAGACAGGGTCGGGGTTCCGGGGGAAGGGGGGGGTTCAGTTTTCTTGTTGGGTACCTTTGGTTTTCGTTGTCCTGGTGGATCATCAAATCTAACTCCTTTTCTAAAATGTTTTTGTAGCCATCCCATCCCATATACCGTCCCCCTAAGCCACTTCCCCATGTTTAACATAACTCAAATATTATTTACTGGACTGTCTGATACCACCTCTCTTCTACTATGCTTGATTACCAGGAAACCCGGGAGGTCTTCGCCCATGGCCTTGGGTGTGGATTACTGGGAGCCAGAGGGAGAGTTGATCTTCTTCCCCCGCAACAGGTAAGAGTTTAGCATGAAGATTCGCACCCCAAGGCTCGTGTGCTGAGGGACGCAGCTTAACAGCCCGCTTCAAGACTACAGAAAGAATGTGTTGGTCTCGGGCCCACGGCGATCGGGTGCCTCAATTTTCAGAGAATGGAATCACCGGCGAGGGGGAGTAGCAGTCATGGTTTCCGGGAAGGAGGTGATACAAGCTCTCCGCCACGAGTTCGTCTCATCTAGCGCGTGCAGCTTCCCGATATTGGCGCGGGAGCCAAAGATGGAATGGATGTTGTAGGAGGTTACACGCGGGAGCAGGGCTAGCGGCAACCCCATCGCACAATCTCGGACGGGTGCCCCATTGTCTAACGGCCCCCTTGTGAACCTTGGCCCGGTCTACCGGTCTAAGACATGTGGGGAAGTCGGGTGGGGAGAGCATTCAACGTGGTTCCTGAATCTCCTGCATATCGCCGGGAGGGTACATGCCTTGGCAGGACAGCAGGTAAGGGTAACGACCGCGGCATTTGGGACGAACGGCTCTCGGGTGGTTCCCGGAGGGGGCCAGACTCCAGTTGCTCGCAAATGTCCAACCCTGCAGATACTGGGACTCACCCTCCTTGAGTGGGGGAGCGGATGGGGGGGGAACGAACTGGATGTGCTACCGGGGCAGATCGTCGAACATTGCCAAGCAAATATGTCGTGCCTCATATATCTAGGTAAGATCCCGGTGAACCCATCCTCCTGACAGGTTCCAGATCACTTCCCGAAGTCGCGCGGAATGTTCCACAACGAGGGGTGGGGGGGTTCGTCGGGAACACCGCAGTCTACATTCTTCATCAAGGTTCCTCCTCTATGCTGTCTGAGAATCTGCAGACGCAGAAAAGTGGTGGTGTGCACGGTGCCGGTTCGCAGTCAACAATGTCCCCAACACCCCCGCCACCTGCGACACCGAGACTTGCCAATTGAAACGCCTTGGTTCGCTGCTAGCCATGTCCTGGGGGTGGGCGTGGCACCTGGCTAGGGGTACCCTGAATTATAAATTTAGGTCCCTAGGATGCAGTCTGATCGACCCTCTACCTGGGACATTTTCGTTGGCCGTCCTTCTGCAGGACCGGGTTATCCGTCTCGGCGGCGGCGGCTTAGGGTTGAGAGGGATGGATTGTCATGGCCACGGACGGGGTCAGCGTTGGATCACGCGCATCGAATTATCAGACGAACCCTCGAAAAATGAGGTCCAAGAGTCGTCTGTTCGCCCTACCGCTTCTTCTGTCGATGAGTGTTGAGATACGGGTTCTGGAGACCCCGTAAAGGGTTTCAAAATGTAGCTCATCCGGCGGCCGCCTTCCTGGGAGTCATTGCTGTGGTTTTGCTCACCTCACGTGATCAGCTGATGGCCTCTATTCATGACCCCTGACCCCGAAGCCGACTTGGGAGTGCCTGAAGTTTCTTACCCTTATTTACCTAGACGGGAGGTCTTACAGTTCGTAGGCTTGGCCCGATGATAAGGGCCACGGTTCTGAGGTTGTCCCTTATCGAGCGGAGATTTAGAAAAACCAATAACTTAATCATATATAAGTGGACTACGTCACCTTTTAACATAGCTAGATACCATCGCCAAGCCGGCTACCTATTTGAACACGGGGTTAATAGCGGATAGCCATGTGAATGGATATATCGTGTATGGT
>Ga0164242_10009708_pt1 | contig 10351 bp, 9 predicted proteins | sample OricomgcompostMG_FD_108783 | JGI IMG/M metagenome (GOLD analysis project Ga0164242, IMG submission 108783) | Miracle-Growth compost microbial communities from Emeryville, California, USA - Original compost - Miracle growth compost (MG) ... | reverse complement strand
CGGATGATGGCGCACGCCATTCATCTGCACGGCCTGCAGTTTCAGGTGCTCGAACGCATCGACAGCCCCAAAGATGCCGGCGTTGTGGATGGCTACATGGACGAGGGTTGGCTTGATACGATACTTGTAATGCCCGGCGAGCGCGTGCGGCTCATCATGCGGTTTGCCGACTTCACAGGCACCTACGCCTATCAGTGCCACATGCTGGAGCACGCGGCCGCAGGCCTCATGCGCGACTACAACGTCAAGGCTTCGCGCCTGCCAGCCTGAGGCACGAAACATGGATTCTCTGTTGATTCTGGAAACCCTGCTCGCCGCCGGAGCCGGGTTGCTGCTGAACCTTACGCCGTGTGTGTTGCCCGCTGTTCCACTCAAAGTGCGGGCAGTCCTTCGGGAAGCGGGCGAGCGCAAGGCGGTACGCCTAGCGTCCGCGGCACTCTTTACCGCCGGATCGGTGCTCTTCTTTGCTGCGCTGGGCCTGGCCACCGCTTTGCTGCAGTGGCGCTGGGGCGTGCTTTTTCAATCGCGACCGCTGTTGATCGCCTTGAGCGTTCTGCTCGCAGCCCTGGCAATCATGAATTTCTCGGGACGCAGCCTGCCGTTGCCCAATGCGCTCGCGACACTGCGCGGCGGAAGGTTACTCGAGCCTTTCCTCTCAGGGTTGGTGAGCGCACTCCTCTCTACCCCTTGCACGGGGCCGCTCCTGGGCGGCGTTCTGGTCTTTGCGCTGACGCAACCGCTTGCCAATATCGTCGCCATTTTTGTTGCGATCGGCCTGGGCCTTGCCGCACCCTACGTGGTGCTCATTCTGCGTCCCAGCCTGCTCAAACGACTGCCACGCGCGGGCGCCTGGAGCGAAGTCATTCAGCAAAGCTTTGGCTGGCTGCTGCTCGCCGCCGCGCTCTTTTATGCGCAAAGCGTACTGCCGGCCACGTGGGGAACTCCGCTGTGGGCAGCTCTTTTTGTCGCCGTACTCACTTGGGTGGCTGTCGCACTCTGGCGCACGACGGACCGCGGTGCACGCACGGCGGCACTCCTGGTGGGCGCAACGGCCATCACCTTCGCGTATCTTGGCTCGGGTCTGGGACAGTCGGCGGGAACCACCATCGCCTGGCAACCCCTGCGCGCCGCTGACGTCGTGACGCTACCCACGCTCGGCCGTCCGGCGTTGGTGGAATTCACCGCACAGTGGTGCATCAACTGCAAAGTGCTGGAGAAAACCGTGTATGAGGATCGAGGTGTCGTGGCCGCCTTGCGGCGCACCGGGACTGTCGCTCTGCGGGTGGATCTCACGCACCCGAACCCGACACTTGAACGCTTGCTTGCCTCGTACGGCGGCGTGGGCCTGCCATTTGCCGTGGTGCTTGATGGAAAGGGGCAAAAAACGCAGACCCTTTCCGGCCTGTTCACCAGCGCAAGCCTGGTGCAGGCAATAAACAAGGCGGGATTACGGGGGAATTCATGATGAATCGTCGATACCGATACGGGCTGGGTGCGCTTGCTGCTGTCATTATCCTTGCGAGCGCTGCCGCACTTACGTGGAACAGGTTCTTTGGGCCAGCCGATTCGCCCGCGAGCGGCGCGGCGGCCTTCACAGGCTTTGCCAACTCATCCACCCACGTCAAAGCGTCTCTTGCGATGGCGGGGCAAGACGGCGTCATTACCTTGCACATCGGGCGCGATTGGCACGTCAACGCCAACCCGGCCTCTCTGGACAACCTAATCGCTTCCACCGTGCTCGTCGAACGCGATGGAGCTCAGCGCGAGGTACAGGCAGATTACCCGGCGGGCACGAGCAGCGGCATCACGATCGATGGCACCGATATTCTGGTCTACGAGGACGGCACACGCATCCCTGTGCATCGGCTCGTCGTCGAGAAGGGAGACCGCATCGTCATGCGTGTCCAAGCCTGCAACAACCAGGGTATCTGTCTGGCACCGGCGACGATTCCCGTGGATGAGCATCAGGCGTGATGCGGCCCCCGAGGGGCTTCCCGACCGAATTACGGTTCTGCGGCCCGGCACTTTTCTGATTGATCTCAAGCGTTTTTTTCCAACTGGAGAATTACCATGCGCACTTCGAAGAAATTGGCGTTGGGCCTGGCTCTCGCCTTCCCGCTCTCTGCCATGGCCGCGGGCATCCCGGTCAAGATGTACAAAAATCCCGACTGCGGCTGCTGCGACCGTTGGGCCCAATACATCGAGGCCAACGGTTTTACTGTGCAAAAGATCAACACGAATGATCTCGCCTCGATCAAGGCGAAATACCACATCCCTACCAATCTGGCGGGCTGCCACACGGCGCTCATTGGGGGCTACGTGGTGGAAGGCCTGGTGCCCGCCAAGTACATCAAGCGGATGCTCTCCGAGCACCTTGCCGTCCAAGGCCTGTCGCTGCCCGGCATGCCGGTGGGAGCACCGGGCATGCCGGGCAAGAAGGCCCACCCACTCGACGTGTATACGCTGGGCTCGGGCAATGCGCCGAAGGTATTTGCGAGCTTCTGAGCGAACGGCTCGAAACGGAAGCCAACGATCCTGGATGTCAATGCTATTGCCTGTTCCGCCACTTCCTTCCGAGCCTATAAGATTCCGTCATGCGAGCAGTCTCCTGATTTTTTGAGACTATAATGCGCACCACCTATTTTCGGCTGATTATGTATTTCCTGCGCCCTAGTGCTTCTCGAGCGTTGATCATAGTGTTGCTCACAACACTTATATTTTCGCGTCTGGCGTTAGCAAACTACGTCTGCCCGCTGTCTCAATGGCGGGCGACGGTTTCGGCGTCGCAGATGGGGAACACCGATTGCACTCAATCAAGCGATCATTCGAAGATGATCGATGAAGCACAGCCGAATCTTTGCGCACAACATTTTTCGGACCATCGGCAAGTCACCAATGCCGTAGCGCAACCGCTCGCATCCGAACCCGTCCTTTTCTTTGCCTACGCCCTTCCCCCGCCACTCCCATCCCTCATGTGGCAACTGGCCATCCCCGACAATCGCCCAGACTCGGGCGGTGGCGATGGCACGCACCTGCTCCTGACGCTCAGACTGCGCATTTGACCTGACTCCGGTTTTCGTCATCAAGGCTGCGGCCACCGCCGCGCCTCGTTTTCGTTCGACTATCCGGAGTGAATAATGCTTCAGTCCCTACGCGCGCTCGCATCGCGGCGCGCCCTGACGCGCACCCGTGTTCTATGCGTGTCACTCGCGCTCGCCAGCGCAACCGCTTATGGCCAGGATGCTGGCCTGACGCTGGATACAGCGCTTTACCAAGCGACCAACCGTTCGGCCGCCATAGAGGCGAGCCAAGCGTCGGTGCTGGCCAGCTCTCATGCTGCCGTCAGAGCGGATCAATTACCCGACCCCGTTCTTAAAGCAGGCATCGACAACCTGCCCATTGACGGACCACAGCGGTACTCGCTTGCCCAGGACTCCATGACCGCGCGCTACGTTGGAATCGAGCAGGAATGGGTGTCCTCAGACAAGCGTGAACGTCGGGCCAACCTGGCGAACCGGGTGATAGACAAGGAACGGGCGGCCTACCTGGTGCAGGTAGCCAACACGCGCCAGCAGACGGCGATCGCCTGGCTCGATGCGGCGTATGCACAACGAGCGCTGAAACTTTCGAAGGCCTTGGTAAATCACATGACCCACGAGCTTGCCGCAGCCCGAGCCTCCTACCGGGGAGCGAAGACCAGCGCAGGCGATGTAACGCAAACACAAATCATGCGCTCTCAAGCCGAAGACCAGATGCTTAAAGCGCAGCAGACCTTGCACTCCGCATTGATTGCGCTAAGCCGATGGGTCGCCTCGCCGGTGACCGACGTCGCCGGCGATATCCCGACACTTGAATCCCACGTTTCATCCCTTTCATTTGAGGAGCTTGAGCAGGTTCAGCCAGAAATTATTGCGGCCAGGCGCGATATCTCCGCAGCAGACGCGGACACGGCCGTGGCCAGCAGCAACCGAACGCCGGACTGGACATGGGGAGTCACCTATCAGCAACGGGGCAGCCAATACTCGAACATGGTGTCCATAGGCGTGAGCATTCCTTTACCTATTTCCCGAGCCAATCGGCAAGACCAGGATGTAGCCGAAAAAGCCGCCCTGGGCAACAAGGCGCGCTTTATGTTTCGGGACACCGTACGCCGAATTCAGGCGGATATTCAAAACTCAAGCACATCGCTGACCAATGGGCGAGAGCGAATCGCCCAGTTCAAGCGCACTCTCTTGCCGGCAACTGATCGGCAAGTCAGGCTGGCCACCGCCGCCTATAAGGCAGGCACAGGCTCGCTAGCCGATGTGTTCAACGCAAGGCGCACCCAGCTCGATGCCCAGCTTCAGATCGTAGATCTTGAACGCGGCGTGGCGCAGACGTGGGCCCGGCTTGAATACCAGGTCATCCCCAAAAATAGCCAGTTCGGCCAATAAGGAAGAGACATGCGACAAACTCACTGGATGCGCACATTGATCGCGCTCTTTGTAGTAGCGGTATCGGTCGGCGCCGGCTACATGGTGGGGACCCGACACACCCGTAGCGCCCTGCTGGAAGGGTCTGCAATGGCCGCTACCGTTGATGGCAAGGACGCTTCTAAAACGGATCGAAAGATTCTGTACTGGCACGACCCGATGGTTCCGAGCCAACATTTCGACAAGCCCGGAAAATCACCTTTCATGGACATGCCGCTCCAACCCGTCTACGCAGACGAAGGCGGTGCCAGCGGCATCAAAATCGATCCGTCGCTCCAGCAGAATTTGGGCATCCGCTACGCGACGGCCAAGCGAGAAGAAACGAAAGAAGGGTTCGATGCCGTGGGCACGACCCAGTTTGATGAGTCGCAGGCCGACGTGATTCAATCCCGCGTAACGGGCTACATCGACCGCCTGTACGCGAACGCGCCGATGCAGCGGGTCGCCAAAGGAGCACCGATCGCCTCCTTGTTTGTCCCCGACTGGCTTGCGCCACAAGAGGAGTACCTTGCTCTCAAGCATGGCCACGCCGACCAAGGCCTGTTATCGGCGTCCCGCTCGCGCATGCGGGCCATGTCGATCCCCGAATACATCATCAAAGCGCTCGACAGGACGAACAAGGCGCAAAGCCACGTTATCTTGCGCGCACCTGAGACGGGCGTACTCACCGAGCTCAACGTACGCAACGGCGCCATGGTGACGCCGGGCCAGACGCTTGCCAAGATAGCGGGTTTGAGCAAACTGTGGCTCGTGGTTGAGGTCCCCGAATCGATGGCACTGCAGGTCCACCCCGGCATGGGCGTCAATGCGGTCTTTGCGGGCGACTCGACCCAGCACTTCACCGGGCATATTCGCGAAATCCTGCCGGGGATCAGCGCGACCAGCCGCACGCTCCAGGCTCGCCTCGAAATTGACAATCCCAGCTTCAGGATGACACCGGGAATGCTGATGCGAGCCCATATCAGCGCAGACAAAGCCGTTTCACGCCTGCTCGTCCCCTCCGAGGCGGTGATCACCACAGGCAAGCGGTCTGTGGTGATCGTCAAGAACCACGACGGCCGGCTACAGCCCGTTCAGGTCACGATTGGCGACGATATCGGTAACGACACCGAGATATTGGGCGGATTGACGCAAGGACAGCAGGTCGTGGCCTCTGGCCAGTTTCTGATCGACTCGGAAGCCAGCCTGAAATCCGTATTCCCCAGGCAGGAAGGCAATGCGCCCAGCGGACCAAGCGCTGCGGCAGCCCCACCGTCGGCAACTTCGGCCCCAAGCTACCAGACAACCGGCGTAGTGAAGCAAATCACACCGAGCAGCATGACCTTCTCGCACCAGCCTGTCCCCGCTCTGCACTGGCCCGCGATGACCATGACCTTCGGCAAGCCTTCCCCAGCTTCGTTCTCAGGCGTCAAGGTTGGCCAAACAGTTCACTTCGTCTTTAAATCGTCGAGCGATGGATACCAACTGACGACAGTGGAACCCATTGCGGGAGGCGCACGATGATTGCGCGCCTCATACGCTGGTCCATCTATAACCGGTTCTTGGTGCTGCTGGCGACCGTCTTCATTGCCGCATGGGGTGTCATCTCTCTTCTCCACACACCTGTCGACGCGCTGCCAGACTTGTCCGACACGCAAGTCATCATCAAGGCATCTTATCCGGGAAGAGCCCCGCAAGTCGTTGAAGACCAGGTCACGTACCCCCTGACCACCACCTTGCTCGGTGTGCCAGGCGCCAAGACCATCCGGGCGTATTCCTCATTTGGAGACGCATTTGTTTACGTTCTTTTCGACGACAATACCGACCAGTATTGGGCTCGCTCCAGGGTGCTCGAATACCTTAACCAAGTACAAAGCCGGCTACCCCAAGGAGCCACGGTCTCCCTCGGGCCAGACGCCACCGGAGTGGGTTGGATCTACGAATACGCGCTCGTAGACCGCACGGGCAAGCACGACCTGGGGCAGCTCAGGGCGCTAAACGACTGGTTCCTGAAATTCGAACTCAAGGCGGTACCAGACGTCTCTGAGGTCGCCTCTATCGGCGGCATGGTGCGTCAGTATCAGGTGGTGGTGGATCCAGACAAGCTGCGCGCCTATGGCATCACCCTGGCGACTGTCCGTGAGGCACTGGGCAAGGCCAACCAGGAGTCTGGCGGCTCGGTGGTGGAACTGGCCGAGTCCGAGTATATGGTGCGCTCGTCGGGGTACCTGCATTCCCTGGATGACTTCAGGAATGTCGTGCTTCGCACGGACAAGACGGGAACACCCGTCCTGCTGGGCGATGTGGCCCGCATACAGATCGGGCCAGAGATGCGCCGGGGCGTGGCCGAACTCAACGGCGAAGGTGAAGTCGCCGGCGGCGTGATCGTGATGCGTTCGGGGAAAAATGCCCTGACCACCATCAACGCGGTGAAAACCAAGCTTGCCGACTTGAAGAAATCTCTGCCTCCGGGCGTCGAAGTGGTCACGACCTACGATCGATCGCAGTTGATCAAACGGGCAGTGAACAATCTCACGGACAAGCTGATCGAAGAATTCATTATCGTTGGGCTGGTCTGCGCCCTATTCCTGTTTCACTTGCGTAGCGCATTCGTAGCCATTTTCTCTCTGCCGCTGGGGGTATTGGCCGCGTTCATCGTGATGCGTTACCAAGGCATCAACGCCAACATCATGTCGCTGAGCGGAATTGCCATCGCCATTGGTGCAATGATAGACGCCGCCATCGTCATGATAGAAAACGCCCATAAGCATCTGGAAGCGTACGAACACGAGCACCCCGATGCACCGATTACGGTGGCTCAAAGGTGGGAGCTCATGGCCAAATCAACGGCTGAGGTTGGACCTGCCCTCTTCTTTTCGCTGCTGATTATCGCGCTGTCGTTCATTCCCGTGTTTTCGCTCGAAGGACAAGAAGGCAAGCTGTTCGCACCGCTCGCATTCACGAAGACGTACTCGATTGCGGCTGCGGCGGGGATTTCGGTCACGCTGGTACCCGTGCTGATGGGGTACTTCATTCGCGGCCATATCCCCAACGAAATGTCCAACCCCATCAGCCGCATTCTGATCTGGCTATACCGGCCCTTGCTCGACGCAACGCTTAGGCGTCCCTGGGTGGTCATTGGGCTGGCGCTGGTCGCATTGATAGTGACTTTAGTTCCCGTATCGCGCCTGGGCAGTGAATTCATGCCAGCGATGGATGAAGGCGACCTGTTGTATATGCCCACGGCACTGCCCGGAATTTCGGTGCAAAAGGCCACCGAACTCTTGCAACAGACTGATCGCCTGATCAAAACCGTCCCCGAGGTGGCGACGGTATTCGGCAAGTCCGGCCGCGCGGACACCGCGACGGATCCGGCGCCACTAGAAATGTTCGAAACCACCATTCAGTTCATGCCACGCGATCAATGGCGGCCCGGTATGACGCCCAAAAAACTGATTGCCGAACTGGATCATATCGTCAAAGTACCAGGCCTGACGAACGTTTGGGTGCCACCCATTCGAAATCGTCTGGACATGCTGTCGACCGGGATTAAAACTCCGGTCGGCATCAAGATCTCCGGGGGCAGTCTGGCGCAAATCGATAAAATCGCCACACAAGTCGAGGCGGCGGTAAAACACGCGCCGGGCGTCACCTCGGCGCTGGCTGAACGCCTGAATGGCGGCCACTACATCGACGTCAACATCAATCGCCTTGCAGCGGCTCGCTATGGACTGGCTATTACGGACATCCAATCGGTCGTCTCCTCCGCAGTGGGCGGCGAGAACGTGGGCGAGGTGGTCGACGGCCGCGAGCGCTTCCCCATCAACGTCCGATACCCGCGCGAAATACGAGACTCGTTGGAAAAGCTGCGGCAGATTCCCATTGTTACCGACAGAGGAGCCCAAATCCTGCTTGGCGACGTCGCGGACCTGAAGATTTCCGATGGCCCACCCATGATTCGTAGCGAAAATGCGCGGCTGACCGGGTACGTCTACGTTGATATCCACAACACCGACCTCTCGACGGCGGTCAAAGCCATGCAGCAAGCCGTCGCCGAGAAAGTGGTATTGCCGGCGGGCTACTCGATTGCTTGGTCTGGCCAGTTCGAGTATTTGCAACGAGCCGAGGCGAAGCTGCGAACGGTCATTCCCATGACGCTTGGCCTCATCTTCGTCCTCCTGTTCCTGACCTTCAACTCGGCAGCCGATGCCCTGTTACTGATGCTGACCGTACCATTCGCCTTGGTCGGCGGCTTCTGGCTGATATGGATTCTTGGCCAAGCCATCTCGGTGGCCACCGCCGTAGGGTTCATAGCGCTCGTGGGCGTTTCGGCTGAGTTCGGCGTTGTCATGCTGCTTTATCTGAAAACCGCGCTCAACAGCCGACTGCAATCCGGAGAACCGTTAACCGAGTCGCTCCTTCTGGACGCCATCAGAGAAGGAGCCGTGCTGCGCGTTCGTCCCAAAGCCATGACCGTGGCCGTCGTCCTGGGAGGACTTTTTCCCATCATGCTGGGCCAGGGTACTGGATCCGAAGTCATGCAGCGGATCGCCGCTCCCATGATCGGCGGCATGGTGACAGCACCCATTCTCTCGATGTTCGTGATCCCGGCCGCCTGGTTCTTATTGCAGCGCCGACGTATCAAACACCCTTAATAAATTCGTTAATGACATGACGTACCCCCCTCGGCACGCACGTGCCAACACTTTCACTCTGGAGAAGCTTTATGAATAAATTGATGGTTCTTTCAACGGCTGCCTGCTTGGCATTCGGACTATGGACGTCAGCCAATGCGGCTGGCGATATGCAAACGAACAAAGGCACGAATACGGAGGGAAATAGGAATTCAACGAAATCGGTCGCCCCTGCGGATATCGCCTTGGCCGATGGAGTGGTCCGAAAGGTGGATCGGCAAGCCGGGATGGTGACAATCCAGCACGGTGAGCTCAAGATCGTCGGTATGCCGCCGATGACAATGGCCTATAAAGCCAAAGATGCCGCCATGGCCAATCGGGCCAAAGAGGGAGAAAAAATCAGGTTCCGGCTGGAAAACGTCAACGGCACCTACATCATCACAAAGCTGGAAAAGCAGTAACGCCTGTAAAACGAGCGTCACCCAGCGCCGCATAGGGGTGACGCTCTTTCTCGTCTAAAAACCGTATCCCAACATGATCTAGTCACGCACATACCGCCACGATGCCCGTTCCCTGCGCGTCGGAGCGGGCGTCCCCCCCGATCACGTCGGTGATGGCCCCGATACCAGCCTCTTCGGCAAAGATCTCCAGTTTGATGTGTTCAGTCATCCGGTCGCTGGCGAACAGGTTCGCGTAGTTGGGTTCGTCTCAGAACTCGGGAAATAAGGCACGCTAAGGTGCAGTCAACCCGTGACCACTCCGCACCGACACCGCGAGGTTCGTTCCGTCTTGCAGTGACGCAATCAGCGGGCAGGAAACGTTTCCTGCCCGCGCATGGCAGGCGCACACCAACTCAGACAGCACGGCCTCCATGCGTGCCAAGTCAGCCATTTTCTCGCGCACGTTCTTGAGCTTGTGTTCGGCCAGACTGCTTGCTTCCTCGCAATGAGCGCCATCCTCCAGCCGCAGCAACTCGGCGATCTCATCCAGACTGAAACCCAGCCGCTGGGCTGCTTTCACGAACCGCACCCGCGTTACATCAGCCTCACCGTAGCGGCGGATGCTGCCATAGGGCTTGTCCGGTTGCGGCAATAAGCCCTTGCGCTGATAGAACCGGATGGTCTCCACGTTGACCCCGGCTGCCTTGGCAAAAACGCCAATGGTCAGATTCTCCAAATCGTTCTCCATATTGCTTGACTCCGTACATGACTACGGAAGTAAGGTTACGCTATCACATTCAAATCCGAAAGGACAAGCGCATGTCTG
>Ga0164242_10009707_pt1 | contig 10352 bp, 9 predicted proteins | sample OricomgcompostMG_FD_108783 | JGI IMG/M metagenome (GOLD analysis project Ga0164242, IMG submission 108783) | Miracle-Growth compost microbial communities from Emeryville, California, USA - Original compost - Miracle growth compost (MG) ... | reverse complement strand
TTCGAGCTGGCCGTGCAGTACGCCCAGCAGCGCAAGACGTTCGGCAAGCAGATCGCCGACCACCAGGCCGTCGCGTTCAAGCTCGCCGAGATGGCCACCAAGGTCGAGGCCGCGCACCTGATGATGGTCAACGCCGCGCGGCTCAAGGACGCCGGCGAGCGCAACGACGTCGAGGCCGGCATGGCCAAGCTGCTCGCGTCCGAGTACTGCGCCGAGGTCACCCAGGAGGCGTTCCGCATCCACGGCGGCTACGGCTACTCGAAGGAGTACGAGATCGAGCGGCTCATGCGCGAGGCGCCGTTCCTGCTCATCGGCGAGGGCACGTCCGAGATCCAGAAGACGATCATCAGCCGCGGCCTGCTGCGCGAGTACAAGGCGGCCCAGTAGTCGATCCGGGCTCGCCCGACGAGCGCGCGTCGCTGCGCGCCGAGATCGAGCGAGCGGTCGCCGAACTGGACGCGGCCGGCGTGGCCAGCCCGCGTCCGGACGCGCTGGCGCTCGCGGCGCATGCGCTCGGCGTCGAGCGGCTGACCCTCGCCGTCCCACCGGCCGTTCCCGCGGAGTTCGCCGATCGCTTCCGCGCGCTCGTCGCCCGTCGTGCCGCGCGCGAACCGCTGCAGCACATCCTGGGCTTCACCTGGTTCCGGCACGTGCGGCTGCAGGTGCGCCCCGGCGTGTTCGTGCCGCGGCCGGAGACCGAGGTCGTCGCCGGCACGGCCGTCGAGGCGGCGCGCTCGGTCAGGGGACGGACACCGCTGGTCGTCGACCTCTGCACCGGCACCGGTGCTATCGCGGCTGCCGTCGCCGACGAGGTGCCGGCCGCGCGCGTGATCGCCGTCGACGTCGACCCCGCGGCCGTCGACCTGGCGCGCACGAACCTCGCCGCGTACGGCGAGCGCGTCAGCGTCGACCAGGCCGACGTCACGGCGGCCGGGTTGCTCGCCGAGCTCGCCGGGTCCGTCGACGTCGTCGCGTCGAACCCGCCTTACATCCCGCCGGACGCGGTTCCCGCTGACCCCGAGGTGCACGAACACGACCCGCGGCGTGCGCTGTACGGCGGGGGAGTGGACGGCCTGGACGTTCCCCGCGACGTCGTCGCGCGCGCGAAACGGCTGCTCCGGCCGGGTGGGCTGCTCGTGATGGAACACGGCGACGAGCAGGGCCCGGCCGCCCGTGCCGTCGTCGCGGAGAGCGGCGGGTTCACCGAGATCCGGACCTGTCAGGACCTCACCGGTCGTGACCGCTTCGTCGTCGCCCGCAGGACTGGTTGATCTCGCGGGCTGCCTGGGTAAAGTTAGTTCGGCTAACTTATTTGACGCCGCCTTTTCCGACGGGGTGACCGCCCAAGCCACCGCAAGCGGTCACGGTGTCGGAAAGGGTGGCCGTGCTGAGCGGAAAGGGCGGCGTATGACGGCGGGATCCACCAGGCGGCGGACGTCGCTCGCCTTCGATCGCGACCATCCGCGCTACAAGTGGGTCGCGCTGTCGAACACGACGCTCGGCGTCTTCATGGCGACGATCAACTCGTCCATCGTGATCATCGCGCTGCCGGCCATCTTCCGCGGCATCAAGCTCGACCCGTTGCAGCCGGGCAACATCAGTTACCTGCTCTGGATCCTCATGGGGTTCCTCGTCGTCACCGCGGTGCTCGTGGTGTCGCTCGGCAGGCTCGGTGACATCTACGGTCGCGTCAAGATCTACAACGCGGGATTCGCGGTGTTCACCGCCGGATCGATCGCGCTCGCGCTGGACCCGCTGACCGGCGGGCACGGGGCGCTCTGGCTGATCATCTGGCGCGTGGTGCAGGGCGTCGGCGGCGCGATGCTGTTCGCGAACTCGACCGCGATCCTCACCGACGCGTTCCCGGCCGACCGGCGCGGCATGGCGATGGGCATCAACCAGGTGGCTGCGCTCGCCGGATCCTTCGTCGGCCTGATCGCCGGTGGTCTGCTGGCCGAGGTCGACTGGCGGTTGGTCTTCTTCGTCTCCGTCCCGGTCGGCCTGATCGGCACCATCTGGTCGTACCGCAGCCTGCACGAACTCGGCGTGCGTCGCGCGGCGAAGATCGACTGGTGGGGAAACGTGCTCTTCGGCGTCGGCCTCACCGCGGTGCTCGTCGGGATCACGTACGGCATCCAGCCCTACTGCGGTCACTCGATGGGCTGGACGAACCCGTGGGTGCTCGCCGGCCTCATCGGCGGATGCGCGCTGCTGGTCGGCTTCTGCCTCGTGGAGACCAAGGTCGCGCAGCCGATGTTCGCGATGAACCTGTTCAAGATCAGGGCGTTCTGGGCGGGCAACCTCGCCGGTCTGCTCGCGTCCGTCGCGCGTGGCGGCATGCAGTTCATGCTGATCATCTGGCTGCAGGGAATCTGGTTGCCACTGCACGGCTACCAGTTCGAGGACACTCCGCTGTGGGCGGGCATCTACCTCGTCCCGCTCACCGTCGCGTTCCTCGTCGCGGGCCCGCTGTCCGGCACGCTGTCCGACCGCTTCGGTGCGCGTGCGTTCGCGACCGGCGGGCTCGTGCTCGTCGCGCTGAGCTTCCTCGGCTTCATCCTGCTGCCGACGAACTTCACCTACTGGCAGTTCGCGGGACTGCTGGTGCTGAACGGCATCGGCTCGGGTCTCTTCTCGGCGCCGAACACGACCGCGATCATGAACAGCGTTCCCGCGCATCAGCGCGGCGCGGCGTCCGGCATGCGCGCGACGTTCCAGAACTCCGGGTTCTCGCTCTCGATCGGGCTGTTCTTCTCGCTCATGATCGCCGGGCTCGCGTCCACGCTGCCGGCCACGCTCAAGAGCGGCCTGCTCGCCCATCACGTACCCGGGTCGGTCGCCGCGGCCGTCGCCAACCAACCGCCGGTCGGCAGCCTGTTCGCCGCGTTCCTCGGCTACAACCCGATCAAGACGATGGTCGGCCAGCAGACGCTGTCCGGGTTGTCGGCGAGCGATCAGGCCACCCTCGGCGGACGGCAGTTCTTCCCGCACCTGATCTCGCAGCCGTTCCACCACGGCCTCGCGATCGCGTTCGGGATGGCGATCGCGATGTGCCTGATCGGTGCGGTGGCCTCACTGTTCCGCGGTACTCGCTACGTCCACGTGGACGAGCCGGCAGACACGGCGACCGCGGCCGATGCGGCCTGATGCGACGCGTCGGTGAGCCGCACGATCTGCGCCTGTAGCTGCTGGATCAGTTGCAGGTTGTAGATCACCGCGGCGGCCGGTCGCGCGAAACGCTTGATGTGCATGACGCTCTCGGGGTCGAACACGCGCTCGCGCTGGCCGAACACCGTCAGCGTGCCGATGAGCGTCGTCCCGGTGACGAGCGGAGCGGCGAGCACGCTGTGCAGGCCGCTGTCGATGACCTCCGACGCCCAGCGCGGCCAGTCGAGTTCGCGGCGCAGCGCACCCGATGCGGTGATGCGCCCGAGACTCACCGTCGACAGCGCCGGGCCTTCGGCCAGTTCCCACTGCGCGATGTCGGCCGCGCGGGCACGCGGATCGGTGGCAGCGACCAGGACCGGACGCCCGCCGACCAGCGTCGCCACCGAGACCGCGTCGCAGTCGCGGATCGCGACCAGCGCGTACTGCGCCACGTGGGCGAGCACCTCGTCCATCGGCTCGCCCAGGCCCACGAGGCCGGCCAGTCGCTCCAGACCGCCTGCGAGATCCCCGAAGTCCGCCATCACCCGCCACTCCGACCGATGTGTGATAGGCGTTAAGACTAATCGCCTGCCGCGGGTTTGACCATCCTTCGCCGGCGGAGCCGGGTGCCGTCCGGTCAGCGGCCCATCGCCCCGGCGGGCCGGACGGGCCGGCTCGGTCGCGGTTTGCCGGAGGGGAGCTGAACGACCACCTGCGGCTTCTGGAGGCGGTTCGAGTTCGGCTTCGGCCTGGACCTCGGCCTGGACCTTGGCCCGGATCTGGTCCCGGGATCCGGTTCGGCGAGCGGTGTGGTCCCGCCGTCGAGGCCGCAGCGGGCGGCGAGCGAGGCCGCCTCGAGCCGCGAGTGCACGCCGAGCTTGGTGAGCACCGCCTGCACGTGCGAGCGGATGGTCGTCCTCGAGACGGCGAGCGCGGACGCCATCGCCGCGGTGTTCATCCCGTCGGCGAGCATGGCCAGGCACTCGCGCTCGCGCGGCGTCAGGAAACCGATGAGGCGACGCCCGTCGGCGGTGACCTCCTCGACGGCCGGCGCCGAGCGGGCGAAGGTGCCCTCGACGACGACCTCGCCGTCGCGGACCCGCGCCAGCATCTCGAGGAGCAGCAGCGGTCCCCGCGACTTGTGCAGGTAGCCCACCGCACCGGCAGCGAGAGCCGCCTGCATCGTCGTCGAGGACGGGTCGGCCGTGCGGATCACCACGGCCGTGTCGGGGTGCTCCGCGGTGAGTTCGGCGATCCGTGCCGTGTCGTTGCCGTCGCGCAACGCGAGGTCGAGCAGACACACGTCCGGGCGGCGCCGCCGCACGGCGTCGCGAACCGCGGCATGAGTCGGCGTGCTGATCAGCACCTGGTGCCCGTGCCGTTCGAGGAACGACGAAAGGTACTCGGTGAGAATCGCGTCGATGTCCGCGACGACGATGTTGAGGGGATTGGCCATGTCCGAAACCCGTCGGGACGAAGATGTGGCCCCACCTGGGTCACCTCGCCGGCTGCACTGCCGGTATCACGATCTGGTCGGGCGAACTCGTACCCGCCGGCGCTGATCCGGAGCGCGGTTTTCGGCCCCGTGGACAGACGGTAGAACACCGACGACGGGAGCGGAAGACGGCCTACGCCGTTCACAGAATGATTAGTGCAAACGGATGTTTAAGCGCCTTCTTCGTTAACGACGCAAGCCGTACCGTCGAGCATCGCGGCACGTGCCGTGGCGAGCAGGTCGCGTCCCGCGGCGGCGATGCGCAACTGCCCGTGCACGCCGATCTTGTCGCCGAGGTTGTGGATGTAGCTGCGGACCGTGTGCGGTGACACGGCCATCCGACTGGCGATGTCGGTGATCGACGTGCCGTAGGCGAGCAGGTGCAGCGCCTGCCGCTCGCTGCTGCTCAGCTCGGCCAACCGGCTCTGCGCGTAGTAGCGCTGCAGGCGGCGCCTGCGCAATGCCTCGAGCACGTCGTGCCGACGCCCGTCGGGGAACACCGCGTTGCCCGAACTCGCCGAGCGCACGCCTCGACACAACGCATCGACGGAGCAGGTGGCCGACACCGCGCCGGCCGCGCCCAGCTCCAACGCCTGCGCCACGCGCTCGGGCGTCGCCTCGTCGGTCACGATGAGTACCGGGGTGTGCAGCCCGCGGTGGTGCAGTGCCTCGAACAGGTCCGCGAGGTCCTCGCCGACCGCGTCGAACACGACGGCCACGTTGACGTAGCGGTGCAGGTTCGAGAGAAGGCGGGTGAGCGTCGGTGCCGTCATGGCCGTACGCGTGGTCGCGGTGGCCTTGAGGACCGCAGCGGTCGCCTCCGCGATCAGCCGCTCCGGATGACAGACCACGACCGTCTCCAGGGGACGGCCGTCGAGCAGTTGGCCGCTCATGGTCGCGGCCGGTCAAGATCGACGTCCGGAGCGATCAGTCGGTCCAACGCAGCGACGGCGGCCGCCTGCAACCGGGTGTGCACGCCCAGCTTGGGCATGAGGTGTTGTACGTGCGTACGCACCGTGTTCACGCTGATACCGAGCTGCATGGCGATCTCCTTGGTCGAGTGGCCGGCGGCCAGCGCACGGAGAACCTCTTGCTCGCGCTGGGTGAGCGTTCCGGCCGGCGCCTGGGGGGCGCCGACAGTGCTCGTGATGCGGTGACGCAGCGACTCGAGCGGGAGCGCTGTGTCGTCACCGTGGTATGCGGTTTCGATGGCGTCGCGAAGCCCGCGCAGCGAGACGTCGGTGGTGACGATGGCGGGCAGCTGCGCGTCGCCCAGTTCCTCGAGCGCGGCCTGCCCGCCCGGCACGAGGCACACCAGGCCGACCGTGCGCCCGCCACCGTGCGCCGCGCCTTGAAAACGTTCGCTCAGCAGTCTGATGTCGTCCGGTCGCTGGTTCTCCGCGCCGAAGACGACCACGTGGACGTCCGCCTCGGCCACCATGCGCTCCGCCTCGCCGAGATGCGCCGTCGCGCCGACGACGTCGACGTCGGACGCCGCCGCGAGCAACGCCGAGATGCCTTCGGCTACCAGCGGCCGAGCCTCGAAGACGGCGACCCGGATCAGGATCTGTTGCGCGGGATTGCCTGCGTCCGAAGGATGACTCATGTGCGGGTCACCAGCTTGCGCCACGGCCCTGGCGGAACCGCACTCGGCGATACGAAGCGCCAACTGACGACGTCCGTGTCGCCGTTGAGCTCCTTGAACCCGAGGCAGCCGTTCAACGCCGGCGAGACGTCCATGCCCGCTCCGTTGTAGAGCCGGTTGCGCGGTCGGGCTCCTCCGAAGACGTACCTCGCGTCGTGGTACTGGCCAGGCCCTGCGTCCTCGATCTGGCCGTAACAGACCCGACCGTGGTCGACGATCTCCACCCAGTGGTTCTTCATCAGCGACCGGTTCGGATTGGCGAGGATCGCTCGGTACTGCGGCAAGTGCGCCCACGGGACGGCGTGTGCCCGTCCCGCGGCGCCCTTCGGGTCGTTGACGTCGTCGAACGGCACGTCGAGGTAGAACGGGTTCTGCTTCGGGTGCATGTGCAGCGGGAAGTAGCCGTTCGCGGCCACTCGGCGCTCGGTGCTGCACTTGCCGTTCTTGACGACCCCGTCGCAGCCGCCGTAGTGCACCTCCCACTTGTCGTCGTACGTGGAGATCACCTGGCTGCCGTTGGGGCCGCTGCTGAAGATCTCTCCGACCCAGAACGTCGTCGAGACGATGTTCCGGTGCCACACGTGCGCGGACGTGGCAGCGCCCGCAGGCGCCGCCGCGATGGTCGTGGTCAAACCGCTCGTCACGCATGCCGCTGCCGCCGTCACGCCGACGATCACAGTCGAAAAACGCTTCATGTCGCCTCCCCGTGCGAGCGCTGGCTGAACGATAGGCAGCCGCGCCCGAATGCACATACGTCAAAAGCAGCAGACCGTCTCATGCAAACCGATGAGCCGCGTTGTGGCCGGTTGACGGGCAATCGCAGACTGCTGCTCGATCGAGCGGGCGTTGATCCGCTCCGACATCGCGGAGGATTCCCATGACGCAACAGTTGGACACAACGGCGACCTCGTCCCTGCCCGCAGCGCAGCCCGCGACCGCCACCAGGTCGCTGACGGTCGGCATCGTCGGGCTCGGATACGTCGGCCTGCCGACCGCGATCGCATTCTCCGCGGGCGGTGCGCACGTCGTGGGCGTCGACGTGAGCGCGCAGCGGCTCGACGCGATCCGGTCGTTGCGCGTCGACCTCTCGCCGGGTGACCTGGACGGCCTGCGCGAGGTGTCGCAGTCGAACTCGCTGACGCTCACCGACGACATCGAGTTGCTCGCCGCCGTCGACGCGATCGTCATCTGCGTACCGACGCCGGTCGACGATCACCTCACGCCGGACCTGACGGCGCTGGCCGGCGCGTGCCGCGGTGTGGTTCGCGTCGCCCGTCCCGGGCAGTTGATCGTCCTCACGTCGACGAGCTACGTCGGCACGACGGACGAGCTGTTGGTGAAGCCGCTCACCGACCGCGGACTGCTGGTGGGTGTCGACGTGTTCGTCGCGTTCAGTCCCGAGCGGATCGATCCGGGGAACATCGCCTTCGCGCACGACAGCGTGCCGCGCGTCGTCGGCGGTACGACCAGCGAGTGCACGCGGCGGGCCGCGGATCTGCTGCGGCGCACCACGCGGCAGGTGCACGTGGTGAGCAGCACCAAGGCGGCGGAGCTCACCAAGCTCTACGAGAACACGTTCCGTGCCGTGAACATCGCGCTGGTCAACGAGATCGCCGACGTCAGCACCGAGCTGTCCGTGCCGATCACGGAGGTCATCGACGCGGCGGCGACCAAGCCGTACGGCTTCATGCCGTTCGCGCCGGGCCCCGGAGTCGGCGGGCACTGCATACCGTGCGACCCGCACTACCTGCTGTGGCAACTGCGCAGCAAGCGGGTCGCCATGCCGTTGGTCGAGTCCGCGATGCGCGGTATCGCGGAGCGGCCGGCGCGCATCGTCGCGCGCGTGCGCGAGGAGTTGGCCGATCACGGCATCGCGCTGCGCGGTGCGCACGTCGCGATCGTCGGCGTCGCGTACAAGCCGGGTGTCGAGGACGTGCGGGAGTCGCCGGCGTTGGAGATCATCGGCCGGTTGGCCGAACTCGGCGTCGAGGTCAGTTACGTCGACCCGTACGTGCCGGTCATCCAGGTCGACGGTCACCGACTGGTGGCGATGACACCGCCCGAGCTGCTGTTGCGCCGCTCGGTCGACCTCGCCGTGCTGCACACGCGCCACCCGCAGCTGACCCTGGACTGGCTCGACACGGTGCCGATCGTCCTCGACGCGACGTATCGCGCTGCCGACCTCGATCACCGCGTCCTCGTCTGAGGTGGGCGCCCGATGTGCGGGATCGTTGCGGCGCGCGGCGTGGACGCGGGCCGGCTGACACTCGACGGACTTCGCCAGCTCGAGTACCGGGGGTACGACTCGGCCGGCATCGCTGTGCTCGGCGACGGCGGACACCTGACCTGCGAGCGGACGGTAGGCAAACTCGGCGAGCTGCTGGCACTGGTCGGTGCGTCCCGCAGCGTGCTCGAGCCGGCCGGCGAACTCGCGATCGGACACACCCGCTGGGCGACGCACGGGTCGGTGCGGATCGACAACGCGCACCCGCTCACCGACTGCTTCGGCCACGTCGCCGTCGTGCACAACGGGGTGCTGGAGAACGCGACGCAACTGCGTGACGAGCTGACGCTGGCCGGACACCGCTTCCGCTCCGACGTCGACAGCGAGGTCATCGCGCACCTGATCGAGCGCGCGCTCGACAACGGCGCAGGCCCGTTGGAGGCGCTGCGCAAGACCGTGGCGCGACTCGAAGGAGCATGGGCGCTCGCCGTGCTGGTCGACGGGTTCGATGCGCTGTTCGTCGCGCGTCACGGCTCGCCCTTGCTGGTACGGGGCGTTGCCGATCGCTTCCTCGTCGCCTCGGACGCGCACGCGACGGTGGCCGTTCCGGGACCGCTCCGCGCCCTCGACGACGGCGACGTCGTCGAGCTGGGCCGGACGTGGCGGTGGACCGGCGCCCGCAACGGGGCGTTGCCGCCGGTGCTCGACGACAGCACGGGGACCGCGGCGCCGACGGCAACCGTCCCGCTCGACACGACGACGGCGACGACAGCGAGCGAGATCACCGAGCAGACGGAACTGATGGGCGGCCTGGTCGAGAAGGTGCTGACCGAGCTGGCCGTCCCGCGCGCCTGGGACCGGCTCGGCCTACCCCGCTCGCCGCGGGTGCTCCTACTCGGCTGCGGCACGTCGTACCACGCCGCACTCGTCATCGCGCGCACGCTCCGGGGCCTTGGTGGGCTGGCAGCCGACGCGGTGATCGCCTCGGAGCACGACCCACGCTTCCAGCCCGACTGCGACCTCACCCTCGCGATCTCGCAGTCCGGTGAGACGGCGGACCTGCTCACCGCGTTGGACGGCGTGACCGGCCCGATCGTGGCGATCACCAACAACGCATGGTCCTCACTCGCGCGGCGCGCCGACACCGTGCTGGACTGCGGCGCCGGTCAGGAGCGGGGAGTCGCGGCCACGAAGTCCTTTACCGCGCAGGTGCTTCAGGGCATCGGCCTGGCTCTCGCCGCCGCCGCGAACGGCGGCCGTCCCGAGGCCGTGCGTGAGGCGGAGAGGCGATTGCGGTGCCTGCCGGCAGAGATCGCGAACGCGGACCGGGTCACCGCACCGCAGGCCGAGCGGCTGGCCGCCGAGCTCACCGACGCGCCCGGCTGGCTGTTCCTCGGCACCGGGTCAGGTCTGCCCTACGCGGCCGAGGGTGCGCTGAAGCTCAAAGAGGTCACCTACCGGTGGGCGCAGAGCTACCCGTCCGCCGAACTCAAGCACGGCCCGCTGGCGCTGGTCGAGCGCGGTACGCCCGTGGTCATCGTCGACAACGGGTCGCCCCGGCTGGCGACGTCCGCGGCCGAGGTCACGTCCCGCGGCGCCCGCGTGATCACGGTCGGCGGTCAACACAGCGACCTCGGGCCGAAGGAGTTCGCCGACGACCCGCCGTGGGGGCCGTTGGGCTGCATTCCCGCGCTGCAACGGCTCGCGCTGTCGCTCGGCTCCGCTTTGGGCCGTGACGTCGACCGTCCGCGCAATCTCGCCAAGTCCGTCACCGTGGCGTAATCCCCCTACTGCGAAAGGTAATTCACATGCGCTCCCTCATCACAGGCGGTGCCGGATTC
>Ga0164242_10009706_pt1 | contig 10352 bp, 12 predicted proteins | sample OricomgcompostMG_FD_108783 | JGI IMG/M metagenome (GOLD analysis project Ga0164242, IMG submission 108783) | Miracle-Growth compost microbial communities from Emeryville, California, USA - Original compost - Miracle growth compost (MG) ... | reverse complement strand
TCCCTTTCGTCATCCGGGGGTAAAAACTATAGATTTTGATTTAAACTCTGCATCAGCGAGATGCTTGACTTTAAGTGTCTCCGTTGTTAACTGAATAGGTGCAAGTCGGTGTTGCGGTATGTCAAAATGTCGCAGCTCAGGCTTCAACCTCAGTGGAGGTAGCGCTAAAGTTCTTGGGAAAACGGGGGTTTTTGTTTGACCAGGAATGCTTCCAAAACGAGGGGGAATAAACCAATAACCCAGATCTAAAATTGAATTGGCGCCTCGCTCATAATGAGGAACCAATTTATTAGGGGGCAGTAAATGAAAGAAGCCAAAGTAATTAAACGTTACCAAAACCGTAAACTCTACGACACTCACGAGTCTAGCTACGTCACTCTCGATGAGATCGCGAAAATGATCCGCAACGGTGAAGAGATTCGCGTGATCGACAATAAAACGAAAAACGATATCACCGCTGCAACCCTGACTCAGCTTCTGTATGAATCTGAGCGCAAAGCGAAGACCCAACCTTCGGTGAACCTCCTGAAAACCATCATCCGCAGCGGCGATGGCTCTTTCTCGGGCTTCATCCAAGACAAAATGAAAACCGAGCTTGCTTCGATCGAAGCTGAAGCTGCTGCAGCGATTGCTGCCAACAGCACTGCGAACGTCAGCAATGCTCCGATGTTGAATCAGTAATTGATTCATCCGAGGGGTTCGTTAGCGTCAGCTTTCTGACCACTCGATAGGCCTCTAAATCCTACGAACGAATGGAATTGAGGCTTTGCTTCTTTCGAGACACCGAATACACTCTAAACATGGTGTGTGAATCTGTTTATGCACAAATGAGAAGAGTGATTCCGCTAAAAAAACTGAATGTTTCATTGAGTTTCTTTTTAGTTCTGTTTGGAGTGTGTTCGGTTTCTTTAGAAGCGCATTCATATCCCGTCTCCCGTTTTCACAACGACTCCGACTCTTTTTCTCAAGACTCCAATTCCACTCCTCCGACTCATCACCAACTCGTCCATACTCAATCTTTCAAAATGACTCGCTCTGCGCGCGAAGATGTTTCGTCCGGCTCAGGGCCACTGACTCCGGGAACGCACAATCTTTCACTCGGTGTCGGTCAGATTTTTTTGATGGGCGATCTTTCGGACAAATATAAAAACGCGATCGGAACCCAGCTGAATTACACCTACGGCGTCAGCGATCTTTTCGACTTCGAATCGACCTTCGGTTACAGCTCTCATTCGAACGGCGATCTTTCGCTCGCTTTCTTGTCCATGGGACTTCGCTCGAATCTGATTTATTTCGATAAACTGATTCCTTTTTTCAATGTTGATCTCGGCTTTTACCGTCCGGACGAAACGGTCTCGAACGACGTCTCCGTCAATGCACTCCTCTTCGGTTTGCAATTGGGCGGGGGAATCGATCTGCTGATCAGCAATAAAGTTTTTTTCGGAACGCGTCTCGCCTTTCACGATATGTTCAGCTCGACCAAAGATGCCTCCGATGGACACTCATACGACGTCGGCGGATCTTTTCTTTCTTTCATGATCCACGTCGGCGTCAACTTATAAACGCGGACGGGAAATGGCCATCGAATATCGCTCGAATCAAGACAAATGGGTAAAGTGTATCTCAAGCACCGGAACCATTCGCGCCGTTGCGATCACCGCGATCGACATTGCCAATCGTATCGCCGAACGCCACGGCACCAGCGAGATCGGCTCGATCGCCCAGACCGAAGCATTGATCGCAAGCCTGATTCTTTCGTCTTATTGTAAAGGCGGCGAAAAGGTGAACCTGAACATCCAAGCTTCGGGTTGGTGTCATCAAGCCATTTTCGACGCCAACTCTGAAGCCGAAGTTCGAGGCTACATTCGAGAACGCCCGCAAGAGGAAGTCCACCTCGCTCGCAACGTCGGCCCTTGGGGAATCGGCCTTCTTTCCGTACTGCGAACGAAGTTCGACGACGCCCAACCTTACATCGGGACGGTTCCGTTATTGACCGGACGCTTGCCCAAAGACCTCACCTTCTACTGGCATCAATCCGAACAGGTTCGTTCCGCCGTCGGGATCGAAGTCATCGTCGAAGACGGCAAGGTCGTCATGGCCGAAGGGTTTCTGATCCAAGCCATGCCGGGCGCTACCGATCAGGACATTGGTTTCATCGAAGAACATCTGAAAAAGCTGCATGAATACGGATCGGACTCTACTCAGCGAAGTACACCGCTCAATTTGCTCGCGTATTTACTCGAACATCAATCGTTCAGCGTTCTCGAAGAAAAGCCGTTAGTCTTCAAATGTCACTGCTCGATCGACCGGGTCAAGCGATCGTTACTTCTGGTCGGTCCTCAAGAACTGAAATCGATGGCCGACGAAAAAAAAGACGTCGAGATTCAATGCGATTTCTGTTCCGAGAAATACACCTTCAATCCTGAAATGATTCGTTCGCTGATTTCGGGCGGTGAAGAATGAGCCGAATCTCTCTGCGAAAAACCTTCGCTTGTGCGGTCATCGCAATGAGCTTGGGCATGGTTGCGGGAATCGCGGCCCACGCGGCCGAGGATTGCGATCCCGCCGATTTTATTCGAAGGATTCTTCCGGAAAGCGCCGAGCCCGAATTGCATTTCAAGGTGACCCCTCATGAGGTCGAGCTGAATCCGTTCAGCCGAAGCATCGTCAAAAGCGCTCAAAACGGCCAAGAATACACCTATTTTGTCGATGATCTGGATCGCATCCATTTTTCGAAAGGCGATCAACTCGTCGAAACGCCGGGCGATTTTCTCGTCATTCATAACGCCGGAAATAAAGAACCCTTGGTCATCAAAGAAAGTGGCTTGTTTACTTTCAATCCGACCGAAAAAAAGTTCGTCTTTGAAAGTAAACATTCGTGGGACCTCGCACCTGACGAGGCCGAAACCTACCTAGCACAGGCTGCGAAGGCCGACCCGGACGTGAAGTTCACTCGCGTTGCCGATCCGGCGCTCGGAAAAACACGCGTGCTCAAGTGTCTCGACATCATGAACTCGCGGAACAAGGGTAAAAACTTCATCTGGGATACGATCGTTTCTTCGAACGTCGTTACCTTCGCGGGCGTGGTCACGAGCGAACTCACCGGAAACCACCTGCTTTCAACGAGTGACGGGCGTCGTCTGGTCGAGTCCGACTTCATCGCCAATAACATCAGCACCTTGATTACCGGCCCGATCGTCAAACGCACTGTCATGAAAAAAGTCTCGCTCGTTCGCGATTTCGCGACCCGAACTTCGACAGATTATCTGACCAACATCACCATCAAACGCCCCCTCTATGATCTTCTTGGAAATAAAAAGCCCAAAGACGAAGGAAAGAAAACCCTGGGACAAAAACTCGTTCCCTACGATACCGGGTTCGGAGTCGTTCGCTTTTTTCCGAAACGCTATATGGATCGCGCACTGGTCTATCAAATCCCAAGACTCCTGATCAGCTCTTGTCTGAAAGGGTCCGCGCTTAGCGTTATCGTCGGCCCTCGCATGATTCGCATTGCCGATCGCTATACCTGGGGGTTAGTTTATTTAGGTGGAAGAAAAGTGTATTTAAACTCAACGGAAGGAACCACTCCTTCCCCATCACCAGCGAGGTAACATCATGAAATCTTCGACGATTGCCATTCTTTCCGTAGTGGGAGTGCTGATTCTCGGTGCTTTATGGTACGTTTCAGCGGGCAACAAACTCATCGCGCTCGACGAAAAAGTGAATAACTCGTGGGCGCAGGTCGAAAACGTGTATCAACGCCGCGCCGATTTGATTCCGAACCTCGTTGCGACCGTGAAAGGTTATGCGAAACACGAGGCCAGCGTGCTCGAAGCCGTCACCCAAGCCCGCGCGTCTGTTGGGCAAATCCGAGTCAACTCACCCGATGACCTAAAAAAATTCGATCAAGCGCAGGGCCAACTCGGAACAGCGCTGTCTCGTCTGATGGTCGTCGCCGAAAAGTATCCCGACCTGAAGGCCAATCAAAACTTTCTTGATCTTCAAAGCCAGCTCGAAGGAACCGAGAACCGCATCACGGTCGAGCGGCAGCGCTTCAACGACGCTGCCCGCGAATACAACACTGCAATTCGCGTTTTTCCGGGTTCATTAGTCGCCGGAAACAAAGGCCTGAAGGAGCGCGCTTACTTCGAATCGGCGAAGGGCTCTGATCATGCGCCGGAGGTGAAGTTTTAATCGTGCGACTTTCGTCGATTTGCGCCGTACTCTTATTCTCGATCTCACTCGTCCCGGCGAAAGCCGTCGCTGAAAAGTCGTTTCCGTCGCCGCCCCGCAATTACATCTACGACGAGGCCCATGCCTTGAGCCCGGACGGTACGCTTCAGATTTCGCGATACTTAGCGGAACGCGACCAAGCGACGGGAAATCAGGTTTTAGTCGCGATTTTCAAATCGGCGGATAACGAAGATCCGATGGATTACACGAATCGTCTTTTCAAGACCTGGAACCCCGGTCAAAAAGGAAAAGACAACGGCGTGTTGCTCGCGCTCTTTCTTAAAGAGCATAAAACCCGTATCGAAGTGGGTTACGGACTCGAAGCGGTTTTGACCGATGCCCGTTCTCACCGAATTTTGGATCAGATTCTGAAACCCGCGCTTCGAGCCAATGAATTCGATCAAGGCATCTGGCAAACGGTGCACGCCATTCAGGATACGATCGCGGATCCGAATGCGACTCCGCCGAGCTCACGTCGTGGAGCACCCGCACGAGCGCCCATCGGGCTTGTGTTTCTGCTCTTCGGGGGCATCTTCGTCTTTCTTTATTTGTACGATCGGTTTTACCCGAATACTTACACGCTTCGAAGTAATCGGCGCAAGCGCGGCCCTTGGGATGGCGGTTTTGGCGGTGGTTTTTTCGGAGGAGGAGGAGGCTTCGGCGGCGGCGGTGGATTTGGTGGCGGCTCGGGCGGAGGTTTCGGCGGATTTTCAGGCGGTGGCGGCTCGTCCGGGGGCGGCGGCGCAAGCGGGGGTTGGTGATGACAGAGCGACTGACCATTCGGCAGAAAAAACAGATTTTACACGCCATCGAATCGGCCGAGCATAAGACCAGCGGCGAGCTTCGCGTTCATTTGTCTTATTCGAAGGAAGAACCGAACCTTCTCGAATCGGCCCAGGCCCGTTTTCAAGAATTAAAGATGGATCAAACCCGCGACCGGAACGGAATCCTGCTTTATCTGAATCCGCGATTGCATCGCTTTTCGATTTACGGCGATATCGGCATTCACGAAAAGGTCGGTCAGGCGTTTTGGGAAGATCTGGTCCAAAACGTTCGAAACGCCATCCGTGAAAAAAATCTCACTCACGGAATCATTCATGCCATCGAAGCCATGGGGCGCGCGCTCAAAATGCATTTTCCGCATCAGAATCAAGACCTGAAAAATGAACTCGAAAACGACGTCAGCGAATCGGATTGAATCCCATCCCTACGGCCCCTTTGTTCCTCGGGGAGCGAAGGCGCTGATTTTGGGAACCTTTCCGGCCTGGGAATTCTCGCACTCGGATCGATCATCGATTCGGCCCGAGACGATGATCGATTTCGCCTACGGACGGATTCGAGGGGCGAACGCAAATTATCTTTGGCGCTTACTCGGCGAAATTCATGGTCGCCCGCTTGATTCGGTGAAGAAGATTCATTCGTTCTTACGGGATGAAAAAATCGCGCTCGCGGACGTGTATTCGAAAGTCATCCGCAAAAGCCCGCGCAGCAGCTCGGATCAAGATTTAATTCCTGTTGAATACAACGAAAAACTGATCCGGATTCTTCAATCGAGAACGATTAAATATGTATTTTGCACCAGCCAAAATGTGCAACGGATTTTTCAACGTTATTTCGTGCCGAAGATCAACCGAATCGATTTAAAGGTAATCGCATTGACCTCTCCTTCGGCCAGTGCGAATCGCGCGATCGGATCTCACGACGAATATCGGAAAAACTTTGCTCATTTAGCAGGGGATCGCACTTATGCCTATCGATTGGCTCAGTATCGTAAACATTTTCCGTTAAGTTAACCTCGAAACTAATCTTAACCAAACATGACCAAACAGTTTGTTTGGGCTTCAGATTGACACGGCGCAACATCGGTGTTAGTTATTGATCTCGAAAGGAAAAGGCTATCCACGAAAATCAAAACATTATCAAACTTGGTTAGTCGGTTAATATCATGAAACTCTCTCACCTGATCGCATTGACAGCGACTATCTTACTTGGCTTAAGCTCAGCTTTTGCACAAACTTCCGAAAAAGTCTCGGTAGACATTCAAAGCCTGCTTAGCACAAATCCTGCAAAATTTAGATCACTTTTTAGCAAGGCTAATAAATTAGAAAATGTAGATCTATACTGGTCTAATTTCTCTACGAATGGTCTCAAACTTTGTATGGGAGGCTTAGTCTCGATTGGCCAAAACTACTCGTCGAGAATTGGGAACAACAGCTATTTAGAAATCAGCCGGAATTATACATACGGTAACTCACTTGATTGTCAAGACGTGACATTCGTCGGATCCAAAGGAATTGTAAATGGCGATTTACTCAATCTGAATCCTCCTCGATATGCGATCAAAGAATATCATTATAGTCGTCCTCAAAAGAAGGGCTCTTGGAAAAATGTGTACGTCAGAAAATATCAGCTCATTGACCTTGCCCAAAATAAGGTGATCGCTGAATCGAAAGAACATGCCCAAGTCAGTGGCGGGTGTAGGGGTGACTCATGCATGGAACAACAAGTTGATACCAGTGATTTCGGCACTAAAAAGGTAAATGATATTATCAATCTATTGAAACTGGTCGATCAGGGAAACATCTAATCAATTTTAAGCCCAAGCTAAACCCTTGGGCTTATTTTTCTTTATGGATCAAACTTATCGAAAAATTTTAGAACGCGTTTATACGCAACGAAAACTTCGAAATAGAAGTTATTCGTTAAGGTCTTATGCCCGAGACGTGGGCATTTCAGTGACTAGCATGTCATTGATCTTAAAATCAAAACAAGGCTTGTCTGAAAAGACCGCAAAAAAGATTTCATTAAAATTGGGACTATCCAAATCTGAACAAGATCAGTTTCTAGATTTAGTCGCGATCGAGCATAGCAAAAACGATACGATTAAGAACGAAGCAAAGGAACGAATCGAAGCCAGAAACAAAATGAAAGCGTCAGTTTCAATGTCCGAATTCGATACGATGTCAGATTGGCATTATATGGCAATATTGCAATTGATGAATCTAAAAACCTTTCGAAACGATCCGGCCTGGATTTCGAAAGAACTTGGAATACCTGAATATGTCGTACAAAAAGATATCGAGCGATTAAAAAGTTTGAAGTTAGTCGCAGAAGAGAACGGTACACTTGTAAAAGTAGATCGGTTTTTTATGTCTCCGAGCGAAATCCCTTCGGATAGTATCAAAAAATTTCACTCTCAAATTCTAGATAAAGCGGCAGATGCTCTAATCATGCAAAACATCGAAGAACGAGATTTTTCAACTTTAATTTTCGCAATATCAGAAGATGACATGGCTTGGGCAAAAACGCAGCTCAGTGATTTCAGAAGAAACTTTATGAATCGTTTGTCATCTAATCCAAACTGTGACCGTCTCTATGCATTTTCACTACAACTCTTTGCACTTCAAGAAAGACCAACCTAAAAGATTCAGTTCATCGAGCGAACGGCTTATCTCGATCAAAACCTCTCTGTTATAAAGGTCGAATAAGGTAAATTTTATCGAGGTTGTATTGCTATGATACAAACAAAAAAGTCCCCTGAAGAAACTCTTCAGGGGACTTAATTTTTTTGAGTGATGTATTATTTTATCGCGTAAGCGATGAATTACATCATGCCGCCCATGCCGCCGTGGTCATGGCCACCTGGCATCGGAAGGTCTTTCTTCGGTTTTTCAGCGATCAGGGTTTCCGTGGTCAGCATCAGGCTTGCCACCGAAGCTGCGTTTTGAAGCGCGCAACGGCTCACTTTAGCCGGATCGATCACGCCAGCCGCGATCAGGTCTTCGTAAGTCTCGGTCAGAGCATTGAAGCCGAACGAAGCGTTCGAGTTGTTGATAACCTTATCGACGACGATCGAGCCTTCCAGACCTGCGTTGAACGAGATCTGACGAAGCGGTTCTTCGATCGCGCGTTTGACGATGTTGATTCCGGCTTGTTGTTCAGCGTTCAGGCCCTTAACAGAGTCGAGCACCTTCGAAGCACGAAGAAGTGCGGTACCGCCGCCAGGGACGATGCCTTCTTCAACCGCTGCGCGAGTCGCATTCAATGCGTCTTCCACGCGAGCTTTCTTCTCTTTCATTTCGACTTCGGTTGCAGCACCGACGTTGAGGACCGCAACACCGCCATGGAGCTTAGCCAGGCGTTCTTGCAGTTTTTCGCGATCATAGTCCGAAGTGGTTTCGGAGATCTGAGCACGAATGGTTTTCACGCGAGCTTCGACGTCGCCTTTTTTACCGGCACCGTCCACGATCGTGGTGTTGTCTTTGTCGATGTTGATCTTGCGGGCTTGTCCGAGTTCTTCGAGTTTTACCGCTTCGAGTTTGTGTCCGAGATCTTCAGAAATCACGGTACCGCCGGTCAGGACGGCAATATCTTGAAGCATTTCTTTACGACGATCGCCGAAGCCGGGAGCTTTCACGGCAGCGACGTGGATCGTTCCGCGCAGTTTGTTCACCACGAGGGTTGCCAGTGCTTCGCCTTCGACTTCTTCAGCGATGATCACCAACGGCTTCGAGCGTTGAACCACTTTTTCGAGGATCGGAAGGAGGTCCTTCATGTTGCTGATCTTTTTGTCGAAGATCAGGATGTAAGGGCTGTCGAGAACCGCTTCCATCTTGTCAGGATTGGTGACGAAGTACGGAGAAAGGTATCCGCGATCGAATTGCATTCCTTCCACCACGTCGAGGGTGGTTTCGGAAGTTTTGGATTCTTCGACGGTGATGACGCCTTCTTTACCGACTTTTTCCATCGCTTCAGCGATGATCTTGCCGATCGTCGGGTCGTTGTTCGCCGAAATGGTTCCGACTTGAGCGACTTCTTTTTGGTCTTTGATCGGCTTCGAGAGTTTTTTCAACTCGGTGACGACCATTTCAACGGCTTTGTCGATGCCGCGTTTGACGTCCATCGGGTTCAGGCCCGCAGCGACGATTTTCGCGCCTTCGCGGAAGATCGCTTGAGCAAGAACGGTTGCGGTCGTGGTGCCGTCGCCGGCGTCGTCGTTCGTTTTCGAAGCGACTTCACGGACCATCTGAGCGCCCATGTTTTCGAATTTGTCCGAAAGTTCGATTTCTTTCGCGACAGTCACGCCGTCTTTGGTGATGTTCGGAGCACCGAAAGATTTTTCGATGACGACGTTACGGCCTTTAGGACCGAGGGTGACTTTCACTGCGTCTGCAAGAATGTTCACGCCGTTCAGGATTGAATTGCGTGCTTCTTGAGAAAATTTCAGTTCTTTTGCTGACATGTGATTTTCTCCTTAATAGGGGTTAATGAAACGTTTATTGAATGACGCCGAGGATATCTTCCTCGCGCATCATCAGGTATTCTTCGCCTTCGATTTTGATTTCGGTTCCGGAATATTTCCCGAACAGAACTTTATCGCCTTTTTTCACTTCGAGCGGACGAACTTTACCGTCTTCAGTGACGCGACCGGTGCCGACAGCGATGATCTCGCCTTGAGCCGGTTTTTCTTTCGCGGTGTCGGGAATGTAGATCCCGCCTTTGGATTTCTCTTCTTCCATCTGGCGTTTAACGAGAACACGATCGTGTAATGGACGAACTTGCATGTTTCCTCCTGTTTGGGTTTGGGGTTGAAAGTCCAAATTTTTTAATGATTCATTAGATGATTCCGGGGGTAAAATTGTCAACGAGGAAGCGGTAAATTTTTTCATTTTTTTCGAAAACCCCCTCGTTTTTTCGAGCTTTTTGCGTCATTTCCACTTTTTTTAAAATTTCGGTTGACCACAATAACGCTCTGCGATACGAATCTCGCATCACTTCTTGGGTGGAAGACCTTTCGGATGGGGAAAAAATCCGGATCGTCTCGAAGAATGTGAGGAGGGTAAAATGAAATCAAAGTATTTTAGTCCATTATTTGGACTTGCTGCACTGGCCGTGGGTTTTGTCGGAAGCGACTATTGTTTCGCCATCACCGACACGCATTCCGATGAAGTTTACAACGACAGTCTCTATATCGAATCGGCGACTTCGGAAATTCCGGGGAGCTTCGAATCGAGCGCTCGTGAACAACTCGCTCAGGACGATCTGATGAACGACGCCGGAGCGGATCGCGCGCTGGAATCGATGGCCGATCTCGATCAGGTCGCGCCGGTGAAAAAAGC
>Ga0164242_10009705_pt1 | contig 10353 bp, 8 predicted proteins | sample OricomgcompostMG_FD_108783 | JGI IMG/M metagenome (GOLD analysis project Ga0164242, IMG submission 108783) | Miracle-Growth compost microbial communities from Emeryville, California, USA - Original compost - Miracle growth compost (MG) ... | reverse complement strand
GACAACATCATGGTAGCCATGGCGACCGAGCACGTGATCGACGTGCATCACTGGAACGACACGCTGTTCTCCTTCCGCACCACGCGCGACCCGGGCTTCCGCTTCGACAGCGGGCAGTTCGTGATGATCGGCGTGGAAACGGACGGCCGTCCGCTGATGCGCGCGTATTCGATCGCCAGCGCGAGCTGGGAAGAACACCTGGAGTTCTTCTCGATCAAGGTGCCCGACGGCCCGCTGACGTCGCGCCTGCAGCACCTCAAGCCGGGCGACCCGCTGGTGGTCACGCGCAAGCCCACCGGCACCCTGGTGCTGACCGACCTCAAGCCCGGCAAGCACCTCTACCTGCTCGGCACCGGCACCGGGCTGGCGCCGTTCATGAGCATCATCCGCGACCCGGACACCTACGAGCGCTACGAGAAAATCGTGCTGGCCCACGGCGTGCGCCACATCGACGACCTGGCCTACGCACAGTACCTGGAACACGAGCTGCCGCAGCACGAGTACCTCGGCGAACGGGTGCGCGAGAAGCTGATCTACTACCCCACCGTCACCCGCGAACCGTTCCGCAACCGCGGCCGTATCACCGACGCCATCGCCGACAACGTGATGAGCCAGGCCACCGGCCTGCCCCCGCTCAACCCCGAGACCGACCGCGTGATGATGTGCGGCAGCCCGGCCATGCTGGACGACCTGTGCGCCCTGCTCGACGGCCGCGGCTTCCAGGCCTCGCCGCGCACGCGCGAACCGGGCGACTACGTGATCGAGCGGGCGTTCGTGGAGAAGTAACGCCTGTCCTGCCATCCGCGGCAAGCCCGCGGCGGGCAACGGCTCACTGCCCGGGCTTGAACAGGCGGTTCTTTTCCTCGAGCGTGTAGTAGGTCTCGACGACCCGCTTTTCGCACTCGGCAACCGCCTTCAACACCGGACGCACGCCCCGGATCTCGTCCACCCCGGTCGAGGTGGTAATGAAAAAGCCATTGCCGATGGCCGTGATGCCCATCGGCATGCTGCGCGACTCGAACAGCGACGCACCGAGGAAACTGTTCGGTGCCCGTTCGACGCCCAGCAACTGCAGCAGCGTGGGTGCCATGTCGAGCGAATTGCGCCCCCGGGCATCGAACACGTGCGGCAGGCGGTGCGTCGGGTCGTGGATCAGCAACGGAATGCGGTCCACGAAGAACGGCCTGAGCCCCTTGCCGGCCACGTCCCGATAGGGCTTGTCCGGGTAGGTCGCATGATCGGCGGTGAACACGACGATGGTGTTCATCGCGTACGGGCTGGCCTGGAAGTAGTCCAGGAACTCGCCCACGGCGGCATCGTAGTTGTGCAGCTTGTCCAGCACGCGACTGCGGCCGTCGCCATAGGCGTGACCACCCTTCACCATCGGGATGAAGGCATGCGTGCCGATGTTGTAGGTCGCCACGAAAAACGGCTTCCCGTCCACCCCCTGCCCACGTGCCTGCAGGAAGGCGATCAGGCCGCGGAACAGGCTGCCGTCGTCGAGCTGGTCGGTCTGGTCCTGCACGGTCACGGCGCCGTGCAGCAGGGCGGATATCCTGCCGAACGTGTAGACGTCACCGAATCCGAGCGAACGGATCATGTGGACGAACGGCGTACCATCGTGCTCGGGCTCGAAGAAATACGTGTCGTAGCCGCGATGGCCCAGGATCGTCGCCAGCGTCTGGCGGCGAATGGCCGTCAGCCGTCCCGTATTCTTGCCGCTGGCCCAGCCGTCCTGTCCGCCGCCACCGGCAAACGAGAACCCGGAGGAAGTCTGCCCGATGATGCCGCGGTACGTGGCGGCAGTGTGTTTGTAGTAGTCGACCACCTTCGTCGAGCGCGCCGCGAACCGGTCGATATTCGGGGTCAAGCCCGCATAGTGCCCGCCATAGGCACCGATCAGGCGCGTCGACGTGCCCTCGGTGAAGATCACGATGACATTGGGATGCGCCACTGCGTCGCCGGTCGCCGCGAAAGGCAGCGGATGGGCAAATACCACGTCTTTCTGGAAGGGATAGCCAGCCACCTTGCCTGCCGCCGGATCCGCCAGGCAGGTGCTGCCGTTGAGCGTGGCCAGCGAACCGCCCGGATGCTCGCCGTCCTGGCTCATGGCCACGCGGGCATTGGCCAGCAGGCTGGCCACGGGAACCTGCCGGTAGTCCGGTTCCAGCGCGACCCGCCGGCGCTGCTGGGTCATCACGAAGACATACAGCAACACGAGCACCGCGAAGACGACCAGCCAGCGGCGACTGCCGCGCCAGCCACCGGCCTCGCCCTGCCGCCAGGTGAACACGCCCAGCAAGGCCAGCCACACTGCCGCGCCGGCCAGCATCATCCATTCCACCGGGGACTGCGTGTACGCCGCCGAATCCAGGTTCTGCATGGCCAGCGCGCTGATGAAATTGTTCGACAGATAGATCGAATACATCTGCACCGCATAAACCAGGCACACCAGCGCAGCCAGCAGCATGTACGACGCAAACCAGGCCGCGCGTCGCGTCGCCAGCCAGCGCCGCCGCAGGTACAGGCCAAGCAGATAGAACAGCGCCAGCTCGACCGCCGCGGCAAGCCACCGCACGAGCGCATGCGCGGCGTTGCCGGCATCGGCGACACTCGCCACGCCGAAGATCACATACAGGTAGCACGCGTACAGGACGGCAAAGAACACGGCATGGAATCCGTGTCGCAACAGAAAGTTTGTCCTCACGCGTTGCTCTCCGATCGGTGGCCCGCCGCTGCCCCGTAGCGCCGCGAAGGCAAAATCCGGTTTATCCCATGCACGTCGTTGGTCGTCCACACGGTAGCGGCAAAACAGCCGTGGCCGCGATACCCGAAGACGTCGCGGACTCGGCGAAAAAACAATGCAGTGAAAAACGAAAAGTGAGAGAAGAGCCGGGATGCCTGCGCTACCCGCATGCTTTCTCTCACTCCTATCCGCTCACCCCTCGCCTTTCAGTCCCTGACACGCCCCTTGCCCTCTTTGTCCCAGTATCCGAACACGCGCCGCGCGATCAGCTTGTACAGGCGCTTGCCGGTGGCGCGCCACAGCCGCGAGTGCGGCGCGGGCGCGGCGAGGATGGCACGCTGGCGGGCGCTCAATGCCTCCGGGCAATAGGTGCGCTTGTGCTTGAGCAGGTGGCGCAGGTCCTCGCGCGCAAGCAGGCGGAACAGCGGGCCGCGGCGCCCCGGGTCCAGGCGATCTGGAAATCCACCACGGCGGGACGACCGTCTTCGCACACCAGCCAGTTCGGCTCCTTGGCCAGGTCGTTGTGCACGACGCCGCGCCGATGCAGCCTGCAGAGCAGGCGCAACGCGTCGCGATAATAGGCCCGCTCGCGCGGCTGCGCCTGTTGCATCGGCCGGCCGGCCATGTAGCTACGCAGCAGCTCGCGGCCATCCCAGCCCAGCAGTGCCGGCACGCCGCCGATGCCGGCCAGCTTCGCCAGCGCACGCGCCTCGCGCGCCGCCGCACGACGGGCGAACGCACGCGCCCACCAGCGCGCGGCGCCGATGTCGCGACGGATCATCCGCACGCCCTCGCGTTCGACGATCTCGATGCGGCCGAGCTCGTCGGCCTTGAGCAGGATGGGTGGGCTGGGCACGGTCCTTCCAGGCAGCGCGAACGTGCGGGCTTGCCCGCCGCATCGCCAGATTGGACTATTGTGGCCGATCCGCGGCATGCCTGCCGCCCGATACGGACGGCGTCATCGCATGCTGGACATCGCGCTCTACCTGCTCGCCGCCGCGCTGGTCATCGGCGGCCTGATCGGCACCGTGCTGCCCGCCCTGCCGGGCCTGCCGATGATCTTCGGCGGCATCTGGCTGGCCGCGGCGGTGGACGGTTACCGCCACCTCGGAACGTGGTGGCTGCTGCTGCTCGGCGCGCTCGCCGCGGTGGGCGTGGCGGTCGATTTCGTGGCCGCCTCGCTGGGCGCCAGGCGCGTCGGCGCCAGCAAGGCGGCGATCTGGGGCGCTACCGTGGGCACTCTCACCGGCATGTTCTTCGGCCTGCCCGGGCTGATTCTCGGCCCTTTCATCGGCGCCCTGCTCGGCGAGTTCAGCTCCAGCGGCAGCGTGCTGCGCTCCACCCACGTGGGCATCGGCACCTGGCTGGGCCTGCTGTTCGGCACCCTGCTCAAGCTGGTGCTGTCCCTGCTGATCCTGGCGCTGGCAGCCTTCGGCTGGTGGGTCGCCTGAGAACCCTTCACGATCTCACCCTGCACGTCTCCGCCACCTCTCCGAGGTAGGAGCGGCTTCAGCCGCGATGCTTTCGCCTGGGCGTCCGCTCCCCTCCCGGAGAGCATCGCGGCTGAAGCCGCTACTACCCGGCCCCCACCGGGAAAGACCGTGGACGGGTTCCGGAAGGGCGGCTATTGCCCGCCCGGCAACACATAAAGCAGCACGGCCAGGAAGTGCAGCACGCTGCCGGCGAGCACGAAGAAATGCCACACCGCATGGTGGTACGGCAGCTTGCGCCACAAGTAGAACGGCACGCCCAGCGTATAGGCCACGCCGCCGGCGACCAGCAGCGCCATGCCGCCGGCCTGCAAGTGCTCGAGCAACGGCTTGAACGCCACCATGCCGACCCAGCCCATCGCCACGTACAGCAGCACGGCAAGCCCGCGGCGCTTCATCAGGCCCAGTTCCAGCGCACTGCCCAGCAGGGCCAGCGACCAGATCGTGGCGAACAGTCCCCAGCCCCAGGCACCCGGCAACGCGACCAGGGTGAACGGCGTATAGGTGCCTGCGATCAGCAGGTAGATCGCGATGTGGTCGCAGATGCGCAACCGGCGTTTGGCCGTCTCGCCGCGCACCGAGTGGTACAGCGTGGAGGCGGTGTACAGCAGGATCAGCGAGCTGCCGTAGACGGCGCTGGCCGTCACCGCGCGGGCCCCGCCATGCATCGCGGCGAACGCCACCAGCACGGCCAGCCCGGCGATACTGAGCAGGATGCCGATACCGTGGATCACGCTGCTGGCAAGCTCGTCGCCGTCGGCGTAGCGCGGTACCGGCATGGCAGTGGCTGCGGTCATGGATGGCATTCCCGTGGAGACATCGAGCGCCCCTCCCGAGGCCCTGGCGTCTACTTTAACCGGCCGCAACAGCCTTGCATACTTGCGCGTATTGTCGCGCCGGGAGTTCGACGGCAGTGCCCGGGCCGGCCACTTTTCGCCACGCCACGACACGGCGTCATCCGTGCATTTCCGGGCAGGGTTTACCGGCGGGCGCCGGCAGCGTCTTTTCGCGATCCACACGTTAAGCGCGTCATCACAATCACTGCACATCTCTTCAAGACGGATTCAGGCAAAGTCTGTCATGCGGGCGTCACCTCCCCTGAAGCCCGCCTTCCCCGACCCCGCCCCCGCGGGGTTCTTTTTTGCCTTCCGCCCGGAGACGGAACCGTGCCCGGAAGGTATGCGCCCATAAGCATGCGGCATCCCCCGCACGCCGGCCGCGGGCCCTCCCGCCCCGAAGCGCGGCAAGCACCCCGCCCACGCATGGCCGTCCATACGGCTATTGCACACGAACATCGGAAAGGCATAGGCTGGACCCGCGCCAGCACGATCCCCCTGCTTCCCCGGCAGCGTGCGACGCCACAATCCACATCGTCGTCAGGAGGTCGCCCATGTCGTCCGCAAGCCTGGCTGTCCCTTCCCGTGCGCATCCGGATCCGGTGCGCATCGCCGCGCTCAGCGCCACCATCGCCCACAACCTCGCCGCCTTCGTCGTGGCCATCCGGCCGAAGGCGCCGGCACTGATGCCGGCCACGCTCCCGCACACCTCACTGCTGGTGCAGTGGATCGAATTCCCGAAACCGGCACGACCACCTCCACCCGTCGTGGTGAAGCCGCTGCCGCCGAAGCCGGTAGCGGTGCCGCACGCGACCCCCGCGGCAGTCCATCCACCGGTGATCGTGCCCACCGATGAAGGCCGCATCGCCGCACCACCCACACCCGTGGCCCCACCCTCGACGATGCCGCTTGCCGACGCCACGCCGACACCCGCCGCGCCCGTCGAGGCCACCCTGGCCTACCGTTCCGCCCCGTTGCGCTACCCGCACGCAGCCCTTCGCCAGCACCTGCAGGGCACGGTCGTGCTGCGCGTGCTGGTGGACGAAATCGGCAAGCCCGTCGACGTGCAGATCGTGCACAGCAGCGGCTACGCGTTGCTGGACCACAGTGCGCGCGAACAGGTGCTGTGCGGTTGGCGCTTCACGCCGGCAACGGCCAACGGTCACCCCGTGCGGGCCTGGGCGCAGGTGCCGGTGAGCTTTGCCCTGCGCCAGTTCTGACAAGAACCGTTCACAACTTCCTTGTCGAGCGAGCGCACGGCTCCAAAGGTAGGAGCGGCTTCAGCCGCGATGCTTTCCAGGCTTTCCGGATGCCATGCCAAAGCATCGCGGCTGAAGCCGCTCCTACCACAGCCCCGAACACTTCAAGACCGCCGCCTTCTTTTTCTGCGGCGGCCTCGATCTCTACCCACGCTAAACCCGGAAGGGCCAAACGAAAAAGCCCGCCCGGCCACCACGGCCGGAGCGGGCTTTTCCACACGCGAGTTCGTCGGCGCGGGATTCGTCAGTGCGACGGCTGCGGCACCGCCGGCTTGCGCCGTGCGGCATGCACCACCGCCCACACCAGCCCCACCAGCAACAGGGCGGGCAGGCAAAACGGCAACAGCGCCAACAGCACGAACGGCGCCACCATCAGCAGCACCACACCACCGATCAACAGGCCCACCATCCCGGCGATCAGGCCGAACAGCCCGCCAACCAGCGCGAACGCAAACTTGAACACCAGGCCGATCAGGGCGAACGCGAACCACAGCGCGCCTACCGCCAGCAATACCAGCACGCACATTTCGATCATTTCCATATCTCCCATGGACGGCACACCCGGTGCCTTGTCGAAGGCTTGGATGCGGCTCACGGCCCGAGGGTTTGAAGTCCATCCACGCCAAGCAGCATAGACCGATGCCCAACACGTGCCATGTTGCGAAAGTCATAGCCAAAACCGGCATTGGGCTTACGCCGACTTAACGGTGTGCATGCTCCACTGGCCGCCGTTTCCCCCATGGCTGGCCAACATGCGCAGGCATCGACACCACCTGAAAACCTTGCGCGACGTCGCCCTGGCGCACGCGCGCGACCCGCATCCCGACCTGGCCTCGCTGGCCCGCGAACTGGGCAGCGTGGTCCACCGCGACGCCATCGGGCTGGCGAACGACCTGGCCACCCTGCGCCAGCCGCGCCACGGCTTCCGCCGCATGCTGCTGGCGCGCCGCAACTTCGGCAACAGCTCGGCCAGCGTGCTGCTGCTGGCCTGGCCCCCGAACCACGTCACGCCGTCCCACGACCATGCCGGCCTGTGGGGGCTGGAAATGAGCCTGCACGGCGCCCTGGAAGTGGAATCGTGGGCGCATTCGAACGGTGCCGACGCATGGCAGTTGCGCGGACGCGACTGGCTGGGCCCGGGCGACGCGCTCTGGTTCGACGCAGGCAAGGAAAACATGCACCGCTGCCGCAACCTGTCGCGTCATGAGATCGCGCTGAGCCTGCACGTCTACGGCGGCGACCTGACCGACTGCAACGCCTACGAGCAGGATGCCCAAAGCCGTCGCTGGCGCGCCCAACCGCAACACCTGCGCATCGACGGCGCACTGCGCGTCTGACCAATCCACCCCATGCCGGGAGCCGCATGTTTCGACGTATCGCCATCATCGGCGGTGGCGCCGCGGGCGCTACCCTGCTCAGCGAACTGATCGGCCGTCGCACGGCGCTGCCGTTGCACCTGGACTGGTACACCGGCCCCGGCACGCCCGGCCGGGGCGTCGCCTATGCCACCCGTTCCCCACGCCACCTGCTGAACGTGCGCGCCGCCTCCATGGGCATGTTCGCGCATCGCCCCGGCGGCTTCCTCGAATACGCGCGGCGCGACGATCCCGCCATCGCCGCCACCGACTTCCTGCCGCGCCGGCTGTATGGCGATTATCTCGAGGAAGAAACCGCCCACGCACTGGCACTGGCGAAAGCCCATGGGCACGACGTGCACGTGGTGCCCTTCGCGGTCGACGCGATGGTGCCCGAACACGACGGCGTCAACGTGCTGCACGGCGACGTGGAAACCCGCGTCGAAGCGGCCGTGCTGGCGCTCGGCGCACTGCCGCCGCAGCCGCTGCCCGGCGTGAGCCAGGCCGCTATCGACAGCGGCCGCTACATCATTGAACTGTGGCACTTTCTCGTCGACCCGGCCGATGCGCCGCCGCCCCGGCGTGTCGCCGTCGTAGGGCTGGGCCTCACCGCGGTGGACATGCTGCTGGAACTGTCCGCACGCTGGCCGGATACCGGATTCGTCGCGGTTTCGCGTCACGGCCGCCTGCCCGAAACGCACCTCGAACACATCGGCTCGCCGCCCGAAGACGGCGATGCCCTGCCCGCCGCCATGCGCGATGCGCCCGCCACGAGCAGATGGCTGCACCTGCTGCGCGAAGCCTGCCGCCAGGGTGACGACTGGCGCAGCGTGGTCGACGGGTTGCGCCCACACCTCGCCAGCCTGTGGGGCGAATTGCCCGGCGAGGAACGCGCACGTTTCCTGCGCCATGCGCGCGGTCACTGGGAACGCGCCCGCCATCGCATGCCGCCCCGCGTGGCCGAGCGCATGGCCGCACTGGAACACGAAGGGCGGCTGCAACGCGTGACCGGCCGGATTCGCGCCGTCGAAACGGACATCGACGACGACTTGCGGCTGGAGCTGGTCGCACCCGGCCATGCCATCGCCCCGCTGCACGCGGAGCTGGTGATCCAGGCCACCGGCCTCGACACCGACGTGCGCCGCACCCCGCATCCCCTGGTGCGCCAACTGGTCACCAACGGCCACGTCCTGCCCGACCCGTTCGGCCTCGGCTGCGTGGCCGAAACGGATGGCCGGCTGCATCACGACGGCGGCCCGTGGCCACGCCTGTTCGCACTCGGCGCCCTGCTCCGCGGCACGCTGTGGGAATCCACCGCCATGCCGGAAATCCGCCAACAGGCACGCCAACTGGCCGACCGCCTGCTGGCCCAATAACACCCCTGACGCCCCTGCGGCACACCCCTTGCCGGAGCCCGCTCGCGGGCGATGCTTTTGTTCTCCGCCCCATATACGCCAGAGCAAGAGCCTCGCCCAGCACGTCCTTACACCATCGCCTCCCCACGGTAGGAGCGGCTTCAGCCGCGATGCTTTGGGCTGGGTGTTAGAGACGGTCTGAACAACCAACTTTTGCACGTCATTCCTGCGAATTGCCCGTCATTCCTGCGAAAGCAGGAATCCAGCGACTTGACGCCCCCGAACCCGAAAGGCACTGGATGACCAGACATGCGTCTGTTGAAAAGTGCCTCCTGCTTTCGCAGGAATGACGCTTCATCGGTTGGCTTGGGGATCTCGAACAGGTTCCCAGAAAGATCATCGCGGCTAAAGCCGCTCCTACCCCAGAATGGTGCGCCTGCAGGAAAAAGATCGCGAACCAACTCCAAGGAAGGCTTGATTTTGTTCGTCAGTCCTGCGAGGCACTTTTCAACGGCGAAGCTGCTCCAGCCGTGCCCCAAGACCACTGAAAGCAAAGACGCTGGACGACCATACATTCGCCTTTTGCAAAACGCCTCGCTGGAATGACGAGCAAAAAACCGATCGGCCAGACCTTCCCAACGATACAAGCATGCGCGCGCACCGGACGCGACCACGGACAGGCTCTCGCTGCCACCTGCATGCAGGTAAGCTGCACGCGATGAACCTGTCGCTGCTCACCATCGCCCTGGTACTGGTGCATCTGGCCGGCCTCGCCGCCGCCACGCATCCGGTGATGCACACGCGTACGCCGCAGGGCGCGTTCGCCTGGGCGCTGGGGTTGATCCTGCTGCCCTGGCTCACCCTGTTGCCCTACCTCTATCTTGGCCGCCGCCGTTTCCATGGCTACGTGGACCAGCACCGCCGCCATCGCCGGCAATTCGACCACGCGCGCCAACCCGCCACATCGCCACCCGATCCATCCTGCGAACGCTACGCGGCGGCATGCAACATGCTGCACGCCACGTTCCACCCGGGCCAGCAACTGCGCCTGCTGGTGGACGGCGACATGACCTTCGCGGCGATCCTCGACGCCATCGCGCAGGCCGAGCACTACGTGCTGGTGCAGTTCTTCATCTTCCACGACGACGGCCTGGGCCGGCGCATGCAGCAGGCGCTGCTGGAACGCGCCGCCGCCGGCGTCGAGGTCTGCGTGCTGTACGACGGCATCGGCAGCCACGCGCTACCGCGCCACTATGTGGAAGCGCTGCGCGCCGGTGGCGTGGCCATCCACCCCTTCGCCACGCAGCGGCGG
>Ga0164242_10009704_pt1 | contig 10354 bp, 9 predicted proteins | sample OricomgcompostMG_FD_108783 | JGI IMG/M metagenome (GOLD analysis project Ga0164242, IMG submission 108783) | Miracle-Growth compost microbial communities from Emeryville, California, USA - Original compost - Miracle growth compost (MG) ... | reverse complement strand
CGACGCACGACCCCGAACACACCACAGAGCCCCGAAAGGGAATCGAACCCTTGACCTTCTCCTTACCATGGAGACGCTCTGCCGACTGAGCTATCGGGGCAGCGCGAGCAAGGTTACACGGGCCCCGGCGGTGCCGCGAAATCCGGTCCGACGGCCCCCGCTGGCGCGGGCGCGGACCGGCGGGACCCCGGTCCCGTACCGCCCGAAGGCCGCCCGGGCGCCGCCCGCGGACCGCCCGGTGGTGCCCGCGCGCGGCCGTCAGCCGAAACGCTTCGGCTCGTCGCCGCCCCGTCCGGCCGCGTGCGACGCTCCCCGCCATGCCAGCACTCCACCGCCTGCGCGGCGCCGCCCTGGTGGCCGTCGCCGCATCCGTCGCCCTGACCGCGTGCACCGCCCATCCGAGCGGCGCCATCCCCTCCGCGCCCGCTCCGTCGGACGCGTCGGCGGCCGCGCTGACGTGGCCCAGCGCGATCGACCCGGCGCAGGCCCAGGGCGCGTTCTACGTGGTCTGGACCGACGTCGAGGAGGCCTCGCAGGGCGCGAAGGTGCTCCAGCCCGAGGTCGACAAGCTCTCGACGCTCGGTTACCAGACGATCCCCTGGGACCCCGCCTGCCAGGAGCACGCCGCCGAGCAGCTGACCGCCCTGACGAGCTACAAGAAGCCGCTCGGCGTCGGCCTCGCCTTCGCGACGGCGCGGGACGCCGGCGTCTTCAGCACGCTGTACAGCGGCAAGGGGCGGACCGTCTCCGTCACCGAGGGGACGTACACCTGCCAGAAGTGAGGCGCGCACGACGAAGGCCCGGACGCGATCGTCCGGGCCTTCGTCGTTGCGTGGCGGGTGAGGGATTCGAACCCCCGTAGGCGTTGCCAGCTGATTTACAGTCAGCCCCCTTTGGCCACTCGGGTAACCCGCCGGGGCGCTGCTCGTGGTCTCGGGCCGCCGGGGCGACCCGCCCCCGGAGCGGCGTGCCGTGGAAGGATAGCAACTCCGGAGCAGTGGTCGCGAAACGCGAGGAGGACCAGGGCATGGCGAGCGAGTCGTCGTTCGACGTCGTCAGCAAGGTCGACCGGCAGGAGGTCGACAACGCGCTCAACCAGGCTGCGAAGGAGATCGCGCAGCGGTACGACTTCAAGGGCGTGGGCGCCTCGATCGCGTGGAGCGGCGAGAAGGTGCTGATGGTCGCGAACTCGTCCGAGCGGGTGCTCGCGGTGCTCGACGTGTTCCAGAGCAAGCTCGTCAAGCGCGGCATCTCGCTCAAGTCGCTCGACACGGGCGACGGCGAGCCGAAGCCGTCGGGCAAGGAGTACCGGCTCGAGGCGTCGATCAAGGAGGGCCTGTCCTCCGAGGTCGCCAAGAAGCTCGCCAAGATCGTGCGCGACGAGGGTCCGAAGGGCGTCAAGACGCAGATCCAGGGCGACGAGCTGCGCGTCTCGGCGAAGGCCCGGGACGACCTGCAGGCCGTCATCGCGCTGCTCAAGGGCTCCGACGTCGACGCGGCGCTGCAGTTCGTCAACTACCGCTGAGGCGACACGACGCCGGGCCCGACTCCTGCGAGTCGGGCCCGGCGTCGTTCGTCGTCAGTAGCGCGTGATGCCGCCCTGCTGCTGGGCCATGCCCTCGAGGCGCGCGATGCGGTCCGCCATCGGGGGGTGCGTGGCGAACAGGCGAGCCATGCCCTGGGCCTTGAACGGGTTCGCGATCATCAGGTGCGACACGTTCTCGAGCTTCTGGTCCTTCGGCAGCGGGCGCGCCTGCGTGCCGGCCTCGAGCTTGCGCAGCGCGGACGCGAGCGCGAGCGGGTCGCCCGTCAGCGTCGCACCGTCCTCGTCCGCGTCGTACTCGCGCGTGCGGCTGATGCCGAGCTGGATCATCGTCGCGGCGAGCGGCGCCAGCAGCGCGAGGAGCAGGCCGGCGAGCGGGTTCCCCCCGTCGCGGCGATCGCCGCCGCCGCCGAAGAACAGCGCGAACTGCGCGAGCGACGTGATGACGCCCGCGATCGCGGCGGCGATGGACGACGTGAGGATGTCGCGGTTGTAGACGTGCTGCAGCTCGTGCCCGAGCACGCCCCGCAGCTCCCGCTCGTCGAGGAGCTGCAGGATGCCGGCCGTGCAGCACACGGCCGCGTTGCTCGGGTTGCGACCCGTCGCGAACGCGTTCGGTGCCATGGTCGGCGACACGTACAGGCGCGGCATGGGCTGCTTCGCCTTCGTCGAGAGCTCGCGCACGATGCGGTACATCGCGGGCTGCTCCGCCTCGCTGACCGGCACGGCGCGCATCGACCGGATCGCGATCTTGTCGCTGTTCCAGTAGCTGACGAACGTCATGACGAGACCGATGGCCGTGAAGAGCAGCAGGAACCTGGGCGTCCCGCCGCCGAGCAGCCAGCCGATGCCGAGCAGCACGGCCCACATGAAGCCGAACAGCGCCGCCGTCTTGAGGCCGTTGTAGTGCCGGTGCCCCATGGGGGTCCTTCCTCTCGAGGTGCTACCCCGGCAACGCGCGCGGCGTGCCCGGCGTTCCCGTGAGCGACGACACGGGCGGCTGCGCCAAGCGTGGCACAGCCGCCCGTGGGGTCGCGGGACGCGTCAGAGCGGCGAGGAGGTCCGTCCGAGGGAGACCTCGACCATCTCCTCGCGCGGCACGACCTTGATGCGCTCGCGGCCGTGCGGCTCGCCGAGGCCGCGCTCGTACGCGTCGAGCAGCTCCCAGCCGGACCAGTCGATGACGTCGACGCCGCGCTGCGCGAGGAAGTCGACGACCGCCTGCGGGTCGCGATCGGTGGCGGAGTAGAACGCCTCGCCGCCGGCCTCGACGTCCTCCGTCAGGTGGCGGATCGTCTCGGACGCGTCCGACTTGGTGTGGCCGATGAGGCCGACGGGACCGCGCTTGATCCAGCCCGTCGCGTAGACGCCCGGCAGGTGCTCGCCGTCGACGTCGATGACGCGGCCCTCGCGGTTGGAGATCACGCCCGCCACGTCGTCGAACGGGATGTCGACGAGCGGCGACCCGAAGTAGCCGACCGCGCGGTAGACCGCGCCGACCGGCCAGTCGTGGAACTGACCGGTGCCCGTGACGTTGCCGTCGCCGTTGAGCGCGGTGCGCTCGGTGCGGATGCCGACGACCTTGCCGTCCTCGCCGAGGATCTCGGCCGGCCGGTGCAGGAAGTGCAGGTGGATGCGGCGGCTCGCCGTGTTGTCCTCGGGCTCCTTGAGCGTCCAGTCCGTGAGGGTCTTGACGACCTGCTTGGTCTGGTTGCTCGAGTGGATCGCGGCCATCGAGCCCTCGTCGAACTCGAAGTCCTCCGGGTACACGATGACGTCGACGTCCGGCACGTGGCCGAGCTCGCGCAGCTCGAGCGGCGAGAACTTGACCTGCGCCGGCCCGCGGCGCGCGAAGACGTGCACGTCCGTGACGGGGCTGGCCTTGAGCACCTCGTACACGTTGGCCGGCACGTCGGTGGGCAGCAGGTCGTCGGCGTGCTTCGCCAGGATGCGCGCCACGTCGAGCGCGACGTTGCCCGCGCCGAGCACCGCGACGACCTGGTCGTCGAGGGGCCACGTGCGCGGCACGTCCGGGTGGCCGTCGTACCAGCTGACGAAGTCGGCCGCGCCGTACGAGCCGTCGAGGTCGACGCCGGGGATCGGCAGCGCGGCGTCGCGGATCGAGCCCGTCGAGAAGATGACCGCGTCGTAGAACTGGCGCAGGTCGTCGAGCTTGAGGTCGGTGCCGTAGTCGACGTTCGCGAGCAGCCGGATGTCGCCGCGCTCGAGCACCTTGTGCAGCGCGACGATGATCTGCTTGATCCGCGGGTGGTCGGGCGCGACGCCGTAGCGGACGAGGCCGAACGGCGCGGGCAGCCGCTCGAACAGGTCGATGCTGACGTCCAGGCCGGTCTTGGACAGGATGTCCGAGGCGTAGATGCCGGCCGGACCGGCGCCGACGACGGCGACGCGCAGGGTCGGGGTGCTCACGAATCGGGGCCTTCCGGTCGGGGTAGCCCTCGCGGGGACTCACGCGTCGGAGGGCTGGGCTCGGCGCCAGTCTAGGACGACGCCCAGCAGGCGGACTGCCTGTCCGCCAGCATGCGGACACCGGCGGCGGCCGTGTCGGCGCGCGTCCTTACAGTCGCGGGCGTGGAGAGACCCCGTGGCTGACGACCCGACGACGCCCGGCGTCCCGGCACGGGCGCGCGCGTCCGCTCCCCCGGCCGCCGGCGGCCCGGCCCGCTCGGGGCTCGCGGCGGGGCTCGGCGCGTTCCTGATCTGGGGCGTGCTGCCGCTGTACTTCCCGCTGCTCGAGCCCGCCGGGCCGGTCGAGATCATCGCGCACCGCGTGGTCTGGTCGCTCGGCTTCTGCGTGCTCCTGCTGCTCGTGACCCGGTCGTGGCGCGCGTTCGTCACCGTGCTGCGCTCGCCGCGGACGGTCGCCGTGCTCGGGCTCGCCGCGGTGCTGCTCGCCGTCAACTGGCTCGTCTACGTCTACGGCGTGCTGAACGATCACGTGGTCGACGCGGCGCTCGGCTACTTCGTCAACCCGCTCGTGACGGTGGCGCTCGCGGTGCTCGTGCTGCGCGAGCGGCTGCGGCGCGTGCAGTGGGTGGCGCTCGGGTTCGGGGCGGCGGCGGTCGTCGTGATCACCGTCGGGTACGGGCGCCTGCCGTGGATCGCGCTCGTGCTCGCGGCGTCGTTCGGCACGTACGGGCTGATCAAGAACCGCGTCGGGCGCAGCGTCGCCGCGCTGCCCGGGTTCGCCGTCGAGACCGTGGTGCTCGCCCCGCTCGCGCTCGGCTACCTGCTCGTGATCGGCGCGCGCGGCACCGGCACGTTCGGCGCGCACGGGACGTGGAACTCGCTCGCGCTCGCGTCGGCGGGTGTCGTGACGACCGTGCCGCTGCTGCTGTTCAACTCGGCGGCACGGCGGCTGCCGCTCTCGGTCGTCGGGCTGATCCAGTACGTCACGCCCGTGCTGCAGTTCGTCATCGGGGTGACGGTCGGGCACGAGCGGATGCCCGTCGCGCGGTGGGTCGGGTTCGGCCTCGTGTGGGTCGCCCTCGCGATCCTGACGGTCGACGGGCTGCGTGCCGCGCGTCGGGCACCCCGGGCCGCCCCGCGGCCGGGACGCGAGGGCTCCGCCGTCAGTGCGTGACGACGGCGTCGACCACGACGACCGTCACGTTGTCCCGCGCGCCCGCCGCGAGCGCCGCGGCGAGCAGGCGCTCGGCCGCGGGCTGGGCGTCGGGCTCGGCCTTGAGCTCCGCCTCGATGCGCGCGTCCGGCAGCGCGTCCGTGAGCCCGTCGGAGCACACGAGGATGCGGTCCCCCGGGCTGATCGGCAGCCAGTGCAGGTCGGGGTCCACGTCGAACGCGCCGCCGCCGAGCACGCGCGTCACGACGTTGCGCCGCGGGTGGTGCGCCGCCTCGTCCGGCAGGAGCAGACCGCGCTCGACGAGCTCGGCGACCTCGCTGTGGTCCCGCGTGACCTGCTCGAGCACGCCGCCGACCATGCGGTAGGTGCGCGAGTCGCCGACGTTCAGCACGAGCCAGCAGGGGACGCCGCCGTGCTCGGCGACGACGACGCCGGTCAGCGTCGTGCCCGGGCGCCGGCCCCGGCCGTGCGGGAGGTCCCGGACCGCGTCGTGCGCGCGGCGGATCGCCTCGCGCACGCGGACCTCGTCGAGGTCGGGCGCGTCCGAGAGCGCCGCGAGCGTGCGGACCGCGGTCGCGCTCGCCACCTCGCCCGACTCGTGGCCGCCCATGCCGTCGGCGACGACGAACAGGCGGCCCTCCACCCAGGCGGTGTCCTCGTTGTTCGGCCGGCCGCCGGGGTCCGTCGCGACGCCGACGGACGTGGAGACGCTCATCGACCCTCGCCCGCGCCGGCGCGTGCCGCGGTCGCGGGCGGCTGGGGCGGGCGGGTCATCGTGTCCTCGAGGTCTGCCGGGGCAGGTCGTCGGTCAGCATAGGGGACCCGTCCGTCGGGGCGCGCCCGTCCGGCGCGGGTAGGGTGCGGCGGTCCGGGGAGGTGGTCGGGTGGACGGCGCTCGACGTGCGCGCGCGACGCCGCTGGGCACGGGGCTCGGCGCGCGGCCCCTCGCTCGGTCGCTGACTCGGCCGCGGGCCCGGTCCCGCGCTGCCGTCGCCGCCGCGGCGCTCGCGCTGGGGTGCTCGGCCGTGCCCCCGGCCGCGGCGACAGCCCCGTCGCCCCTCGTGGGCGCGTCCGCGTCGGCCCGCGCGGGTGCGTCCGCGTCGGCCGGCGACGGGCTCTGGTACGTCGCGGCACAGCACCTCGACGCGGCACACGCACGCTCGCGCGGCGCCGGCGTCACGGTGGGCATCGTCGACGGCCCCCTCGACCCGGCCGCGCCCGACCTGCGCGGCGCCGACGTCACCGTGCACGGGCCGTCGTTCTGCGCGACGACGCCCGGCGGGACCGCCTGGGCGCCGGCCACCGCGACGAGCGCGGCAACGCAGCACGCCACCGGCATGGCGTCCCTCGTGGTCGGCACCGGTGCGAGCGCCGACGGCGGCGGCGTGGTCGGTGTCGCGCCGGACGCGCGCGTGATCGCGTACGCCGTCCTCGCGCGACCCGGCGCGGGCAGCTCCATCGCCGCGCAGTGCCCGCCGTTCCGCGGCGAGACCCGCGGCTGGCTCGAGGGCGCCGTCGACCAGGCGATCGCGGACCACGTCGGCGTGCTCAGCATCTCGATGACGGAGTCGACCGCCGAGCCCGGCGCCGTCGCCCGCGCCCTGCACGCGGGCATCGTCGTCGTCGCGGCCGGCGCGCACGACGGGAGCGGCACGCAGCAGCCGCCCGCATCGCTCGGCGGCGTGCTCGCGGTCGAGTCGAAGGGCCCGGACGGCACGGTCGCCGACGACGCCGTGGTCGACGCGCACACCGTGCTCGCGCCCGGGGAGCAGGTGCTCCAGCCGGCGCCGGACCTGACCTCGACGACGCTCGAGAGCGGGTCGTCGACCGCGACGGCGTTCGTGGCCGGCGCGCTGGCCCTGGTCCGGTCCGCCTACCCGGCCGCGACGGCGAACCAGGTGCTCCAGGCGGTCGTCCGGACGTCGGACCGCGCCCGCGACGGCCGAGGCCTTGGCACGATCGTCCTGACGCGGCTGCTGGCCACCGACCCGGCGGCGCTGCCGGACGTGAACCCGTTCCTGACGGCGGGCACGACGCCGAGCCTCGCCGACGTCGCCGCGCCTCCGGCCCCCGCGCCCGCCCCGCGCGTCGACGCGGGAGGTCGACCGGGTGACGCGGAGACGCTCACCGCGGGCAACGGGGTGGTGCGGCCGTCCGGCCACGGTGGCGGCGGGGCGGTCGCGGCGCTCGGCGCGCTCGTGCTGGTGCTCCTCGCCGGGGCGGCGGCGCTCCGCGGCCGGTCCCGCGGCTGACGAGCCGGACCGGCGGACGAGAGCCGACGAGCGGGGCCGCGAGCCGACGGGCGGGGCCGCGAGTCGGCCGGCGGGCTGGGGTCGGCGGGCTCAGCGCGCCTCGACGCGCGCGGTGCGCTCGCCGAACCGGACCGACCAGCCCGCGCCGACGGTCGCCCGCGCGCCCGCGGGCAGCGCCACCTGAGACCCGTCCGGGCGGACGAGCACGGTGCCGTTCGTCGAGCCGCGGTCGACCACCCAGAGCCGGTCGGCGCCCTCGGGCCCGAACGCGAGGTGCGCCTTCGAGACGGACCGGTCCGGGTCGTCGATCGGCACGAGGTGCGCCACGCCCGGCTGTGGGTCCGGGTTGCGCCCGACGACGCCGTCACCGACGACGTCGACCCGCTCGCCCGTGTCGAACGCGAGCCTGAGCCCGACGGACCGCGCCGGCGCGACCGGCCGCAGGCGCGTGTGCTCGAGGTCGCCCAGGTCCTCGCCGTGCGCCGGGGGCACGTCACCCGGCGGGCCGCTGATGAGCCCGGCGTCGGCGGCCGACGCCGGGGTCGGCACCGGGGCCGCCGGGACCGCCGGGACGGGCGGCACGGGCGCGAAGGCCGCCGCGGGCACGACCGGCGTCGTCCCGGTGTACGGGTTCGGCACGTCGCCGGCGTCGCTCGTCGGCGGGACGGGACCGCCGACCCACGGCATCGACGGCGCGGCTGGCGCCGGCGGCAGAGACGGCGTCGGCGGCACAGCCGACATCGACGGCACAGCAGGCGTCGACGGCACGGCCGGCGCGGGCCGCGACGAGGGCGCCGGCGGCACCGGCGGATCGGTACGCGGCGGCAGCGCCGGCGCCGCCGGGGCCGGCCACCCGGGCGCCCGCTCGCCGGGGCCGCCGACCGTGCGTGCCACGGCGGTGGCGTACGAGCCTGCGACGTCGGCGGGAAGCGCGCGCCCCACGGCGTCGGCGCGCAGCACCACCGTGCCGGCGGCCTTGTCGTGCCAGCCGCGCTGCGCGACCCCCTTGTCCCACGCGCCCGACGCGGCGACGACCCACGCGCCGAACCCGCACGCGAGCGAGCCGAGCCCGACGACGAGCTGCCGCAGCAGGATGCGCGCGAACCCCGCGGGACGACCGGTCGTCGCGGAGAGGGTCCGGATCCGCAGCAGCGCGTTGCCGACGGTCGCGCCCGTCGTCGCCTCGGCGACCCACTGGCCGATCCCGAAGACGAGCGCCGCGGCGTCGGCGACGAGCAGTGCCGCGACGCCGGGCGCGACGGCCCGCGCCGCCGCGAAGGCGACGGCGGCCACGGCTCCCGCGGCGACGGCGTCGATCGTGAACGCACCGACCCGGACCCCGACGGGGGCGACGGAGCCCGGTGCGACCGCGAGCCCGTTCCCCGGCATGCGCGTCCCGGCGGTTCCGCTCACGTCCGACCTCCCGTCCGCGCCGCGCACCGCGACGCGCGGCCATGGTGCCAGACGGCGGGGCCGCGCCGGGCGGAGGTCACCCGTCCAGCCCTGCGGGCGTCACGAGGCGCGGTCGACCAGCGCCTCGGCAAACGAGACCAGTGCGTCCTTCACCGGCCCGGCGGGCAGCGGCTCGAGCTCGGCGATCGCCTCGTGCGCGAGCGTGACGGCCTGCGCGCGCGTCTGCTCGACGGCGGCGTCGGCGCGCAGCGCCTCGACGGCCTCGCGCAGCGCGCCGTCGTCCGACAGGTCACCGTCGAGGAGGGCGACGAGCGCGCGGTCGTCCGCCGTGCCCGCCGCCGACGCGGCGCGCGAACGCAGCAGCAGCGCCGGCATCGTCGGCACGCCCTCGCGCAGGTCCGTGCCCGGCGTCTTGCCGGTGACCTCGCCGTCGGACGTGAGGTCGATGACGTCGTCCGCGAGCTGGAACGCGACGCCGATCCGCTCGCCGAACGCCGTCACGGTGCCGACGACGCCGGCCGCGCAGCCCGCGAACATGGCACCGAAGCGGGCCGACGTCGCGATGAGCGAGCCGGTCTTGTCGGCCAGCACCTGCATGTAGTGCGTCACCGGGTCGTCGCCGTCGCGCGGACCGACGGTCTCGTGCAGCTGGCCGAGGCACAGCCGCTCGAACGTCGCCGCCTGGATCCGGACGGCCTGCGGCCCGAGCCCGGCGACCGTGGTCGATGCGCGCGCGAACAGCAGGTCGCCCGTAAGGATCGCGACCGAGTTGCCCCACACCTCGTGCGCCGCGGGCGCCCCGCGCCGCACGGGCGCCGAGTCCATGACGTCGTCGTGGTACAGCGTCGCGAGGTGCGTGAGCTCGACGACGACCGCCGCGTCGACGACCTCGCGCCGCGCGCCGTCGCCCAGCTCGGCGGTCAGCAGCGTCAGCAGCGGCCGCAGCCGCTTGCCCCCCGCGTTGACGAGGTGGCGCGACGCGTCGTCGGCGAGCGGGTCGGCGTGGGTCACCGCGTCGCGCAGCCGCTCCTCGACGAGGGCGAGCCGCGCGGTGAGGCGCTCCGCGAGCACGGGGTCGGCCAGCGGGATCGCGGTCGTGGACGTCACGGGATCGAACCTATCTGCTCGTGCGCGCGTCCCCGAACCAGCGGCCGGCCGGACCGGTCGGCCGCTGGTCGGACCGCGGCCGCCCGCCCGGCTCCGACCGGACCTCAGGGCAGGAAGTGCGCGACGTGGGAGATGGCCGACACGACGCCGGACGGGGCGACGCCGAGGATCACGGTGATGGCGAGGCACACCGCGATCGCGATCAGCGCGAGCCCCTCCGTGCGCACGACCGTCGTGGTGACGCCGTGGGCCGCGTCCGGGCCCTCGAGCACCGCGAGCGCCTCGTCCGTGCGCTCGGCGACCGCCACCCGTCCCGCGGGCGCCAGCTCGCCGACCGTGCCGTCGCTGCCGACGACGACCGGGACCGGTGCGACGTACGCCGCGGTGGTCGCGCCGCCCCCGTCGCCGACGAGCACGTCGCGCTCCCCCGACGGT
>Ga0164242_10009703_pt1 | contig 10354 bp, 6 predicted proteins | sample OricomgcompostMG_FD_108783 | JGI IMG/M metagenome (GOLD analysis project Ga0164242, IMG submission 108783) | Miracle-Growth compost microbial communities from Emeryville, California, USA - Original compost - Miracle growth compost (MG) ... | reverse complement strand
GTCGGCCTGATCGCCGTGCTGGTGGGCGTCTCCAAGGGCAACGACTGGGGCTGGGCGTCCACCGACACATTGCTGTGCGTCCTCGGTGGTCTCGCCGTGCTGGCTCTCTGGGGCCTGTTCGAGCTGCGCCGCCGGGCGCCGCTGGTCGATCTGCGCACCACCGCCCGCCGCCCGGTACTGCTCACCAACATCGCCGCGGTGCTCATCGGCTTCGGCATGATGGCTCAGTCGATCGTCGTCCCCCAACTGCTGGAGATGCCGTCGGCCACGGGCTACGGCCTGGGCCAGTCGATCCTCGAAGCCGGCCTGTGGATGGCCCCGGGCGGCCTGATGATGATGCTGCTGGCCCCCGTTTCGAGCCGCCTGATGTCGACCGTCGGCGCGAAGAAGACCCTCGCGCTCGGTGCCGCCGTCATCGGGGTGGGCTATCTGATCGCGCTGGTCCTGATGAGTGCCCCCTGGCAGCTGCTGGTCGCCAGTTGTGTCAGCTCCGCCGGGGTCGGCATCGGGTATGCCGCCATGCCGACGCTCATCCTGCAGAACGTGCCGCCGGCCGAGTCCGGCTCCGGTGTCGGCATCAACACGGTCATGCGCTCCATCGGGACGACCGTCGCCGGAGCGGTGATGGCCAGTCTGCTCACCAGCCAGACCGTCACGATCGCCCCGGGATCCGCGGCCGTCCCGTCGGCCAACGCGTTCAAGCTGTGCTTCGTCGTGGGCGCCGTCGCCGCCCTCGTCGGGGGCGCCATCGCGATGGCCATCTCCTCCGGGCACCGGTCCGCGAGGACCACGGCGGCCGCCTGCGACCCGGCACTGATCGAGGCGGCTGCCTGATCAGCGTGCCGGATCAACGCACCACGACGCGGTGGCCGGCGTCCAACCGCTTGGTCCAGCCCCGCGCGTCCAGGTGCTCCAGCAGAGGTATGGCGACGCGACGCGTCGTGCGCAACGCACCGCGCGCCTGACTCGTGGTGAACGGACCTGGCAACGTGGCGAGTTCACGCATCGCCAGGGCCGGCGCGGTCGGCAGCAGCACGACCCCGCCGTCCAGCCGGAGCAGCCGGCCGGTCCGCTCGGCTGCGGCGAGCTCCCGCCGACCCAGGCCGAGCGCGGTGAGCTCGTCCGCCTCGGGCGCCGTGAACGGCTCGGCACGAAGCCTCGACTCCAGCGCGGAGACGGCCGCCTCCGCAGGGCCGAGATCCGCCGGTTGCTGCTGCGTCGTCACCAACGGGCCACGCAGCACCAGCCCGGCCTCGCGCACGACCGCTGCGAGCAGCGACACATCAGGCAACTCGATCGCGTCTGCGGCCGCCTTGTGGGAAAGACCGGGCGACAACGGATTACGCGCACGATCGGCGTCGACCGCCCCTCGGAGCCGATCCGCCCACGCGCGCAGCGCGTGCTCATCGATCCACCAGTCGCCGTCCGAGCGCAGTCCGTCGGCGGGCCGGCCGGGCACCGCGATCCCCAGGCGCTGCAGATCTACGCTTCGCACGGCGCCGCGGCGGGCGGCCTCGGACCGGGCGTCACCGGACGGGTCGGCACCGTGCAGCACGGCGGCACGACGGCGCCCGTCACCCCGCCGTCGTAGTGCCGGCGGGTCGACGTCGAGCACCTGCACACCGCACGCGATCCGCTGAGATCCGTTGTTCCGCAGGATGATCCGGTCACCGATCGTGACCGGCAGCGGATGGGACAGCGTGAGACGGGCAGTCTCCTGGTCGAACGGCCGCAGCCGAGCAGGCACCGCGGCCGTGCCGAGGTGCACCACCACCTCGGCCGCCGCGTCATCGAGACCCGACCCGGTGGTGCGCCGCACGTCGAGCAGGGCGGACAGCTGCCAGGCACCCGGTGTGAGCAGCACGTCGCCGCGGTGGATGGCATCGGCACCGGGGGATCGCAGGTTGAGCGCGACCCGGTTGACCGGTCCCGCGCTCGCAACGGCGGACCCGTGCTGCTGCACACCGCGGACCGTCACCTCCTGCGATCCGTGCGCACCGGCGAGGAGCAGATGCTCCTCGGGGCGAAGGGTGCCGGCGGACAGCGTGCCGGTCACCACGGTGCCGGCACCTCTGATCGTGAAGGATCGGTCGATCCAGAAGCGGATCCGGCTGTCGTCCGGCGGTTTCGGCACGGCGCCGAGCGCAGCGTCCAGCTCCACGAGCAACTCGCCCAACCCGGCACCGGTGACTGCGGAGACCGGCACGATCGGAGCGTCGCGCAACCCGGTGTCCTTGAGCTCGTCGCGGACCTGGGCCGTGACGGCCGGCACCCGATCGGGTGCGAGATCGGCCCGGCTGATCGCGATCAGGCCGTGCTCGATGCCCAGCGCTGCGATCGCATCCCGGTGATCGTCGGACTGCCGGCACCAGCCCTCGTCGGCCGCCACCACGAAGCAGACGACCGGTGCGGGTCCGATGCCCGCGAGCATGTTGCCGAGGAAGCGCTCGTGACCCGGCACATCGACGAACGAGACCTCGTGGCCGGCCGGGGTCGTGGTCCAGGCGAATCCCAGATCGATCGTCAGGCCGCGGCGCTTCTCCTCGTCCCAGCGATCCGGTTCGATGCCGGTGAGCGCGCGCACCAGGGTGCTCTTGCCGTGGTCGACGTGCCCGGCGGTCGCGACGACGAACATCTCAGTCGCCGAGCGCTGCTCGCACGGCAGCGGCCAGCTGCCCGTCCGCGGCCTCGGGCACGCAGCGCAGGTCGATCAGACACCGTCCTGCGTGGACGCGCGGCAGCACCGCAGGATCGCCCAATCGCAATGCCTGGGCGGCGCTTTCGGGCAATGCGACGGCCCAGCCGGGCAAGGGCACGCCCGGTGCTCCGCCGCCGCCGACGCGTCCGTCGTGGGGCACCACCTCGCCGTCGACCGCAGCCGCCAGCGCCTCGGCACGCTGCCGGAGTCGTTCCGGGTCCGCGTGCAGCGCACGGCTGGTGGGGGCGGCCGGCCCGGTGAGGGTGGCTTCGAGGGCCGCCAGCGCGAGCTTATCGGCACGGACCGCCCGAGCGAGCGGGTGTCGCGTCATACGATCGACAATTGCCTTGCGCCCCAAGACGATCCCAGCCTGAGGGCCGCCGAGCAGCTTGTCACCGCTCGCGGTGACGACGTCCGCACCATCCGCGAGAGCGGTGGCGGCGTCGGGCTCGTCCGGGATCACGGGGTCGCGACCGAGCAGACCGCTGCCCAGGTCGACGATGAGGGGGATCGCGTGTTCCGCTGCCAGTGAATGCAATTCACCGACGGACACGGCAGCGGTGAAGCCGTCCACCCGGAAGTTGCTCGGATGGACCTTCAGCAGGGCTGCGGTGTCCGGGCCGATCGCGTCCGCGTAGTCACGCAGGTGGGTGCGGTTCGTCGTGCCCACCTCACGCAGCCGCGCACCGGTGGACGCGATGAGATCGGGCAGTCGGAACCCCGCTCCGATCTCGATGAGTTCGCCTCTGCTGACGATGATTTCGCGCCCTTGCGCAAGCGCTGTCGTCGCGAGCACCAGCGCTGCCGCGCCGTTGTTGACGACGAGCGCCTCCTCGGCCGCAGGGCACCGCGCGAGCAGCGCCGCGCGGGTGGCGGCGCCACGGGTGGACCGCGCGCCCGTGGTCAGGTCGAGCTCGACGTCGACATACTCCGCGGCTGCGACGAGCGCGTCGATCGCAGCCGGCGACAGGGGCGCCCGCCCCAGGTTGGTGTGTATGACGACGCCGGTCGCGTTGAGCACCGGATGCAGCTGGGTCGGCCTGCGTTGCAACATGCCGGCAAGCTCGTCGGTCACCTGTTCCGGCTCGATCTCACCTCGGCGCGCGCGGTCCTGCGCGACGGCCACCAGGCCACGGACGGTGTCAGCACCCAACCGCTGCGCCGCCTCCACGACCCCCGGCGACGCCAGCAGGGTGTCGGTGCGCGGGATGCGGCTGCGCGGGTCCTGCGACGACATCGGCACCTCCGGGCGGCACGGGGAACGCTCTGGCGGAGACGGACGGGAATCGAACCCGCCAGACCGAGATGCTCGGCCTCACCGGTTTTGAAGACCGGGGGGCCCACCAGGAACCCTGACGCCTCCACGCGTCAACTTACCCGCTTCCCCCATTTCGTCAGTGACGGCTCCCTCGCCGAGCGACGGTGCCATTTCACCGTCACTCGGCGCGGAGACCGTCAGTCGGCGGGACCCGGCACTCGGGTCCAGCGGTCCGGCATACCCTCGCAGGTATGACGGGCACCGAGGCACCCCTGCGACTGACCGACTTCGCGCACGGCGGCGGCTGCGCGTGCAAGATCCCGGCAGGCGAGCTCGAGGACGCCGTGCGCGGCCTGCTCGGCCAGACCGGACCGGATGTGCTGGTGGGCGTGGACGACGGAGACGACGCAGCCGCGGTCCGGGTGCGCGACGACCTTGCGGTCCTGTCCACGGCGGACTTCTTCACCCCCGTCGTCAACGATCCCTACGACTGGGGACGCATCGCCGCGGCCAACGCGCTCTCGGACATCTATGCCATGGGTGGCCGGCCGGTCGTCGCCATCAACCTGGTCGGCTGGCCGCGTGGAGTGCTGCCGATGGAGCTGATGACCGAGGTGCTGCGCGGTGGGCTGGACGTCGGCCGGCAGGCCGGGTGCCCGGTCATCGGCGGCCACACGATCGACGACCCGGAGCCCAAATACGGCATGGCGGTCACCGGCGTCGCGGACCCGGATCGCCTGTTGCGCAACGATGCCGGTGTTGCAGGTATGCCGCTGACGCTCAGCAAACCGATCGGGGTCGGGCTGCTCAACAACCGGCACAAGCAGACCGGCGACCCGATCGAGGCTGCGATCGCATCGATGACCGCACTCAACGATGTCGCTGCCAGGCAGGCACTCGCCGCCGGGGTGACGGCCGCCACCGACGTGACCGGCTTCGGCCTGCTCGGCCACCTGCACAAACTGTGCCGCGCCTCCGGCATCGGTGCCGTGCTGGACCGGGCGGCAGTCCCGGCGATCGACGGTGCGCTGGACGCGCTGGCCGGCGGATACGTCTCGGGCGGCACCCGGCGCAACCTGGACTGGGTGCGTCCACAGCTGCGAGTGGGCCCGGGCATCACCGAGGAGGACCTGCTCTTCCTGGCCGACGCACAGACCTCGGGTGGGCTGCTGATCGTCGGCGAGGTGCCCGGTTACCCGGTCATCGGGCACACCGTCGCCGGTGCGGGCATCGAGGTCCGCTGACACCCGCGCACGTCCCGGCATACCGCGCGATGCCCGGCGCACACCCAACCCCAACCCACCGACAGGACACCAAACGCACCGAAAGGACACGATAAACCGGGGTAATCCGGGCGATTTTGGTGTCCTCTCGATGCCGATGGTGTCCTCTCGGCAAAAGGCGGTGGGGGCGCGTTCGCCGGGAGGGTGCGAGCGCGTTCGGCGGGGAGGGCGCGGACCGGCGCCGGGCACGGTCAGCCGGCGCGGGCCGGCGCCGGGCACAGTCAGCCAGCGGTGGTGATGGAGTCGTTCGTGATCCCCGCGGCGCGGCGCTCCTCGAGGCGGCGGCGCTGCGGTTCGACGGTGTAGCGCGGGTCCTTCGCGGAGTTGATGCCCGCCTCCAGCACCGCGAAGCGGGTGCACGCAGACGCGGTGAGCAGTGCGCCACCCGACACCGCTGCGGTCACGCGGTTGCGGCCCAGCAGCAACGCCCCGAGCCCACCGGCGACGGCGAGCCGCTCGCTCCACCGCAACAAGCTGCCCGGTCGGCCCTGGTGCAGCGGTTCGGCGGCCACCGGATCCATCCGGCCCTCCATGTAGCGCGTGGCCATCAGATCACCGGCGACACCCATCACCGCGAGCGCACGTGCCGGGCCGGTCTCGCGGGTCGGCGTCGTCACCATCGCCAGGCCCCCCGCCGCGAGCGAGGCCGAACTGGCGAAGACGAACGGCAGGTCGCGATGTGCGGCGTTCCAGGTCGGGTTGGCCGTGTCGGACAGCAGGACCGCGGTGTAGACGGCGAGCGGGGCGCCGAAGACCGCGCCCGCGAGACCCCCGGCAGGCTCGACCGTGGTCAGCGCGCGCCGCAGCGGCCCGAGCGGCAGCCGCCCACCGGTCAGCCGGTCCACCTCGGCCGCTGCCGCCACGCCCATGCCGCCGCTGTAGAGCGTGAGGATCCAGGAGCCGAGGCTCATCGGCGAGGTGACCTTGATCGTGCGCAGCATGTTCAGGAACCGGTCGGGCCGGCCAAGGTCCTTGATGAGTGCACCGCTGCCAAGCGCAATCGCAACCATCGCGCCGATGCGAGCGTTGCGGCACAACAGCTTCCGGCCGGTGAGTTGCGCGCCGTAGGCCAGCAGCCCCGACCCGCCGGCCACGCCGCCGAGGAAGAGGTAGGCCGCGATCTCCGGCCCCCACGGCGGTGGTTTGACGATGTTGTGCCCGTAGTAGGAGCTGAATTCGACATCGGGCACCATCAGCATCTCGGCCGAGCCGTCGGTCCGTCCCGAGCGCTTCTTCCTGCGGAGCTTGCCGAACCGCCGGCCCCGCCGCTCCGGCTCCGGCGGCCGGAACTGGTCGAAGTCGGAAACCGTCACCGGCCACCCCCGAGGAACGCCACGGCGGCCGCCGCGAGCATGCCGGCCGCTGCCAGTCCGGCGCGCCTGAACATCACCGGCAGGTCGGCCGTCGGCACCCGCGGGTCCGGCGGCAGACCGTAGACCTCGGGCTCGTCCAGCAGGAGGAACATCGCGCCGGTGCCGCCGACCCCGTCGAGTTCGTTGGCTCCGTACAAGCGCGCCTCGGTCAGGCCCTGGTCGTGCAACTGCTGCACCCGATCACGTGCGGTGACAAGGAGATCCGCGTGATCGCCATACTTGATCGACGTGGTCGGGCAGGTCTTCGCGCAGGCCGGCTCCTCGCCGTCGACGAGTCGGTCGTAACACAGGGTGCACTTCTGCGCCACGCCGCGCTTGGGCACCTCGGGTTGCTCGCCCTTGCGTTCGCCGGCTCGTGTGGTGGGTGCCGCTGTGCCGTCGCTGCGTCGCTCGATCACGCCGAACGGGCAGCCCGCCACGCAGGTGCCACAGCCGTTGCACACGTCGTCCTGGACGACGACCGAGCCGAACTCGGTGCGGATCAGAGCACCTGTCGGACACACGTCGAGGCAGCCAGCATGGGTGCAGTGCTTGCACACGTCGGACGCCATCAGCCAGCGGAACTCCGGGGTGTCCGGTGGTGTCACATCTGCCGGTCTCGATACGCCTTCCCCGCTGCGCACCGTCGGCATCCCGAGATCGACCAGTTGACGCCCGGATTCGCGTGCTGCCTCGATCCGGTCATGGTCCTGCTCGATGAAGGCGACGTGCCGCCAGGTGCTCGCGCCCAGCGCCTGGGTGTTGTCGTAGGACCAGCCGGTCAGCTCCAGGTCGCCGTCGCGTGGGTTGCGGTTCCACTCCTTGCACGCGACCTCGCACGCCTTGCAACCGATGCAGATGGAGGTGTCGGTGAAGAATCCCTTGCGCGACTGCAGGTGCGGCCAGTGCGCGTCCGCAGCCGGGTCGGTGGGCCCGGAGAACTGGTGGGAACCCTTCGCGTACGCCGCCACCGACTGCGCGGTGTCCGGACTACTCACCATCGCCACCCTCCTCACGCACCTCGGTGACCCGCTGGTTGTCGGTCCGCACGGTCACCCCCGCACGGTCGTTGTATGACGCCAGCAACGCCTCCGCGTCGCGGCCTCGCGGACGACGCCCGGCGACGACATCGCACGAGCCCACCTTCGACTCCTGGATCTGGACGTTCGGGTCGAGCGTGACGCCGATCAGGTCGTTCGCCGAGTCACCGGTGACAAGCGCGTGATCGCCGACGCCCCAGTGGTAGGGCAGCCCGACCTGGTGCACTTCGCGCCCGCCGATCGTCAGCGGTTTCATCCGGTCGGTGACCAGCACGCGGGCCTCGATGACGGCCCGGGGGGAGATGATCGTGGCCCAGCCCCCGCCCGCCAGACCGCGCTCGGCGGCCAGTTGCGGCGACACCTCGCAGAACATCTCCGGCTGCAGCTCGGACAGGTAGGGCAGCCACCGGCTCATCCCGCCCGCGGTGTGGTGCTCGGTCAGCCGATAGGTGGTGAAGACGAAGGGATAGACCTCGACACCGGGATCGCCGGCACTCGGCGCCCCGAGGTTGTCCGCACGGGGGAAGATCAGCCGGGCGGGGTTCTGCTGCTGGGGGTAGAGGGCGTTGCGGACCGGCGACTCCTGCGGCTCGTAGTGCGTCGGCAACGGCCCGTCCACCAGCCCCTTGGGCGCGAACAGCCACCCCTTCCCGTCCGACTGCATGATGAACGGGTCGTCGCCGGTGAGCGCTTCGGGTCCCCCGACCGACGGGTCCGGTCGACTGTGCGGCGCGCGGTCGACGGGGAAGTCGGGCACGTCGTCGCCGACCCACTTCTGCTCGTCCTCGTCCCACCAGATGTACTTCTTGCGGTCGCTCCACGGCCTGCCGTCGGGGTCCGCGGATGCCCGGTTGTAGAGGATGCGCCGGTCGGACGGCCAGGCCCAGCCCCACAGTGACTGACTCACCCCGGGACCGCCGTGCGGCGTGCGGCGTGCGGCCTTGTTCTCGTTGTCGGCGAAGACCCCGGTGTAGATCCAGCAACCGGACGACGTCGAGCCGTCCGCGGCGAGTTGCGTGTAACTGGAAAGCAGTTCGCGCTGCCCGGTGTCCGTGGTGCGATAGCCGTTGATCTCGCGCAGCACCGACTCCGGGTCGGCGTTGCCCTGGTCGTCGACCGGGTAGTCCCAGGTCATGTCCAGCAGCGGCCGGTCGCTCTCATCCCCGGAGTCGGCGACCAGAGCGCGAATGCGCCGGCCCAGCTCGAAGAAGAAGTCCAGCTCGCTCTGGCACTGACCCGGCGGTTGGATCGCCTGGTGGCGCCACTGGAGCATGCGCTGGGTCTGGGTGAAGGACCCGGCCTTCTCCACGTGCGTCGCCGCGGGCATGAAGAAGACCTCGGTCTCGATGTCCTCCGTGCGGATCTCGCCGGCCTGGACCTCCGGCGAGTCCTTCCACCAGGTCGCACTCTCGATCAGGCTCAGGTCGCGCACCACCATCCACTTCAGGTGCCGCATGCCCTCGCGCTGCAGCTTGCCGTTCGCGGAGCCGACGGCGGGGTTCTGGCCCAGCACGAAATAGCCCTCGACCTCGTCGTCCAGCATGCTCATCGCGGTCTCGTAGGTGCCGTGCGGACCCGTCATACGCGGCAACCGGTCGAAATACCAGTCGTTCTCGGCGGTCGCGGCATCGCCGAAGTAGGCCTTCATCAGGCTCACGAAGTAGGTGTCGGAGTTGGCCCAGAAGCCCTTCTGCTCCTTGGTCCCCACGGACGCGAGGTAGTCCTGCAGGTTGTCGTGCTGGCCGGCCATCGGCATCGGCAGGTAGCCGGGAAGGAGGTTGAAAAGGGTTGGTATGTCGGTGGATCCCTGGATGCTCGCGTGTCCGCGCAGCGCCATGATGCCGCCGCCGGGCCGTCCGACGTTGCCGAGGAGGAGCTGCAGGACGGCAGCAGTGCGGATGAACTGGGCACCGAGGGTGTGCTGGGTCCAGCCGGTCGCGTAGGCGAAGCACGTCGTGCGGTCCCGGCCGGAGTTCTCGGTGACGGCTCGGGCGAGGTAGTCGAAGTCCTCGGCGGAGATGCCGCACACTTCCTGCACCAGCTCAGGGGTGTAGCGCGAGTAGTGCCGCTTGACGATCTGGAAGACGCTGTGCGGGTGCTGCAGGGTCTCGTCCCGCTCGGTCTCGGCGTGACTCATCGGCGGACCGCCGCTGCCGTAGGTGTCGCCCGGAGCGGCATCGGGGTGCGCGTGTTGCTCATCGGGGTGCGCGGAGGCGTAGCCCCACGACGACGGGTCGTACTTGCCCGTCTCGGGATCGAATCCGGAGAAGAGTCCGCCGAGGTCCTCGGTGTCGCGGAACTCCTCGCCCACGATGGTCGCGGCGTTGGTGTAGGCCACGACGTAGTCCTTGAACCACAGGTCGTGGCCGATGACGTAATTGATCAGCGCACCGAGCAGCGCCACGTCGGAGCCGGCGCGTATGGCGATGTGCCGGTCGGCGACGGCGGATGTCCTGGTGAAACGCGGATCGACGTGAATCACCTTGGCGCCGCGCGCTTTCGCCTCGGACACCCACTGGAACCCGACCGGGTGCGCCTCGGCCATGTTGCCGCCCTGCAGCACGATGCAGTCGGCGTTGGCCATGTCCTGGAGCGTTTGGGTGGCGCCGCCGCGCCCGAAGGAGGATCCCAGACTGGGAACCGTGGCGGAGTGTCAAATGCGCGCTTGGTTCTCGATCTGGATCGCGCCGGCCGCGGTGAAGAGCTTCTTGATCAGGTAGTTC
>Ga0164242_10009702_pt1 | contig 10354 bp, 12 predicted proteins | sample OricomgcompostMG_FD_108783 | JGI IMG/M metagenome (GOLD analysis project Ga0164242, IMG submission 108783) | Miracle-Growth compost microbial communities from Emeryville, California, USA - Original compost - Miracle growth compost (MG) ... | reverse complement strand
CGATACCAGCCACATCACCGACACCTGCTTCTGCGTCAGTTCCAGATGCGCGAAGGTGCCCATGAAGTGGCGATAGACCGCACCATAGGCGAGCCGGATATTGAAGCCGACCAGATCGGCGATCGCACCCACTCCGCCATCGTCGTCGGGGTCTGTCTCGATGGCCTCGGCCACGTCACATTTGTCCAAAAATATTCGCCCTTGGCCGTTTAGGCTGACTTCATAGGCACGGCGACGGCAGCGACGCAACCGCGCGCGCGGTGGCAAGACCTGATGGTTGCGGACCTGCCCTTCGCCTGTGTATCGCGCGGCAGCGCGCACGCACAGCGCAGGAGAATCGCCGATGACAAGCACCCGCCGCACCACCGTGCGCGAAGCGACAATGGCCTTGCTACGGGCCCACGGCATGACCACGATCTTCGGTAATCCGGGCTCCACGGAACTGCCGATGTTCCGCGATTTTCCTAGCGATTTCAATTATGTGCTTGGTCTTCAGGAATCGGTCGTGGTGGGCATGGCGGATGGCTTCGCACAAGCCACGCGCAATGCCGCGGTCGTCAATCTCCACTCGGCCGCGGGCGTCGGCCATGCGCTCGGAAATATATTTACCGCGTTCAAGAATCGGACCCCCCTGGTGATTACCGCGGGCCAGCAGGCGCGATCGATCCTGCCCTACGATCCGTTCCTGTTCGCGCAGGATGCGGCGGTATTTCCGAAACCCTACGTCAAATGGTCGATCGAGCCGGCACGGGCCGAGGATGTGCCCGCCGCGATCGCGCGCGCTTATCATATCGCCATGCAGCACCCCCGGGGGCCAACCTTCGTCTCCGTCCCGGTCGATGATTGGGACCAGATGTGCGATCCGGTCGAGATTCGCCGCGTCGGGCAGGAGCGCGCGGGCGACGCCGCCATGCTGGACGAAGCCGCCGCCGCGCTGGCCGCCGCCGAGCGCCCGGCCTTCGTCGTCGGCGCCGGCGTCGCGCTCGATCAGGCGTGGGACGAGGTGATCGCGCTGGCCGAGCGGCATCAGGCGCGGGTGTTCGTCTCGCCTCATTCCGCCCGCAACAGCTTTCCGGAGGATCATGCGCTGTTCGCCGGCCACCTCCCCGCTTTCCGTGAGCCGATCGTCAAGGCGCTCGACGGGCATGACCTGATCCTGCTGCTGGGCGCGCCTCTGTTCACCTACCATGCCGAAGGGTTCGGCCCGCATCTGCCGCAGGGCGCGCGTGCGTGGCAGATCGTGGATGATCCCGATCTCGCCGCATGGGCACCCACCGGCACCGCGATCGTCGGCACGATCAAGGCGTCGCTCGCGCGCATGCTGGCCGCCCCCGCGCCCGGCCCGCGTGCGCCTCTGCCGCCGCTGCCGGCCGATGGCGTGCTGACCGACGGCTATCTGATGCAGCGCATTACCGCGCTCCGCCCCGCCGATTCGCGGGTGGTGGAAGAAGCGCCGTCATCGCGCGGGCCGATGCAGCAATATCTGCCGACCACGCGGCCGGACGAATTTTTCACCACGGCCAGCGGCGGTCTTGGCCATGGCCTGCCCGCGTCCGTCGGGGTCGCGCTGGGCAGCCCCGGCCGCAAGACGATCGCGCTGATCGGCGACGGATCGGCGATGTATGCCATCCAGGCGCTCTGGTCGGCAGCGCAGCTTGGCGTCGATCTCGGCGTCATCATCATCAACAACGGGCGCTATGAGGCGCTCATCAATTTCGGGCGCTCGTTCGGCCTGCAGCAGACCGTGGGCACACGGCTGCCGGAGCTTGATTTCGTCGCGATCGCACAAGGCCAGGGCGTTCCGGCCGAGCGGGTCGATACGAAAGCCGCGCTCGATCAGGCGCTCACCACCTTGTTCACCACCCCGGGGCCGCGCCTGCTGGAAGTGGTGGTCGACTGACGCTTTTCCCCCCCGGCAGGAGGATTTTCTTCATCCGCCGGGGGGTATAGGTTTGCGCACGTGGCAACACTCGATCCCGATCTCCTGTTGCGTGCCTATTCGGTCGGCGTCTTTCCCATGGCCAGCACGCGCGAGGCCGCCGACGTTTTCTGGGTGGAGCCCAAGAAGCGCGGCGTGCTGCCGCTCGATCGCTTCCACCTTTCCCGCTCGCTCGCCAAGACGCTCCGCAGCGATCGCTATACGGTTACGGTCGATCAGGCCTTCACACAGGTGGTGTCACGCTGTGCCGAGCCGACGCCCGACCGCCCCGAAACGTGGATCAACCCGGATATCGAGCGGGCCTATGCCGAACTGCATCGGCGCGGCTACGCCCATTCGGTCGAAAGCTGGCGCGATGGCGAACTGGTCGGCGGCCTCTACGGGGTCCGGCTGGGGGCGGCCTTTTTCGGTGAGAGCATGTTCAGCCGCGCGCGCGATTCCTCCAAGGTGGCGCTGGCGCATCTCGTCGCACGGCTCCGCATCGGCGGTTTCCGTCTGCTGGATTGCCAGTTCCTGACCGATCACCTCGCCTCGTTCGGCACGGTCGAGGTGGCGCGCGATACCTATGTGGCGCTGTTGGACGAGGCGCTCGGGCTGGGCGCCGCGTCGTCGGGCGGCGCGCTGTCGGCCGCGGGAGCGGATTTCTTCGCGCTGGAAGCCGCGGGCGCGGGCGACGAGGCCACCACCGTGTCGGGCCCGATATCGGGGTGCCGCATCGCGCAGCTCTTGGGCCAGACATCGTAGAGCGGGTTCTCGACGACGTTCAGCGACGGCGATTCCTTGTAGAGCCAGCCCGAAAAGATGCGTTTCCAGCTTCCGTCGGCCATGTGCAGATCGGCCTGGACGAACGCGCCCGTAAGCTTTTCGGGCTCCCAATCCGCCGTCGTCTCGCAGGCGCGCAGGCGCACGATCAGGTTGCCGATCCGCGCCGCCTGGCCCGGATGAAGGCTGATATCGCGCGCCATGCCGTTGCGCTTGTTGAGCACGCCCAGCACGGCGACGCGCTGCGCCATCGGGGTTTCGGCCGTGACGGCAGGGGGCGATGGCGTGGCCGGCGCCTTGGGTTCTGCGGGGGTGGCCGTATCGGCGCCAGCGGGCGCGGATACCGGCGCGGCTCCCGGGGGAGCAACGACGGTTTCCTCCACCGCCGAACTTGCGCCCCAGGCAATCGCGATCAACCCGGCAAGCGCGGCGGCGATACCGGCCGCGCGGCCACGTGTCATGGCTTGGACGTCTCGCTAAGCGCCGGCTGATCGTTCGACGGACGATTGATGAACTGGCCGATCAACGCCATCAGATCCATCGAGCCCTGGGTATCGGTGATCGTATCGCCGCTCTTGAGCGGGGTTGGCGAGCCGCCGGGCGTCAGCGCGATGAACGTGCTGCCGAGCAGGCCTTCCGAAGTGATCGAGGCGCTGCTGTCGGCCGGCAGCTTGATCGACGGATCCAGCGCCATCGTCACCGCCACCTGATAGGTCTGGGGATCGAGCTTCTGATTGGAAACGCTGCCGATCTTCAATCCGCCGACGCGCACATCGGTGCCGACGTTCACGCCGCTGGCATTGGGGAACAAAGCGGTCACATGGATCGATCCGGCGCGCTCACCGCCGCCGGTGCGCTGCCACGCGAACAGCGCGAACCAGACCGCGATCGCCACAACCAGCAGGCCAACAATGGCCTCGCCGAAATTCTCTCGGAACACCGCCTTCATCGCCTAGTTCGGGCTCCATGCCTCATAATCGCCGGTGGCTGCGGCGCGATTGCCGCCCCGTTCCAACGCACCGGCCGGCCGATAGGCTTCCATCGTTCCGGTCAGGTTCGGCAATGGCGGCTTCTGCCAGGGCCGGGGCGCGGGCAATTCATCGGGTACGGCATCTGTGGTGCCGTGCAGCCAGCCATGCCATTCGGGCGGAACGCGGCTCGCATCGTTCGATCCGTTATAGATCACCCAGCGGCGCGTGCTGCCCTGTATCGGCTTCTTCGATTCGAAATAGACATTGCCGGCGGCATCGCTGCCGACCTTGCGACCGTGACGGCGGCTGAACAGCGCGGTTCCAAAGGTGGCGCCGTTCCACCACGTGAAGATGCATCCCAAAACGCCCATGAATCCCCGCTTAGCCGAATCTCCGGCGCGCGCAACGCTCTAAGGCAATCTCGCGCTGCATGATTTGCGCGGCGGGCCATGGGAAAGACGGATCGGCCGCGCTCCGCCAGGCCCGGCACATCACCGTCGTCCAAACTTTCTCGAAGGCCGGCCGCACCGCGACCGTCAAACCAGCGAGCGGACGGCCCCTACCATTTTACCCGATCGCCGGCCTTGATGCCGGCGCGCGCCGCCGCGCCGCCGTTCAGCTCCAGCACGGCGGCGACGGGCTCGGTCGAATCGCGAGTCGCCAGCGTCAGTGGCGGCACGTTCGCGATGATCGAAGAGATCGTTCCGTCCGCGCGGATGAAGACCATATCGAGCGGAATCAGCGTGTTTCTCATCCAGAAGCTCGCCCGGCGCGGCGGATCCATCGGAAAGATCATGCCATGATCGGCCGGCATCGCCTTGCGATACATGAGGCCCAGTTCCTGCTCGTCCGGCGTACGCGCCACCTCGACGCGGAAGCGCACCGTGCGATGGGGAGTGCGGATCGAGAGCGGCACGGTCGATCCGTTGCGGACCTGCGCCGGGCTCGGCTCCGCGTGGACCGGGCTGACGATGGCGGGCAGCGCCAGCAGCGCCGCCAGAGCGAAAAGCTTCACGCGTCCAGCTCTATCGTTACCACGAGCGGGCCCTTGCGCCCTTCGGCGATGCGTGCGCGCAACGGCTGTTCGGGCTCCAGCCCCGTCATCCCGGCGCGGCGTACTGTTTCCATGTGAACGAAAATGTCCGGGCCGCCCTCCTCGCGCACGACGAAGCCATAGCCCTTCAGCTGATTGAACCATTTGACGCGCACCGACTCGACCGGGCCCGCCTCATCTTCCAGCGCCAGCGGGTTGACGCGATCGGCCGCGCGCCGTGCGATCAGGTCCGCATCGGGGCCCGTGGCGGTGGTCAGATCGATCTCGACGACCCGGCGTGCCTGGAGCCCGCGCTCGCGCTGGACGGCCTCGCACACCACGCGCGTCCCTTCCGGCAGGGTGCGCCGGCCATGATCCTTCAGTACAGAAAAATGAACAAGAACATCGCCTTCGCCCGCATCGCCGACGATGAAGCCGAACCCGCGCGTGGCGTCGAACCACTTGACGTTGCCGCGGACGACCGTCGCGCCTTCATCGTCGCTGGATCCGGGATCCGACGTCACGCCTTCGCTCCCCAATACCCTCTCAGGGGTCAACAGGACCGCGTCCAAGTCGTCCATTTTTAATTGTCGCACCGACATATCTTGCTGGAACTATCATCTTTACGGGAAATCGGAAGGTCAAAACTTGCTTAACCATGATCTCGGGCTCATTCTTCCGTTGGAATGACCCCGATTGCCGAGTTCACAACACGGCGGGCGACTTCGAACGCATGCCCGGCCCGCAGCATCGCGGCCAGAGCGCGCCGGCGCCGGTCCTCGTCCAGCGGCGCCACCGCATAAGGCCCGATCCGCTTCCTTCGCGCGAACAGCAACGCGGATTCCAGCGCGCTTTCGCGTGCCGTGGCGCAAACCGGCTCGGCATCCTGCGCATCGATGCCTGCTGCGTAGAGCGCCTGCCCGATCCGCCGCGCCCCGAAGCCGCGCCGCGCGAGCGCCGCGCCGCGCGCCGCCGCAAATGCGGCGTCATCGACATAACCCAGGGCCACGCATCGCGCGACGATCGCGTCCACCGGCGGCGCGCCCTCCCCCGCCCAGCCCCTTTCGGCGATCTTGCGGGTAAGATACTGCGCCAGCCTGGAGCGGGTCGTTGCATAGCGCCCCACATAACTGATCGCGAGCGCCTGGAGTTGTGCTGCGTCAAACGGCGGACGTCCCGATCCGGCCCGATTCTGATTACGGCGTGACATGCGCCATCTTTGTGCCACACTGGAGCCGGATTTTGAACGCGGCGACCCGCTTAGTCATGGTTGGAACCTCCGCATCGTGCGGAAACAGAGGAGCCGGTCAAAACGTGCAGAGGTGTGGGGCGAAGACTGAATTGGCACCAACGCCGACCGATGATCATCTGCCGCGCCGTCTTGCCGACTTCGCGACGCTCGGCGAAGCGCTCGATTACGCCGCGCATGGTGTGCGCGGGCTCAATTTCCACGATCCGCGCGGCGCGCTGGTGCGCCCTTATCCCTTCGCCGAGCTGCGCGCCGACGCGCTCGCCACCGCCCATCGCCTGATCGCGCGCGGCATCCGTCCCGGCGATCGCATCGCGCTGCTCGCCGAGACGGGGCCGGATTTCGCCGCCGCTTTCTTCGGCGCGGTCTATGCCGGCGCATGGCCGGTGCCGCTGCCGCTGCCGACATCCTTCGGCGGCAAGGAAGCCTATATCGATCAGCTCGCGGTGCAGCTTGGCAGTTCCGATCCGTGTCTGCTGCTCTATCCGCACGAACTGGCGACGATGGCCGAGGCGGCCGCCGGCGGGGACATCCCCGCGATCGCTTATTCCGCGCTGGCCGCGGAAGCGGCACCGGTGGCGGCATTGCCCACGGCCATGCCCGACGACATCGCCTATCTGCAATATTCGAGCGGATCGACGCGCTTTCCGCATGGCGTAGCCGTCACGCATCGCGCGCTTCTGTCGAACCTCGCCGCTCATTCGATCGGGATGAAGGTGGGCGATGGGGATCGCTGCGTCTCCTGGCTCCCCTGGTATCATGACATGGGGCTGGTCGGCTGCCTGCTGTCCCCCGTCGCCAACCAGGTTTCGACCGACTATCTCAAGACCGAGGATTTCGCCCGGCGCCCACTGGCGTGGCTCGATCTCATCAGCCGCAATCCCGGCACCACGCTCTCTTACTCGCCCACCTTTGGCTACGATATCTGCGCGCGGCGCATATCGAGCCAGACCAACGCACCGAACCGGTTCGATCTGTCGCGCTGGCGCGTGGCGGGCAACGGCGCCGACATGATCCGTCCGGACGTGATGCAGGCGTTCGTCGATGCTTTCGCGGACGCCGGCTTCCAGGCTTCGGCATTCCTTCCCTCCTATGGCCTGGCGGAAGCCACGCTGGCGGTATCGATCATGCCGCCCGGCGAGGGCATCGTGGTCGAGCTGGTGGAGGAAACCGAGCTTGCCGGCGGCGCCGCGGGCGCGGCCGGCCGGCCGCAACGCTATCGCGCGGTCGTCAATTGTGGACGCCCGGCACGCGAAATGGAGATCTCTATCCGCGACGAGGACGGCCATGCGCTGCCCGATCGCGCGATCGGCAAGGTCTGGTGCCGTGGCCCCTCGGTGATGGCGGGCTATTTCCGCGATGAGGAAGCAACCGCCGCGTGCCTCGTCGACGGCTGGCTCGATACCGGCGACATGGGTTATCTGAGCGACGGCTACATCTACATCGTGGGCCGCGCGAAGGATATGATTATCATCAACGGCAAGAACCATTGGCCACAGGATATCGAGTGGGCGGTGGAGCAATTGCCGGGTTTCAAGGCCGGCGATATCGCCGCCTTCGCGATTACCACGCCGGGCGGCGAGGAAACGCCCGCCGTCCTCGTCCAATGCCGCACATCCGATCCCGCCGAGCGCGCGCGCCTGCGGGACGAGATCCGCGAGAAAGTGCGGGCGATAACCGGCATGAACTGCGTCGTGGAGCTGGTTCCGCCCAAGACGCTGCCGCGCACCAGCTCGGGCAAGCTGAGCCGCTCGAAGGCGCGCAACCTCTATCTCTCTGGCGAGATGGAGCTTTACGACCTCGCGGCGTAGGCCTCGCCGCCCTTCCCGCATCACCGCCGATCCTGCCGGCTGGTCCGCAGCCGCCTGACGGATACCGCTACCGATCGCGATCCGCGCGTTCCTGCGCCCTGGCGGCCTTGCGCGCCGCCTTTGCCTCGCGCGCTTCCTGCTTGCGGTCCCGCTCGCCGCGGGCGCGATCGGCCTCGCTCTGGCTGGTGGTGAGCCGGTCGTAGCTCCAGCCCGCCGCGCGCACCGGCGCGGTCGCGACATGGGCGACGGTCCGGACCACGCAGCCGGGCAGCATCGAAACCGCAAGCAGCACAAGGACATATCTCATGCCGCCTTGCTCCCACGGCATTGCGGCAAAGACGGGGCAGCCCGGGTCGTTCATGCTGCTATCGCGCCAGGGCGTCCCAAGAACGCGACGCCTCGCGCAGCCGAAACGATATTGGACAGCGCCGCGTCTAGCGGTCGGGCTTGTCGTCGCTGAAGTGCGAGGCCCATTCGTCATGGCCGCTGTTCGAGCTGAGGAAGCCCATCGCCATCAGGCCCGCCCCCAGCATCACCGAAAGGAACACGCCGCTCAGCGTGGCGATCAGCGTCACCGTTGTCAGCACGTTCATGACGTACAGATAGCTCGCCGCCGCCACGGACATCAGAACGGCGGCGATGGTGGTGAACAGCATCAGGCGCCGGAATTGCGAGCGTGGCGTGTGGGGCGCTGCTTGGCGTGCATGGGGCATGCTCATATCCTCTTGCCCTGAAATGGATCAGGCAGCCGGCGCGGGAGCGGCCGACGGCATACGAAACCAGAGGCCCAGCTTCAGGCTCTCTCCGATCCGTCGCGCTTTCTGCTGCATCGCGGCGGCCAGCGGCTCGGGCAGTTGCGCGCGGGTTTCCTCTTCCCACAGCTCCAGCCAACGATCGAACATTTCGGGTGCCATGTTGGGGCGCTGGCGCAGATGCGCAATCATCGGATTGCCCTTGTAGCGCCCGCTCGTCAGCATCACCGACGACCAGAAAGCGATCAGTTTGTCGAGATGCTCCTCCCAATCCTCCACCGCCGCCTCGAACACGGGGCCAATCAGCGGGTCGCGCCGCACGCGCGCATAGAAAGCAGGGATAAGCGCTTCGAGGTCGTCTTCGGTGATCATCGGGTCACCCCGTGAGACTGGGTACAGCGCTTATGTATGCTCCTCTGAAATATATGCAATAGGAATACATATATTCGCGACGGGCCGCGATCCGCGTCCGTCCGGGCGCGCTGCTCGTCATCGGTCGCGCTGGATGATGCACCTTTCTCCGTCGCCACGGTCGGGCGGACCGGGGCACGCGGATCGCCAACAAGAAAAAGCCCCGCCGCACGCGATCGTGCGACGGGGCCCAAAGTGACCGGCCTTTCGCCGGTGAGGATCAGTTGTTCAGGTAATCGCCGGCATCGGCGTCGCTGCCGTGGCTTTCACCCACCACCTCCGCCAGCACGTCGCTGCCGGTGTCGTCCTCGGTCGGCCGCTTGAGTTCGGCCGCGCGCTCCTCGGCGGCGCTCTGCGGCGCCACCAGCGACGCGGCGAGGCTCCGCTGCGAGGCGCGCAGCGCCGCATCGCGCGACGAAGCGGCGACACGCAGGCGGTTCATGCCCGCGCCGGTGCCCGCCGGGATAAGGCGGCCGACGATGACATTTTCCTTGAGGCCGGTCAGCGAATCGATCTTGCCCTGCACCGAAGCCTCGGTCAGCACCCGGGTCGTTTCCTGGAAGGAGGCGGCCGAGATGAAGCTGCGCGTCTGCAGCGAGGCCTTGGTGATGCCGAGCAGGATGGGCTTGCCCTCCGCCGGAGCGCCGCCCGTAAGCGCCGCCTTGGCGTTGATCTCGTCCATCTCCTCGCGATCGACCTGCTCCCCGGGGAGCAGGGTCGTGTCGCCGGCCGCCGTGATCTCGACCTTCTGCAGCATCTGACGAACGATCGTCTCGATGTGCTTGTCGTTGATCTTCACGCCCTGCAGACGATAGACTTCCTGGATTTCCGACACGAGATATTCCGCGAGAGGCTCAATGCCGAGCACCTCGAGGATATCGTGCGGATCGGGCGAACCGCCGATCAGATTGTCGCCGCGCTTGACGTAATCGCCTTCCTGCGCGTCGATCGTCTTCGATTTCGGCACCAGATACTCGACCGGCTCCGATCCGTCATCCGGGCGGATGATGACCTTTCGCTTGGCCTTGTAATCCTTGCCGAATTCGACGCGGCCGGAGATCTTCGCGATGATTGCGTTCTCCTTCGGCTTACGCGCCTCGAACAGCTCAGCGACGCGCGGCAGACCGCCGGTGATGTCACGGGTACGCGCCGCTTCACGCGGAACGCGCGCCAGCACCTCGCCGGCCTCCACCATCTGCCCGTCCTCGACCGCGATGATCGATCCGACGACCAGGCGCGACACGCCCGCCTCGCCCGATTGTTCGTCGAGCAGGGTGATGCGCGGACGCAGATCCTCCTTCTTCGAACGGCCCACATCCTCGATCACCACGCGCTGGGAGATACCGGTCGTCTCGTCCGATTCCTCGCGCATCGTGCGGTTCTCGATCAGATCCTGGAAGCGGACCATGCCCTTCTTGTCGGTGAT
>Ga0164242_10009701_pt1 | contig 10358 bp, 8 predicted proteins | sample OricomgcompostMG_FD_108783 | JGI IMG/M metagenome (GOLD analysis project Ga0164242, IMG submission 108783) | Miracle-Growth compost microbial communities from Emeryville, California, USA - Original compost - Miracle growth compost (MG) ... | reverse complement strand
TGGCGGACTCGGTGCAGTAGAGCACGTCGGCCATGAGGGCGAGCTCGCAGCCGCCGCCGAGGGCGTGGCCCGAGACGGCGGCGATGATGGGCTTCTTGACCTCGGTAGTCAGCCGCGACCAGCTCTCGATGAAGGAGCCCGTGTAGGCGCCCGAGAAGGTCAGCGGCGCCATCTCCTTGATGTCGGCGCCCGCGGCGAAGGCGCGCTCGGAGCCGGTGAGGATGATGGCTGAGATGGTGGGCGAGGCGTTTAGTGCACCGAGGGCTTCGTTGAGCTCGTTGATGAGAGGGGTGCACAGGGCGTTGAGGGCCTTGGGCCGGTTGAGGGTCACTGTCACCCTCTTAGCGACAAATAGAGGGATTGATCCCTTCCTTCATCCATTCCTTACCTTGTCCAACGCCCGGCTTGGGCTCTGACACCTGGATGAACTCATATTGCTTGCTTGAGGCGGCCGAATATGTTCGTGCCAGTCGTGGAAGTGAAGCCGCTTGTAGCCGGGAAGCTATGGGCCGCAAGCTTCTGAATGTCGAGTTCATCTTGACTCTCTGTGGGCGGAGGAAGGAGGGGGAAATATGGGCGGTGGTGTATTTAACAGCAGGGCGAGGAATCCCAGTTTCTTGGATTGTTCACTTCATGGATTAAATCTCAATGGAAAGTTCAAGAGTAGGTAAGCTCCCCTCCTATAATCGACGTGTGTGAGAGCTTGCGCTACGTAATGTAGCCCGCGATGAACCGAGGGTAATGTCACCCATATCCAAGTATGAATTACATAAGTTCAAACTGACGCCACACACACACCCATGTTAGACCATGCACTCTCCAGGGGTGAATGTAAAAAATTATAAAAGTGGCTTGAAACAACCGCAACCAAACGAAATGCTTCAATTACCTAAGGCACTAATCCTGATGTGGATACAGGAGAACTGCAACGCGGCCAGGTGTCCGCGACAGCTTTCAACAAATTTCCTAGTTTCCCTGCTTCGCCTTGGCCATTCGTATACAACTACATACGCTGGCTCGCAACTTTCCCACCTTCCTGCACTCCTTCGATCACACGCGCTAGATCCACGAACCTTTTTTTCCCCATTCGACTTCTCTCATCCCGCCGGAGCTGAAATCGTATCATCATGGAGCCCATCGAGACCGAACAGACGCCCTTTGAGGCTGTAACCGCACAATCCAGGGGACTGCAACGGGTAGGTTGCGCAATGGGCTTTGCATTAAAAGATCTTGCCACTAACTCTACTGAAGCGGTATCAATCACTACTCGACCAGTCCACTCCCTTCGTCCTCTACCGATGGGTCGGAACCGGGCTCGCCTTGTTCTTCTTCTTCATCCGAGTCTTCGTGGCGCAAGGCTGGTATATCGGTCAGTTGAGCCCCAAACCTAGAACTTCGCTGCCGATCGGGTTACTGATAAGCTCGTAGTCGCCTACGCCTTGGGGATCTACCTTCTCAACCTCTTCCTCGCTTTCCTACAACCCAAGTTCGACCCCTCCAATGAGGCGATAGATAGCGAGATGGAGGATGGCGCCGTGGGCTCTCTCCCTACCAAGCAGGACGAGGAGTTCCGTCCATTCATCCGCCGTCTTCCCGAGTTCAAGTTCTGGCACTCGGCCACCCGGGCTGTTGTCATTTCGTTCGTATGCAGCTGGTTCGAGATCTTCAACATCCCAGTGTTCTGGCCCGTCCTAGTCATGTACTGGCTCATGCTCTTCATCCTTACCAGTATGTCCCTACTTCCCCGTCCTGAATACAGCGTCAAGCTCTTGCTAACGCTTCACCGCAGTGAGGAAGCAAATCCAGCACATGGTCAAGTACCGCTACGTGCCGTTCACGTTCGGCAAGGCCCGCTACAACAAGAACCGGAACTAAAGCGCCCCTCGAGATTAACGGCATACGAAGGTGTCGCTGGGGTAGGACACCGAGGCGGACACTCGCGGACCACTGTATTATGACATTGGCTCGGTGCTCATGATGACTCTGTACAACACTTTTACGATTACTCCTTCTAATTCTCCAGCAACCGCAGCAACCGCGTCCCAAGGCTGGAGACTAATCTGCCTTTCAAGGGGGTTCTTGCTTTGGGATATATAGTGTCACGCCAACTAGGGTTTTTGGGGGAGGCTGACGTAGACAGCATTGCGGCGCTCTATAGAATATGGACTGGAATTGGCTGCTCTACCGTGGAATGGCGACCCGGGAATGGGTAGATTGCTTGCCGCAGATGCTGGTTGCCGGATAGACCTCCTAAGAACTAAAGGGTTCGCGCATAGTAAGCTGTGCATGAGAAATACAAACGACGCCAGAATATGATTTTTTTTCTTGTATTATTAAGGCAATTTGTTGTTCCTATTCGACCTATTGTTCTTCGTTGGGAGTTGGTCGCACAATAGGGGCGGCCGGGTTGAGTGGGCGAAGTGCTCGTCGAATTATTTCAGCCTTGTCCACTTTTTTCCTTTACAACCTCGCGACCGTGTCCCAGTCGCGACCACCTTCCCAACGAACTTCCACACCAACAAAAAACTAGAGGTATTGGAACCATCAACTACATCACCGATACTCGCTATATCGAAGATGGCATCTTCACAGTCTCGCGGCGGCGAGCGCATGATTCATCAAGACTTCATCGCCAGAATCCGATACTCCAATGCGCTCCCTCCGCCACCCGTCCCGCCCAAGCTCCTCGACCTTCCTAATACCGGGCTCTCAAGCGGCCAATACACCACTCCCGGGTTTGCCTCTCGCCTTGCGCGAGAGCAGCCATTGAACATTGAGGCCGATGCCGAGCTTGGCATGCCGCTAGACCTGGTGGGAATGCCTGGCATCTTTGACGGTGATGAGAGCTGTATGCTTGCACTCCCTTGGTCCTCTGCTATTGCTAGCCTAGAGAGAGAAAAAGCTTGCTAACTTACAAAATAGCAATCCAAGCCCCAGCCAAAACCCCGCAAGCCCATCCTCACGACCGGGCTCTGCTCCGGCCGCTCGCGACCCTCGGCAAGCCAAAGGCCAGCGATGCCTCTGTTTCCTTCCTTCGCCGCACCGAGTACATATCATCCACAACGCCCAAGTCCCGCCCGAGCGACGTCTTCCTGAGACCTTCATCCGGAAATACATTTAAGCGGCCGGAGAAGAGGAAGTCGCCAGAGCCCGACAAGGACTCGCCGGCGTATATAAGGCGGAAGATCGACAAGAGCTTCGATGTGGCACAGCAACAACTAAAGGACCGTAGCCGCATTAAGCACCCCTCGAAGCGCAATCTGAAGGTGGTTGACGCGCACCCCATGCTGCCCGACCTGGACGCTTTCCCAGACTCGGGAGCCTACGTCACCGTCAAGTTCACCCATAACCCCGTGCCGATCAGCGATCAGTATGATACGCGCCTCCTCTGCGGCGTCTTTAAGCCTATTGAGCGTACCGAGGCCGAGGAGCAGGCCTTCGACGCTGCAATGGAGGCCTATGAGCGAGACCCGAAGCACAACCCGAAGCCGAACAACATGATGAACTACGAGTTCTTCCTGGCCGACACCGCGCAGAATGGAGAGCGGTTCCGCCGGCGCTTTGACGTGGATAATCCCGAATGCAACAGCGACGACCTGTATCCCAAGGACAGCAGCGGCGAGAGCACCTCGTGCTTCCAGTTCCAGCGGGTCCGTGCGTACGAGACGGCTCAGGAAACCGAGCTCGACCACGAGTCCAAGTACAGCGACGAGATCATCATGGCCTACAGCGACGGGGAGCGGCGCCAGAAGGCGGTCTACTACTACCCGGTCATGCAGCGGACCACCATCCGCAGCCAGCGGTCCAAGAACATCGCGAGGAAGATCGGCATCAAGCCCGACCAGGAGCAGCTCATCGACCAGCTGGACGTCACGGTCGACGACCCGCACGACGAGCTGCGCGAGCACATGCTCCGCTACAAGGATAATCCGCTCGGCTTCCTGGAGGACGAGGAGGAGGAGGAGGTGGTGGATGAGGGGGGCCCCGCCGCGCGGGAGAGCAACGGTGGCGCGGGGAGTCCCCCGGCGAATGGGTCGAGGGCTAGATCTGTCGGTTCGGAGGATGATGTGGACGCGGAGGGTGATGAAGAAGAGTGACGAGATGGTCAAACCGTTATATGCTCGTCTGCAGTTTGCTGATGAACGAGGGCATAAAAGCGTACGGAGTCCTTTTATAGATGGCCGCAATGACGGGTTCTCAGGCTAAATTATCTTCGTCTGATGGCCGTCTTAGCAAGGTAGCTAACATCAGAAATAGCACTTGGTGAAACCCGAATGTTAGGCCTTTTTACAATGACAGGTTACGCCGTGGCAGATGGTCGTGAAGTTGAGGCACCACCACCACGTAAGGTTCCAGTGCCGATGTCTATGCAGTTGATTGTCTATCCAGGTATTCCGGCTTTGCAGCATGGTTCTATCTATCTATTTGGTATCTAAAGTATATAGCCACCCAAACCCGAATCGGTGAGGCTAGACGGTGGTTAACTGCCTATCGTCCACGTTGATGATAAACGTAGGGGCAGTCTGTGAACGTGGTAGCCATGCTTAATAACGCCGGTCGGTTCGTTTCTTGTTCGTCGCGAAATCCTCTGGCGTAGACGTCCGGTGACGTGGTGGCGGCTGCCGCACTAGTGCCAGAGTTGGTTGGAGTTGTGCTAAGGCAATAAAGGTGAAAGGCACCATTGTCAAGGGGGCCAGGTTCGGATAATTAAGGTAGCTTTGGCTAGATCTCGGCCCTCTCCCTTTGTTCTTAGGGTGAGGCTGCGGATAATCCAGCGGATCAAGAGGAGCCACATAGACTTCTTGGATAGCCTCTTGGGGTTCGTATTGCGAATCAGGATAGGGATATCGAGGGGGGTCATTATCTAGGTGCGCTGGCTCTTGCGCAGCACGTCCAGCTCGATGCCGTTTGGGCCCCTGGGTTGGAGGTGGCAGTGATTTATGATGGGTCCCATGGCGATGCCTGGGACTTGTTTGATCCCGCGAAGTCCTAGGGAGATGGTGTTGTGAGTTTCCTTTAGGGGTTTGGCCCCCCTCTATATGGCCGCGGTGCTCTTTCCTGGATTGATCGGCGGGACGATGCAAGTGTGGCGGTACTATTTCATTTAACATGGGAGCCGCTGGGAGAGGTTGATGGTCCCCAGAATTGTCGCTGTCCTCCTCACCGGAGTCATCTCTCCGGGACCTGTCGCCCCTGAGGACATGGCCTCTTGCCTCATCCGGTTCAAGGAGGGTTCGGGTTTCCTTCGACATCGCTTCCTCGGAGTCAGGCCAATTGCCGGGTCCGGCCACACCATGTATCCCGAGCTTATCTATCTCGTTGACATGCCTCTGTGTAGGGGTTTCCGTCATAAGATCCTCCTTAGGGGGCATGTGCCCATCTGCCGTATTCCCAAAAGCTGTTAGGACGGAGTTCGTTCCACCATCTTCAGACCCAATGCTGTCACCGTCACTTCTACACAGCGGAGAGCGAGTGGACACGTCGTCATAACCCTCATTGCTCTCTGTTCCGGCAGCGCTCTCCCTAAATCTTCCTCTATCCGTCGCTGAAAGGTGGTTGAATGGTCGGGTCGGTGGAGATCGTACAGCTGGATTGCATGAGTCCTCTTTTTGGTTTCTGTCGGTATGACTCTGGAAACTAGGTTGTTGCCTGTATCCTCTATGAGAGTCCCTTAGCCTCACAGGGAATCTGCCTCGCGGGTTTTGGGGCGGGGAGCCCACGAAGTGCCCCTCTCGGTTAGATGGCGATAGTTGTCTGGTGGACTGTCCATAGTCGGTGTCATCATCAAAAAGGGCGCCACAATAGTGCTCGGGAGAGGAATCCGTTGATGATGGGGCCCGCCCGGGCTGTGGAAACATGCTCAATTCTCGCTTCGGTTCGCAATATGCGTGTTGTCGGCCCTGATTTATAACGTTCTCGGAAGCAATTGCCCGGTTGCCGTGAGTTATGCTTGGCCTTCCGGGGTGGGGCCGCGAACTCCGCCGAGGTGAATGCAAGGACCCACTCTCCCGTTCCGAATATGCAGGGTCCCGGAAGCCCCGCTCCTCACGCCTTAGCCCTGTTTCGACCTCCCGGTTTATCTCCTCGCGAATCGCCCTGTCCTTTTCTATCTCGGCCTGAACTTTCTTTTCTGCCTCAAATAGCGCGCTCTCTTCCAACCTCTTCCGGTCTGCCTCGGCTCTCGTAAAATGTTCCTTTGCATGCACCTCCGCCACGATCTTCGCCTTCGTAATTTCTGTCTGCTTTTCCTCCGCGGCGTTGTGCAAATCTGCCATCGTCTTTTGAACTACCTCTTGGGTTAACTTTCTAAGATGCTCGTCCTCTTCTTCTTTCTTTTGCTGCTGCTTGAATGATTCCAGTGCCAGTCTCATAGCCAGGACATCCGGGGGCTTCTCCGTAGCTGCTGGCTCTACTGGAGAAGTGGGCGGTCGAGGAGGCAACCCTGACTGCAGGTACTGCTGTATATTGACGGGGAGATAATAGTTGGTATTGGGCCCAGGCCAGACGTACCGATTTACGTCGCCGGTCCCGTATCCGTAGTAACCAGCGTCACCTGTGTTACCCAGAGGATTGGTTTGCTTTTTCTGGATGAACGGAGCCATGTCTGCACCTCCAAGTGGAGTAGACATATCCCTCCATGAAGACCCCTCTTTTTCCATCGTCGATACTCCAGCCGGCAACCTACAGTCACCAAGGTTGGCTATGTGGGTCGGGGTGTTCACCCTCCCCCGACGGTGCTCTGCGTCTTGGCTCACAAGCTTTGGGGTCGTGTGCGCACGGGATGGTGAGTGCGTCCTGGACAGGTTTGGGCCAGCGAGACCTTCTCCTTTATCCCGCCACCGTGTGTAGGTGTGACCGACCGCGCCCCCTCCCCTCTCATGCCCATCATTGACAGCCTTAGCGGGCAGGGTACGGTCGTGTGTGTGTGCCTGGTTGCGGTTTTTCTGATGCCCTGAAATGTCCGACGGTCTGTCCTCCTGACATTCGTCCCCTTCTGTGCAAGAGTACAGCACAGAGGAAATTGTTTCCTCGCTATCGGTCTCTAGATTAAGGTCCACTAGGCACGAGTCTTCTCGTGGAGCAGAACCAAAACCTTCCATTTCTCACCACGTCGGCTCGCGTGGTTCAATTTTTTCTGCTCCCGATTCTAGAGAAAAGGAAGCTTCAGTTTCACGTACAGACAACATAAAGAAGTAACGCGCTCAATAGAATAAGTTCATGGACAAAAGGGGGCTTGGGGGGCTAGGGAGGAGGAATAAGAGCGAGGATGGGAAGACTACGCAGTGCGATGAGCAACGCTCCTCCCATTCAGTCATAAACCAAGATAGACTGCGTGCAAGGAAACGTCAACAATATAGGTGAGAAACATGACAGGGTTGGAGTATCGCTCCAACAGCCTGGATGTGTATCGAAGGAGGAATCAAGCCCCCAGCCCCACGGGTAGACCCGAGGCATTTCTTTCGACCGATATCGCAAAACAAATCTATATGCCCTCAAAGACCCTGCGGTGAGAGCCCCGGCGTGGCCGATAAGGTGTCCGTTCAGGCGTTCAGGCGTTGAGGCATTTTGGGCGTTTGGGCGATCCGTAAAATAGAGGCGCCCCCGACCCAACCATCCTATACTGGCCGATACGCAGCCTCACAAAACATTTGTTGTCGGCCGAAGTTGGATAGACGGAACTGTAAACAGTCCAAGCAACGAACTAGGAACACATGGCTAATTCAAGATTTGACAAACACGGAGCCGGTGCGCAGAGTGTTCAGACAGGTGCTGGACGGCAGTATAACATTGAGAATGTATATACCTGTAAGTTTCGCGCAGACGATGGAGAGAATATACCACCCGGACTGCTGACATACCATCACTGGGTTCAGCGTGCGCTCTCAGCTTAGATGAGTTCCTGTCGAGGAAAGGCAACAGTCAGTTCAATCGCGTTCGAGTCACTCTCATTTACTAACTAAGGTTGTATTGTCTAGACTCATTTCCTTCCCAGCCAACACGTACGTAAACCCACTAGGCATCTCTAACCGAAGGTTCACTGACGCCTTTTGGATCAGGTTTAATTATCGAATACCTCCATAAGTTCTCTTGCCTTGATTTTCACAGGAAACACAACCGCCTACTGGCTCAGAAAACATCGGGAACTGGCGAGTGGTTCTTAGAGCGAAAGGAATTCCTCACGTGGAGAGATGGCCCTGGCAGGCTACTCTGGTGCCCTGGCATTCGTAAGTTCTCTCTGCTGTGCAAAACGGAATTACCCGACTAATGTGGCACTCGTGTGAAGTCGGCGCCGGCAAAAGCATGCTCGCGTGAGTGCCATGACAAGGGGCAGTCTTAGGGACATGTTTTCAAAGCTCAGCCTTAACCTTCCAATCCCTAGGTCCGTGATTATAGATCACCTCGAACGTCATATCGAAAAAGAGAACCAAGCAGCGGCTTGCGTCTACGTCTACTTCAACCACGAGGGCGCTAATGAACAAGACGCCGCCAAGCTCTTTGCAAACATATTGATGCAGCTAGTACAACAGCAGAAGATTGACCGCTGTTGATGAACTGCAGAGGCTCAAACCCTTACCAGGAAAGGATCCCTATATCGGCTTCGAAGAATGGATACACCTTGTCAACGCAGAAGTTGAACTGTTTACCACGGTGTACCTCGTCATAGATGCTCTAGACGAATGCCAAGACAGTCTTGACAACAGTCCTCGCCAGGAATTTCTAAAAGGAATTCTCCAACTTGGCCGGAAAGTAAAAATACTGGTTACTTCACGACCGGCAAGCAGCCTCGAGCGGAAGTTTGGTGCAGATCAGCAGGTCAAAATTGAAGCTGATCCGGCGGATCTCAAGTTGTACATTTTGAGTCGAATAAGGCAAAGTGAATACATGCAGAAGTATGTCAAGGAGCTCGAACGCGGTCGGAATTGCTCGTCTGTGGTTGATACGGTCATTCAGAAGGCTCAGGGGATGTGGGTTACTTCTAGTACGAAACGCTCAAACTCCAGAAACCTGACGACGAAACAGATTCCTAATCGCAAAATCTCGCATGGACTACCTTGCTAGCCAGGGCACCCTGGGGGACTTCAAATCTGCCTTAGATGGACTTCCAGACAACATTACCTTGACGTACGACACGGCGCTACGGCGGATTCACGAACAAACCGACTTCCGCAAAAGATTGGCAAGGCACGTCCTGTCTTGGCTCCTATACGCCGCCAAACCTCTCACCGTGGACGAAATCCGACACGCTTTTGCTATCAAAGAGTGTACTACGAAGTTTGACGATGGAGACGTGCCAAAGGAAGACGATGTAGTTGCCGTCTGCGCCGGTATTGTCATCATCGACCCGGACAGTAAAACTGTACTCCCGATGCATGAGACGGTGAAAGAGTATCTTCGAAGTTGCCCGGAAAAGATCTCCCCCGACGACGAAGGGGACATTGCGTCCAAATGCATAACCTATCTTTCCTTGGATGAGTTTGCCACCGTTCCCTCTTCGCAGGCTGAGATCGATGACAGACTTAATAGGTACCCTCTCCTCAAGTACGCCGCTGATCATTGGGCCCTTCACATCTGTAACGGAGTTCGGGAGTCAGTGCAAGAAAAAGCCGTCGCATTCCTCAGAAACACGTCGAAGTTGACCTGTGCCTTTCAAATCATGAGCAACTCTAAGTACACACGTCCGAAAGGTGTCACCGGACTACACGCATGTGCATACTTTGACATGACAGGGTTGGCCGAGCGACTCATCCGTCAGGGTGCCTGCATAGATGCCGCCTGCGATGACGGGCAGACGGGCCTTCACTGGTCTGCTAAATATGGACGTGGCCGGGTCTCAAAGATGTTAGTGGAAGCGCGAGCGAGCCTGGACGTGAGAGATAAATCCGGGAACACAGCCCTTCACCTAGCAGTAACTGGTGGTCACGAAGCTGTGGTACAGGAACTCATTCGTGGAAAGGCCCAACTAAACGTGTGGAATAGGGGCTTGACGCCATTGCGCTGGGCATTGAAGAATAGGCAGATCGGGATAGCAAAGATGCTGGTAAAGGCCGGGGCGGAAGTCAACGAGGCAGATGACCAAGGATGGACGGTACTCAGGTGGGCGGTACAGTATCGTTTTATCGACGTGATTCTGTTGTTGTTGAAGAATGGAGAAGATGCCAATCGTAAATTCCGGGACGGATGGACTCCGTTGCGAGAAGCAGCACAGATTGGGGATGAGGAACTTGCGTGTCTTCTGCTGGAAAACGGAGCGGATGTCAACCAGCATGGCCACGACACGTCAGCCCCTTTGATGTGGGCGGTTATGTACGGCAACACGAGAATGGCACAGCTGCTCATTGACCGCGGGGCTACTGTGG
>Ga0164242_10009700_pt1 | contig 10358 bp, 9 predicted proteins | sample OricomgcompostMG_FD_108783 | JGI IMG/M metagenome (GOLD analysis project Ga0164242, IMG submission 108783) | Miracle-Growth compost microbial communities from Emeryville, California, USA - Original compost - Miracle growth compost (MG) ... | reverse complement strand
TGCTGTTCGCCTGCCGGCATTGGCGCGCGGCGGCGGGTTGATCTTTTCGCGGAGCGCACCCTGTGAGCGATGTCTTTGCCTTTTTGTAGGAGCGCTTCAGTCACGATGCTTTTGCTCTTGAATATGGCTCTAGAGCAAGAGCTTTCGATCGCCTTTGGCGCTCGAGTTACTTTCTCTTTGTGTGGCCAAAGAGAAAGATAACCAAAGAGAAAGGCCACCCCGCTTGGCGCTTGCCGCCCATCCATGGGCGGCAAGTCCGTGAGTCGGGGCCGGGCTTTTCGACAGCACATCCATGTGCTGGCGAAAAGGCATCGGCATCCTGCCAATGCCCCCTTCGGGGCCTTGTCGACCCCGCCTCACCGCCGCACAGGGGCCCCGGGTAAAGCGACGGGCCATCCTGGCCCGTACTCGGGATGGAGCTAGAGCAACGGCAACATCAAAAGCAAAAAGCAGAAGCAAGAAGCAGAAGCAAAGCCGCGACCCTCAACCGTTCTCCCTGAGCGTAGGCCGAAGGCCGAAGTCGAAGGGCCACTCACCTCACCCTTCGACTCCGCCGCTGCGCGGCTACGCTCAGGGCGATCGAAAGTAAGAGGAACATCAAAAACCCACGCCGCGACGCTCTCGCAGCGGCAACGCCGCTGCGCACCGAGTGCGCGCCACGATGGCGCGCTGCTTTACCCGGGGCCCCTCTGAAGCGGCGGGCGGGCGAAGGAAAAGCCCGCAGGGTGGCTTGCATGGATGCAAGCCAGTTTGTCGTCAGGGCAGGATGCCCTGGCGACAAACCCCGTAGCCCGTCCGCGAACTTTCCGGGCAGGAAGCCCGGAAAGCGCGTAAGCGGGGTGGCCTTTCTCTTTGGTTACTTTCTCTTTACCTCGGGCATCCTGCCCTCCGCCCTTCGGGCCAGCTTCGCTGTTCGCACGCGCTTCCTGCGCGTGCGTGGCCACGCAAAGAGAAAGTGACTCGAGCGCCGTAGGCGATCGAAAGCTCCTGCTCTGGAGCCACATCAAAAGCAAAGCGTCGCGACTGAAGTCGCTCGTACAACGCATCGAAGTGTCGCGGCTGAAGCCGCTCCTACAACATCTGGATGGCTATTTGAGCGGTAGCAATACGTCCGCCGCGATATGCCGTGCATCGCACTGGCCGGTCAGGGCCATCGATACGCTCAGTTCGCGGCGGATGATCTCGATCGCCTGCGTCACGCCTGCTTCGCCACCGGCACCCAGCCCGTAAAGAAATGCCTTGCCGATCAGGCCGGCGCGGGCACCCAGGGCCAGCGCTTTCAGCAGGTCCTGGCCGCTGGTGATGCCGCTGTCGAACAGCACTTCCAATCGGTCGCCGACCGCATCGACGATTCCCGGCAGCACGTCGATGGTGGCTGGGGCGCCGTCGAGCTGGCGGCCGCCGTGGTTGGAGACGACGATGGCGTCCACGCCGTGGTCGGCGGCGAGGCGGGCGTCTTCGGGGTCCATGATGCCTTTCACGATCAGCTTGCCGGGCCACAGCTCGCGGATCCATTCCAGATCGCGCCAGGTGAGAGTGGGATCGAACTGGCTGGCGATCCATTGCGCCAGCGTAGTGAGGCTGTCGGCGCCGCCGATGCGGCCCTCCAGGTTGCCGAACGAGCGGCTCGGTGCGCGCAGCACGTTCCACGCCCAACGTGGTTTGCTGGCGATGTCGAACAGGTTGCGCAGGGTGATTTTCGGCGGCACCGACAGGCCGTTCTTGATCTCGCGGTGGCGCTGGCCCTGGATGGTGAGGTCGGCGGTGAGCATCAATGCGGAGCAGCCCGCCTCGCGCGCCCGCACGATCAGCTCGCGGGTGAAGCCGCGGTCGCGCATCACGTAGACCTGGAACCAGAACGGCGCTTCGCTGGCCGCCTTTACCTGCTCGATCGAGCAGATCGACATGGTGCTGAGGCAGAACGGGATGCCGGCGCGCGCCGCGGCGCGGGCGCCGTGGATTTCGCCGCTGCCGTGCTGCAGGCCGGTGAGCCCGGTCGGCGCGATCGCCAGCGGCATGCTGGCTCGCTGGCCCACGATCTCGGTGGCCAGCGAGCGCTGGTCGACGTCGATCATCACCCGTGGCCGAAAATGCAGGCGATCGAGTGCGGCGCGGTTTTCGTGCAGGGTGGATTCGTCATACGAGCCGCGGTCGGCGTATTCGAAGAACGCGCGCGGCACGCGGCGTTTCGCCAGGGTGCGCAGATCCGCGATGTTGGTGACGGGCGCGGCCATCAGGCGCTGGCGGCGAGGGCCAGGTCGCGCCAGACCACGCCGTCCGGAAAGGTGTGGCCGGCGATGGATTGCGGATGCATTTCCGCGGAGAAACCCGGTCGCGTGGGCGGCATGTAGTGGCCGTAGCGGATGGTCACCGGATCGACGAAATGCTCGTGCAGATGGTCGACGAATTCGATGGCGCGATCGTCCTTGCGCCCGGTGATGGCCACGAAATCGGCCATCGCCAGATGCTGCACCAGTTCGCACAGGCCCACGCCGCCGGCATGCGGAAACACGCGCACGCCGTAGTGCGCGGCCAGCAGCAAAATGGCCAGGTTCTCGTTGACGCCGCCCACGCGGGCCGCGTCGATCTGCACCAGGTCCACCGCCTGCGCCTGGAACAGTTGCTTGAACATCACCCGGTTGTGCGTGTGCTCGCCGGTCGATACCGGTATCGGCGCCACGCCACGACGGATCGCCGCGTGGCCGAGTACGTCGTCAGGGCAGGTGGGCTCCTCGATCCAGGCCAGGTCGAACCTCTTGAGCGGCTGCAGCCAGTCGATCGCGGCGCGCACATCCCAGCGCTGGTTGGCGTCCACCGCGATGGCGATGTCCGGACCCACGGCGGCGCGGGCCAGGCGGCAGCGACGGATGTCGTCCTCGATGTCGAGGCCCACCTTGAGCTTGATCGTGCGGAAACCGTCGGCCACGGCCTCGCGCGCCAGGCGCTGCATTTTTTCGTCGGAGTAACCCAGCCAGCCGGCCGAGGTGGTGTAGGCCGGATAGCCTTCGCTCAGCAATTGCTCGACGCGTGCCGGCTTGCCCGCCTGGGCCTCGCGCAACAGGTTCAGCGCCTGCGTGGGCGTGAGCGCGTCGGTGAGGTAGCGGAAATCGATCTGGCTCACGATCTGCTCGGGCGTCATGTCGGCAATGAAACGCCACAAGGGCTTGCCCGCGGCGCGCGCGGCCATGTCCCAGGCAGCGTTGATCACCGCGCCGATGGCCATGTGCATCACGCCTTTTTCCGGGCCCAGCCAGCGCAGTTGCGAATCGCCGGTGAGTCGCTGCGCGAAACCGCCCAGATCGGCGATCACGTCCTCCACGCACAGCCCCACCACCATCGGCGCCAGTGCCGCCAACGCCGCGGTCTGGATGTCGTTGCCGCGGCCGATGGTGAACACCAGCCCATGCCCGCACAATCCGTCGGACCGATCGGTGCGCAGCACCAGATAGGCGGCCGAATAGTCCGGGTCGGGGTTCATCGCGTCGGAGCCATCCAGCGCGAGCGAGGTCGGGAAACGCACGTCATGGGTTTCCAGCGCGGTAATTCTAGCCATGGGTAGCCGGCCTCCAGATGCCGGCGGAACAGAAAGCAGGTCGAAACGCTTCAGCGGTCGGCGGGATGCGCCAGCACCTGTTGGCGCTGCTGCCCCAGGCCTTCGATGCCCAGCTCGATCACGTCGCCGGCGCGCAGGTAGGTGGGCGGCTTCAGGCCCAGGCCGACGCCGGCCGGGGTGCCCGAACTGATCACGTCGCCGGGCATCAGCGTCATGTAGCGGCTGATGTAGCTCACCAGGTGTGCCACGCCGAACACCATCGTGCGCGTGGTGGCGTCCTGGTAGCGGTGGCCGTTGACCTCCAGCCACAACGCCAGGTTCTGCGGATCGGCCACTTCGTCGGTGGTGACCAGCCAGGGGCCGATCGGGCCGAAGGTGTCGCAGCTCTTGCCCTTCACCCACTGGCCGCCGTGCTCCAGCTGGAACTCGCGTTCGGACAGGTCGTTGACCACCGCGTAGCCGGCCACGTGCTTCAGCGCATCCTCGAGGGACACGTCGCGCGCCACGTCGCCGATCACGATGCCGAGCTCCACTTCCCAATCGGTTTTTTGTGAACCACGCGGAATGATCACGTCGTCATTGGGGCCGATGATGGCGCTGGTGGCTTTCATGAAAAGCACCGGCTGCTCGGGCACCTGGGCGCCGCTTTCGGCGGCGTGATCGGCGTAATTCAGGCCCACGCAGATCATCTTGCCCACCTGCGCCACCGGCGTGCCGTAGCGGGGTGAACCGTCGACCAGCGGCAACCGCTCGGGATCCAGCGCGGCCAGTTGGCGCAGGCCGTGGCTGCTCAACACGGCCGCGTCGATATCGGCCACGGCGGCGGAGAGATCGCGAAGGCGGCCTTCGACGTCGAGCATGCCGGGTTTTTCCTGGCCCGGGTTTCCATAGCGAACAAGTTTCATGGCGGTCTTCCGTCAGTTGGACCAGCCGCCATCCACGATGTGGATGGTGCCGGTGGTGAATGAGGATTCGTCCGAGGCCAGGTAGAGCGCCAGCGCGGCGATTTCTTCCGGACGGCCAAGCCGGCCCATCGGCTGGCGTTCGGCAAAGCTGCGCCAGGCGGCGTCCTGGTCGCCGCCCAGCGCGGCCACGCGCTGCTCCAGCGATGGGGTTCTCACGGTGCCGGGACAGATGGCATTGCAGCGCACGCCGCGGCCCACATAGTCGGCGGCGATCGAGCGGGTGAGGCCGATCACCGCCGCCTTGGTCACGCCGTAGGCGAAGCGGTTGGGCACGCCCATGACGCTGGAGGCCACCGAGGACATGTTGACGATGCTGCCGCTGCCGCGCGCCAGCATGCCGGGAAGTACGGCCTTGCACAGGTGGAACATGCCGTCCACGTTGATCGCGAACGAGCGTCGCCAGCCGGCCTCATCGGTCTCCAGAATGGTGCCGGCGTGCACGTAGCCGGCGCAGTTGAACAGCACGTCGATCGTATCGACCGCCGCTACCAGCGCGCCGATGGCCGCGGCGTCGGTGACGTCGAGCAGGCGCGTGCTGATCGAGGGATGCTCGGCGGCCAGGCGGGCCAACGCATCGGCATCGATGTCGGTAGCCAGCACGTTCGCGCCCGCGCCGGCAAACGCCAATGCCGTGGCGCGGCCGATTCCCGCGCCTGCGGCCGTGATCAGTGCTTTCTTGCCGGCAAGACGCGCGCTCATGCGGGCTCACCAGTGAAGGAAGAACGGCCCGTCATGGGGTTGCTCCGTCGGCGATGGGGGTGTCGATTTTCAGGGCATAGAAACGCATGGCGTTGTGGCCGAACAGCGCATCGTGGTGGCCGGGTGCGTAGCGCGCGGCCAGTCGCCGGGCAAGCCGCAGCCAGTGGACGTAGTCGGTGCGTGTGGTGATCACCGGCCAGTCGCTGCCCCACATCAGGCGTCGCGCGCCAAAGCGGAAAAACAGATGCCCCACATAGGGTTCGATGGCCGCCTCGTGCATCTCGTCGCTGAGCTGGGTAAGCAGGCCGGACAGCTTGCAATGCAGTTGCGGCTGTTGCGCCAGCGTGTCGATCGCGTTGGCCCAGGGCCGGAAATCGCCCGTGGCGATGGCCGGTTTGCCAGCGTGGTCCAGCACCGCCCGCAAGCCGGGGTGACGCTGCAGCCGCTGCAACAACGCCGGGAACTGCGCCATGCCAACCAGCGCATCGAATGCCAGGCCGTGCTGCAGCAGGCTGTCGAAGGCGCGGTCCAGCGATGGGCGCGCCAGCCAACCGGGATCGCTGATGTCCTGCACCATCGGGCGGATGCCGCACAGCAGGCCATCGCCATCGCGCACCAGTGCATCGATGCGGGCGCTGGCGTCCGCCGCTTCGAGATCGACCCAGCCCACCACGCCGATCACGGCGGGATCGACCCGCGCCAACGCGAACAGGTAGCGGGTTTCCTCCTCGCTGGGCGCGGCCTGCACCAGCACGCTGAACTGCACGCCCGCCGCATCGCGCTGCGCCTGCAGATCAGCCGGCAGGAAGGGGCGGCGCAAGGCCTCGGGCGCCTGCGCCAGCCAGCCGTAATCGCCGCGGGCGGGCTGCCAGTAATGCTGATGGGCGTCGATGATGGTCATGGCGTGGGTGCGTCGCTGGCCAGCAAGCCGGCTTCGCGCAGCGCCGTCCATGTCGCGGCGGGCACGGTCGCATGCAGTCGCCGGCTGGCGCTTTCCACTTCCGTCACCGAACGCAAGCCGCATACCACGCTGACGACCGCCGGATGGGCCAACGGAAACTGCACCGCCGCCGCGCCCACCTCGATGCCGGTGCTGGCGCAGATGTCGTAGTAACGCTGCGCCCGTGCCGTGGTGGCCGCATCGGCGGATTCGTAATTGTAGAAAGCGCCCGGCCGCGTGCTGCCGCCGAGCAGGCCGGAGTTGTACGGGCCGGCTGCCAGGATCGCCACGCCGCGTGCCAGGGCCTGCGCCATTACGGCGACGCCGTGCTGCTGTTCGAACAGCGTGTAACGGCCCGCCAGCATGATCACGTCCAGCGGGAAACGCGGCATCACCTGCAGGCAGATCGCCTCTTCATTGACGCCCAGACCGATCGCGCGGCACACGCCTTGTTCGCGCAATTCGGCCAGCGTGGGCAGCGCCTCGTCCAGCGCCTGGCGCCATACCGCCGGGTGGTTCGCGCCGTGCGTCAGCTCACCGATGTCGTGCAGCAGCAGGATGTCGATGTGGTCGGTGCGAAGCCGGCGCAGGCTGGCCTCCAGCGAGCGCAGGATGCCATCGCGGCTGTAGTCGAAGCGCGCGCGCCGTCCGTCCACCACGAAACCATCCGCGTGGCCGTGGCTGCCGGCATCGCTTTCGATGATCCGACCGACCTTGGTCGACAGGGTGAAGCTGTGGCGGTCGACACCGTGCAGTGCTTCGCCAACGCGGCTTTCGCTGAGCCCGTAACCGTAGTAGGGCGCGGTGTCGAAATGGCGGATGCCCAGTTCCCACGCCCGCATCACCGCCTTGGTGGCCTCGTCGTCGGCAACGATCCGGTAGAGGTTGCCGATGGGTGCGCCGCCGAAAGCCAGCCGCGAGAGCGACTCGGCGAACGCCGTGACTGGTGCGCTGCTTGTGCTGCTTGTCGCTGAAGCCGTCATTGGTTCACCCACGATGACCGGAACATCGAACGAGCCGGGCAGGTCACTGCCGTCGACGTTCCACCGATCATCGCGCATCCGCCGCGTTGTGTATATATGAAACTGTAATTTACTTGTGATCTTCGTGGCATGAGCGTAACGGCCCGCGGCAGTCCATGGCGGCGCCGGTCGCGGTAGCATGGCGTCCCCGCAAAACCCGGCGATTCCATGATCAACAACGACGTACTGCGCGCCATCCGCTACATGCTCGATCTCAGCGACGCGAAGGTGGCGCAACTCGTGCACCTGGCCGATCCGGCCGTGGAACTGGACAGGGAGCAGGTGCAGGCATACCTGAAGAAAGAGGGCGAGCCCGGTTACCAGGAATGCAGCAACCAGGTGCTCGTGCTGTTCCTGGACGGCCTGGTCGTGCAACGCCGCGGCCGCGACGAAAGCCAGCCACCGCGCCCGCCGGAGAAGCGCGTCACCAACAACGTGGTGCTGAAGAAACTGCGCGTCGCCTTCGAGCTGAAGGACGTGGACATGCACCAGATTCTCGAGAGCGCCGGCCTGCCGGTGTCCAAACCCGAGCTGAGCGCGCTGTTCCGCCAGAGCGACCACAAGAACTTCAAGCTCTGCGGCGACCAGCTGCTGCGCAATTTCCTGAAGGGGCTGACGCTGCGGGTGCGCGGTCGCGCCTGAGCATGGTTTCGCATCGGTGCCGCTCCGAACCTGCTGGAACGTGTCGGGGCGACAGGTCGAGACATCGCTGGTGATCGCCACCAAACGTCCGCAAGCCTGGCGGTTGAGCGGTGGCAAGGCGGCAAGCTACCCGTGCGTTGTTGCCCGAGCCATTCGTACCGACGCCCTCGCTTTTCTTGCCGTACCGATTTGCCGCGTGACGGGAGGTCAATCCGGTGCGTAACCGGCTTCCCGCTGATTGCGCAGCGCCAGCACGAACACGGTGTCAATCTCGCTGATGTACGCATACAACGCGACGTAACCGTTGGCGTGGCGACCAATGACAAGCTCGCGCATTTCGTGTTCGACGGGGCGGCCGATCAGAGGATTGTGCTCGAGTACGCTGATGGCATGGGTGATGTTTTGAATGCGGATGTCCACGTCATGGACATCGTGCTGGCGCAAATGCTCCGCGATGCGCTCGATGTCATCTGCAATTCCATTCGCAAATTCAATGCTGGCCATGTCAGCGCGTGAGTTTCCTGGCAACGGGGCGCCTGCCTGGCTTGCCGCTCAGGCGGTCCTCAAGGTAACGACGCATGTCGGTCCACGGAATGGTTTTCCCACCCGCAAGAATGTCTGCGTAGCGCTGGTTTGCGACCTTGTGGAAATCGGCCTGGCGTTCGTCCTGGCGGGTTTTCTCCTCGATCGCATTGAGGATGAAGCTGTGTGCGGTTGTCCCCGCACGCGCGGCTGCCTGCGAAACGCGTGCTTTGAGCTCGTCGGGCAAACGAATGGTCGTGGTGGTCATGACATGCTCCGTGGATGAGGTGCACTGTAGCACAAATGTGCTACGTCGCTTTGCGGGCAGAATGAACGATGGGAAGGGAGCGAATGTCGTCTCGCGATCACGCCAACGGCGCGTCGGATCCCGCGTTCACCGTCGCCTTGCGCTCCTGCTTGCCCCAGCCCACCGATGGGCCCTTGATGGCCGTCCATACCGAGCGCACCACCACGTAGTACATCAGCTGGCGGTAGCCGAAGCGCTGCAGTACCAGCCACCACAGCAGGCTCCACTTTTCCTTCTTCTCCATCGCGAAGGCGAGGGCCGAGGCGGCGAGATCCACGGCCATGAAGGCGGCGTAGAACACCAGCATGCGGATCAGGTTGGTGTCGTCGAACTGGCCGCGGTGCTGCAGGTAATCCAGCGTGGTGGCCACGATCTGCCAGACCAGCACCAGGTCGACCAGTGGCGAGACCACCGAGAACAGGATCTGGAACAGCCACACCTGCGGCAGCGCCACCGTGCCCAGCGAGCCGTGGCGCGGGTTGAAGGTGGCGTCGCGGTGTTTCCACAGGCATTGCAGCGTGCCGTAGGACCAGCGGAAGCGCTGGCGCGCGAGGCCGCGGGCAGTGTCGGGTGCTTCGGTCCAGGCAATGGCGTCGGCGTCGAACAAGGTGGTGTAGCCGGCTTTCTGCACGGCGATGGTGAGGTCCTGATCTTCGGCCAGCGTGTCCGCGGGGAAGCCGCCCAACTGCTCCAGCGCTCCGCGACGCCACGCGCCGACGGCGCCGGGCACCACGGTGATCGCGCCCAGTGCGGCCAGCGCGCGGCGTTCCAGGTTCTGCGCGGTGATGTACTCCAGCGCCTGCCACAAGGTGATCAGGTTGATCCGGTTGCCGACCTTGGCGTTGCCGGCCACGGCGCCGACTCTGGGGTCGGCGAACCAGCGCACCAGGTGCGGGATGGTGTCCGGCTCGAACTGGGTGTCCGCGTCCAGCGCCACCACCACGGTGCCGCGGGATTCGCGCAGGGCGGTGTTGACGGCGTGCGCCTTGCCGCCGTTGGGGATGGTGATCAGACGCACGCGCGGCTCGTCGGCGTAGTGCTGGCGCACCACGGCGGAGGTGGCGTCGATCGAGCCGTCGTCGACCACGATCACTTCCAGGTTGGCGTAGTGGCTGCGGAGGATCTGCCGGATCGAGCTGGCGATCACCTTTTCCTCGTTGTAGGCCGGGATCAGCACCGACACCAACGGCGGCTCGTCGCCGAGCACCGGCACGATGCGCCGCTTTTCGCGGCGGCGGTTGAGCAGGGCCAGGCCGCCCAGTATCAGCAGCCGCGCCACGCCGAGCGTGATCGCCGTGGTCAGCAGCCAGCGGATGAAATGGCCGAAAAAGCCCAGCCCCAGGAACACCATGCGATCGGCCCACTGCGATACCGAGCCTGGCTGGATCGCGGGCATGGTCTGCGCCTGGGTCAGTCCGGCCAGCGCGGAGACGGTGACGAACTGGTAACCCTGCGCGCGCAGGCCGTCGATGATGCGCGGCAGCGCGGCCACGGTTTGCGAGCGCTCGCCACCGCCGTCGTGCAGCAGCACGACCTGGCCCTTGCGGTCGACGTTGGTGGTCTCGATGCCGGCGACCACGTTTTTCACGATCGCATCGACGCCGGGGCGTTGCCAGTCTTCGGCGTCCACATGCAGGCCCACCGAGAGGTAGCCCATTTTCTGCGCGATCTGGATCGGCACCAGTTCGTCGGCGGTGGTCGGTTCGGC
>Ga0164242_10009699_pt1 | contig 10359 bp, 10 predicted proteins | sample OricomgcompostMG_FD_108783 | JGI IMG/M metagenome (GOLD analysis project Ga0164242, IMG submission 108783) | Miracle-Growth compost microbial communities from Emeryville, California, USA - Original compost - Miracle growth compost (MG) ... | reverse complement strand
CTTCTGGGCCGCCTACGAGGACCTGGTCAAGAAGGCCCGCGACAACAAGCTCACCGTCGAGGACTTCCAGGGCACCTCGATCAGCCTCACCAACCCCGGCGGCATCGGCACCGTGCACTCGGTTCCGCGGCTGATGAAGGGCCAGGGCGCGATCATCGGCGTCGGCGCGATGGAGTACCCCGCCGAATGGCAGGGCGCCTCCGCCGAGACGATCGCCAAGAACGGCGTCAGCAAGGTCATGACGCTGACCTCGACGTACGACCACCGCGTCATCCAGGGCGCCGGCTCGGGCGAGTTCCTCAAGCTGATGCACGAGCTGCTGCTCGGCAAGGACGGCTTCTACGACGACATCTTCCGCTCGCTGCGGATCCCCTACGAGCCGATCCGCTGGAACCGCGACGTGGCCACCAGCCACGACGACCAGATCAGCAAGCAGGCCCGGGTCCTCGAGCTGATCCACGCGTTCCGGGTGCGCGGCCACATGATGGCCGACACCGATCCGCTGGAGTACAAGCAGCGCAGTCACCCCGACCTGCAGATCGAGTCGCACGGCCTGACCCTGTGGGACCTCGAGCGCGAGTTCCCGACCGGCTCGTTCGGCGGCGCCGACCGGCCGTTCATGAAGCTGCGCGACATCCTCGGCGTGCTGCGTGACGCCTACGTGCGCACCACCGGCATCGAGTACATGCACATCCAGGACCCGGAGCAGCGCCGCTGGATCCAGGAGCGGGTGGAGCGGCCCTTCGACAAGACCCCGCGCGACGAACAGCTGCGGATCCTGGAGAAGCTCAACGAGGCCGAGGCCTTCGAGACGTTCCTGCAGACCAAGTTCGTCGGCCAGAAGCGCTTCTCGCTCGAGGGCGGCGAGACCACCATCCCGGTGGTCGACGAGATCTGCGAGGCGGCGGCCCAGGCCGGCCTCGAGGAGGTCGCCATCGGGATGGCCCACCGCGGCCGGCTCAACATGCTGGCCAACATCGTGGGCAAGTCCTACAACCAGATCTTCCGCGAGTTCGAGGGCAACATCGACCCGCGCACGGTGCAGGGCTCCGGCGACGTCAAGTACCACCTCGGCGCCGAGGGCGAGTTCGTGGCGGGCAGCGGCGACACCATCAAGGTCTCGATCGCCGCGAACCCCTCGCACCTGGAGACCGTCGACCCGGTCCTGGAGGGCATCGCCCGGGCGAAGCAGGACGTGCTGGACCAGGGCGCGGCGTACCCGGTCCTTCCGCTGCTGGTGCACGGCGACGCCGCCTTCGCCGGCCAGGGCGTGGTCGCGGAGACCCTCAACCTCTCCCAGCTGCGCGGCTACCGCACCGGCGGCACCGTCCACGTGGTGATCAACAACCAGGTCGGCTTCACCACCTCGCCCGGCTCCTCCCGCTCGTCGCTGTACGCGACCGACGTGGCGCGGATGGTGCAGGCGCCGATCTTCCACGTGAACGGCGACGACCCGGAGGCGTGCGTGCGCGTGGCGCGGCTGGCCTTCGACTACCGCCAGGCGTTCAACAAGGACGTCGTGATCGACCTGGTCTGCTACCGCCGTCGCGGCCACAACGAGGGCGACGACCCGTCGTTCACCCAGCCGCTGATGTACGACCTGATCGAGCAGAAGCGCTCGGTGCGCAAGCTCTACACCGAGTCCCTGATCGGCCGTGGCGACATCACGCTCGAGGAGGCCGAGGAGGTGCTGCGCGACTACCAGACCAAGCTGGAGCGCGTCTTCACCGAGGTCCGCGACGCCGACAAGCAGCCCGAGGCGTGGACCACCGTCCCGGACTACCCGGAGAAGCCGGTCGGCGAGGCCACCACCGCCGTCACCGACGAGGTGCTCAAGCGGATCGCCGACGCCTACGTCACCCCACCCGAGGGCTTCACCGTCCATCCCAAGGTGATGCCGCAGCTGCAGCGCCGCGCGACCTCGATCACCGAGGGCGGCATCGACTGGGGCACCGGCGAGCTGCTCGCGTTCGGCTCGTTGCTGATGGAAGGTCGCCCGGTCCGGCTCGCCGGCCAGGACTCGCGCCGTGGCACGTTCGCCTCGCGCTTCGCGACCATCATCGACCGGCACAACGCCGACGAGTGGACGCCGCTGGCCAACCTCACCGAGGACCAGGCGAAGTTCTACGTCTACGACTCGCTGCTGAGCGAGTACGCCGCGCTCGGCTTCGAGTACGGCTACTCGGTCGCCCGACCCGAGGCGCTGGTGCTGTGGGAGGCGCAGTTCGGCGACTTCGTCAACGGCGCCCAGTCGGTGATCGACGAGTACATCACCTCCGGCAAGACCAAGTGGGGCCAGGACTCCGGCGTCGTGCTGCTGCTGCCGCACGGCTACGAGGGCCAGGGCCCGGATCACTCCTCGGCCCGCATCGAGCGCTGGCTGACCATGGCCGCCGAGGACGCGTTCACGGTGGCACAGCCGTCGACGCCGGCGTCGTACTTCCACCTGCTGCGCAAGCAGGCGCTGGGCGACGAGCACAAGCCGCTGATCGTCTTCACCCCGAAGTCGATGCTGCGCCGCAAGGAGGCCGCCTCCCAGCCGAGCGACTTCACCAGCGGCACGTTCCGCCCGGTGATCGGCGACGCCACCGCCCCGAAGGAGAGCGTCGAGACGCTGCTGCTCGTCTCGGGCCGGCTCACCTGGGACCTCGTGGTCGAGCGCGGCAAGCGCGGCCTGGAGAGCAGCCACGCCATCGCGCGCGCCGAGCAGCTCTACCCCTGGCCGACCGAGGAGATCAAGGCCGAGATGGCCAGCTACCCCAACCTCAAGCGGGTCAAGTGGGTCCAAGACGAGCCGCTGAACCAGGGCCCGTGGCCGACGTTCGCGCTCAACGTGGTGCCGCAGCTGGGCGTCCCGGTCGAGGTGGTCTCGCGGCCGGCGTCCACCACGACCGCCGTCGGCACCTCCAAGCGGCACCTCGCCGAGCAGAAGGAGCTGCTGGAGAAGGCCTTCGGCTGATCGCCCCAGCGGCCGCAGACCCAGCCCTCAGGGGCTGGGTCTGCGTCATTTCCGCCTCGATTTTCGGCGTCGATATGGTGCTGCCATGTACTTCACCGACCGCGGCATCGAGGAGCTGATCAGCAGGCGCGGCGACGAGCAGGTCACGCTGGCGTGGTTGGCGGACCAGCTGCAGGCCTTCGTCGACGTACACCCGGAGTTCGAGACGCCGGTCGAGCGGCTCGCCACCTGGCTGGCCCGACTCGACGACCCGGAGGACTGACAGGTCGCCGATCGGTCGTCGGGCCCAGCAGCTACTCGTCGTCCTCCCCGCGGGCCCGCCGCGCCGCCTCGCGCAGCTCGAAGAGCTCGGTGGCCAGGCCGCCGACCGAGGCGACCACGTCACGCACCGCGCCGGCGATGATCGTGCTGACCTCGCCGACCGTGCCGGCGGTCGCGTCGACGACGCCCTGGAGCACGTCCTTGCGGATCTCGAGCTTGCTCAGGCGAGGCGTCGGACTCATGACCACAGTCTCCCCTGCCACCGCTCAGGCCGCCACCGCGGGCTCGGCGGCCGGGCTCACCTGCGCCGCACGCCGGCGACCTCGGCCCGGCAGCGCGAGCCGGCCGATCTTCACGAAGACGCTGCCCAGCTGCCGGCTCAGCGAGCCGGTGTTGTAGGGCAGCCCGTAGCGCCGGCAGATGTCACGCACCTCCGCGGCGATCTCCGGGTAGCGCCGGGCCGGCAGGTCCGGGAACAGGTGGTGCTCGATCTGGTGCGAGAGGTTGCCGGTCATGACGTGGAACAGCTTCCCGCCGGTGATGTTGGCCGAGCCGAGCAGCTGGCGGTAGTACCAGTGGCCGCGGGTCTCCTCCTCGCAGTCCTCCTGGGCGAACGTCGCCACCCCGGTCGGGAAATGACCGCAGAAGATGATGTTGAACGCCCAGATGTTGCGGATCAGGTTCGCGGTGGCGTTGCCGGCGAAGGTGAGCGGGAACAGCGGGCCGGTCAGCGCCGGGAAGAGCAGGTAGTCCTTGAGCACCTGGTTGCGGATCTTGCGGATCAGCCCGGCATGCAGCTTCTTGGTGTCGGCCCAGGTCTTGTTGCCGGCCACGATCTCGTCCACCTCGAGGTCGTGCGCCGCCACGCCCCACTCGAAGAGCACCATCAGCAGGAACGCGTAGAGCGGGTTGCCCAGGTAGTAGGGCCGCCACTCCTGCTCCTCGTCCATCCGCAGGATGCCGTAGCCGATGTCGCGGTCCTTGCCGAGGATGTTGGTGTAGGTGTGGTGCAGGTAGTTGTGGGAGTACTTCCACTGCTCGCTGGGACACACGTTGTCCCATTCGAACATCCGTGAGTTGTAGTCCGGATCGCCCAGCCAGTCGTACTGACCGTGCATCACGTTGTGCCCGATCTCCATGTTGTCGAGGATCTTGCTCACGCTGAGCGAGGCCACGGCCAGCGGCCAGGCCGGCGGCAGGTAGAACAGCGCGCGGCCGGCGGCCTCGAAGGCGCGCTGGGCCTTGACGACCTTGCGCAGGTACGCCGCGTCGGCCTCGCCGAGGTCGGCGATGATCCGCTGGCGGATCGCGTCGAGCTCGGCGCCGAACTCTTCCAGCTGCTCGGGGGTGAGGGTGGTGGTGTGGGTCATGAGGTCCTCCTAGAGGTCGATCGCGCAGTCGCCGTCGGGGGCGCTGACGCAGATCCGGATGTCGTCGTCGGGCAGCGAACTGGTCTCGCCGCTGAGGATGTTGCGGGTGACGCCATCGCTCTTGCGGGCCGTGCAGGAGAAGCAGATGCCCATCCGGCAGCCGTACTCCGGCGTCAGCCCGGCGGCCTCGGCCTGCTCCAGCACCGGGGCGCCGGTGTTGGGCACGGTGACGCCGCTGCGGGTGAACGTGAGCGAGCCGCCGGCCGTCCCCGAGACGCGCGGCGGCTTGAAGTACTCCACTCGCAGCGCGTCGCTTCCGTCGTACGCCGCCCGGGCGGCCTCGATCAGCGACGCCGGCCCGCATGCCCAGGCGGGCACGTCGCGATAGCCCGGCACCAGCCGCTCGAGGAACGCCGGCGAGAGGTAGGGGTCGCCCTGTCGCGGGTGCAGCACGTGCACGTCGATGCCGTGGCCCGAGCGGGCTACCTCGGCGAGCTCGGCACCGAAGATGGTGTGCTCGGGGCTCTGCGCGAAGTGCAGGAACGTGATCCGGCCGCGGTGGGTACGCCGCTGCAGCGACCGCAGCATCGCCATCACCGGCGTGATGCCGGAGCCGCCGGAGAGCAGCAGCACGTGCTCGGGCATCCGGTCGGGCAGCACGAAGTCGCCCTCGGCCTGGGACAGGTGGACGAGCTGGCCCGGCCGCGCCCGCTCGGTGAGGAAGGTCGAGACGCTGCGCTCCCCCGCCTCGGGGTTGGCCCGGATGGTCAGGGTGAACCGGTCGCCCGGGTGGGAGTCGGGGCTGGAGATCGAGAAGACCCGCGTCGTACGGCGGGTGCCGTCGACCTCGACGCCCACGCTGACGTGCTGTCCGGCGCGGTGACCGGCCCAGGTCGAGGTCGGCTGCAGCGTCACCGTGGCGACCGTCGGGTGGCCGGCCACCGCGACCTCCCGCTCGACCGAGACGATCCGGGCGCGCACCTCGTGCGCGGCCCACATCGGGTTGATCTGCTTGAGGTACCGGTCGATGCCGTGTGGCGAGGCGAGCGCGGCCACCGTCCGTGAGCGCAGGACGCGCCCGGCGAGGTCGATGCTCATGCATCGCTCCTTTCAGTGCACAACTGTTCACTGACACGATGTCGGCTCACGCCCCGTGCGTCAAGGGTGATGCGTAACACGTGTGCACTAAGATCGCGGGCGTGACCGAGGTGGAGAGCCGCGCCGACCGCAAGGAGCGCACCCGCCGTGCGTTGCTCGACGCCGCGCTCGAGCTGGCCGAGGAGTCCAGCCTGACCGGCGTCTCGCTGCGCCAGATGGCCAAGGAGGCGGGCATCGTCCCGACCGCGTTCTACCGGCACTTCGGCTCGCTCGACGACGTCGGCCTGGCCCTGGTGGACGAGTCGTTCGTGTCCCTGCGCGCGATGCTGCGGGAGGTACGCCGCCCCGGGGCCGCCGACGGCGCCGGCGAGATCGTCGACAGGTCGCTGCGCATCCTGCTCGACCACGTGCATCGGCACCGCGCACACTTCGCGTTCATCGCCCGCGAGCGGGCCGCGGGGCCGCCGGTGGTGCGCGAGGCGATCCGACACGAGATCGAGCTGTGCGAGCACGAGCTGGCCACCGACCTGGCCCGGCTGCCCGGCACGCAACAGTGGTCGACCGACGACCTGCACGTGCTGGCCGGGCTGCTGGTGAGCACCGTGGTCGCCACCGCCGAGGAGATCCTGGCCGCCCGTCCCGAGCAGGAGACCCGGCTGCTGGCCACCGCTCGGCGGCGGCTGCTGATGGTCTTCGTCGGCGCCTTCAACTGGCGCTCGAGCTAGGCACGCCTAGTTCGGCCGGACCGACACCTCGGGCAGCTGCGCGTCGCGGGACAGGTCCAGCACCCCCACGATGACCTCGGCGACGGTCTCGGGCCGGATCCAGCGCCCGGCGTCGTACTCCCTGCCCTCCTGGCGGTGCACCTTCTCCTGCATCGCCGTGGCGGTACGGCCAGGGAAGACGCTGGTGACGCGGAGGTCGGGCTCCTCGGCCCGCAGCGCGTCGGCGAGAGCCCGCAGGCCGAACTTCGAGGCCGCGTACGCCGCCCATTCCGGGTTGGCCCGCAGCCCCGAGCCGCTGTTGACGAAGACGACGGTGCCGTATGCCACCCGAAGCTGCGGCAGCACGGCCCGGGTCAGCAGAGCGGGTGCGACCAGGTTGACGGCGACCTGCTCCTGCCATGCCCGGGCGCCTAGGTCGGCGACCGGGCCCAGCTCCACCACCCCGGCGGCGTGGACCAGCCCGTCGAACGCCTCCGGCCACTCGCGCAGCGACTCGATGGCGGCCGCGTCGGCCAGATCGGCGACGACCTCGATGCAGCCTCGGGGCGCGCGACCGGGGCGGCGTACCACCGCCCACACCTCGTCGCCGCGGGCCAGCAGCCGCTCGGCGAGGACGCGGCCGATCCCCGAGCCCGCGCCGGTGACCAGGTGACGCATCAGCGGGTGAAGACGATCTTGCCGAACAGCTCGCCCGCCTCCATCGCCTCGAAGCCCGCCCGGGCCTGCTCCATCGGCAGGGTGCGGTCGATGAGCGGCTTGGTGCCGGTCGCGTCCAGCAGGGAGGCCAGCGAGGCGAGCTCGCCGCGGGTGCCCATGGTGGAGCCGATCACCCGCAGTTGCAGGAAGAAGATGTGGGTCACCATGGCGTCGTCGAGCTGCGGGCCGGACGTCGTACCGCTGATCACGATCGCGCCGCCGGGCTTGAGCGAGCGGATCGAGTGCTCCCAGGTGGCCCGGCCGACGGTCTCCATCACCGCGTCCACCTTGGCCGGTAGCCGTTCGCCGGAGGGGTGCACCTCGTGCGCCCCGATCTCCAGCGCGCGGGCCCGCTTGGCCTCGTCGCGGGACGTGGCGATCACCCGCAGACCGGCCGCGCGGGCCAGCGTGATCAGTGCGGTGGCGACGCCGCCGCCGGCACCCTGGACCAGCACGCTGTCGCCGGCCTTGAGGCCACCTTGGGTGAAGAGCATCCGGTACGCCGTCAACCAGGCCGTCGGCAGGCACGCCGCCTCCTCGAAGGAGAAGCCCTCCGGCAGCGGAATGACATTGCGCCGGGGCACCGCGACCTTCTCGGCGAAGGTGCCCTGGTGCAGCTCGGAGAGCAGCGACCGCTTGGGGTCGGTGGTCTCGTCGCCGGCCCAGTCCGGATCGCTGATCACGGCGTGCACCACGACCGGGCTGCCGTCCTCGTCGTACCCGGCCGCGTCGCAGCCCAGGATCATCGGGAGGCGGTCCTGCTTCAGCCCCTGACCGCGTAGCGACCACAGGTCGTGGTGATTGAGGCTGGCGGCCTTGACGGTGACGGTGGTCCAGCCGTCGGGGACGACGGGGTCGGGGCGCTCCCCCACCACCAGCCCGCCCAGCGGGTCCTCACGGCTGATCTTGTCGGCGTAGACGGCGAACATGGCTCCAACCTAGGCGTCGAACGGTCAGTTGCGGGCGACGCCGTCGCGACGGGCCGCCTCGGCGACCGCGGCGGCCACGGCCGGGCCCACGCGCGGGTCGAACGGCGCCGGGATGACGTAGTCCTCGGCCAGCCTGTCGCCGACCAGGCCGGCCAGTGCCTGCGCAGCGGCCAGTTTCATGCCCTCGGTGATCGCGGTGGCACGTGCGTCGAAGGTGCCCCGGAAGATTCCCGGGAACGCCAGCACGTTGTTGATCTGGTTGGGGAAGTCGGAGCGGCCCGTCGCCACCACCCGCGCGTGGCGGTGCGCGACCTCGGGGTGGATCTCCGGGTTCGGGTTCGCCATCGCGAAGATGATCGCCTCGGGCGCCATGGTGGCCACGATCCCCTCGGGCACGGTGCCACCGGAGACGCCGACGTACACGTCGGCGCCGGCCATCGCCTCGGCGAGGCCCCCGCTGCGACCGGTGCGGTCGGCCGTCACCGCGGCGAGCGCCTTCTTGGCCGGCGTCAGGTCCTCGCGGGAGCTGTGCAGGATGCCCTTGCGGTCGAGGACGACGAGGTCCTTCACGCCGTACTGGAGCAGGATCTTGGCGACCGCGACACCGGCCGCACCGGCGCCCTGGATCACCACCCGGGTGCTCTCCGGGGTCCGGCCGGTCAGCGTGAGCGCGCTGGTCAGCGCGGCGAGCGTGACCACCGCGGTGCCGTGCTGGTCGTCGTGGAAGACCGGGATGTCCAGGCGCTCCTTGAGCCGCTCCTCGATCTCGAAGCAGCGCGGCGCGGAGATGTCCTCCAGGTTGATCCCACCGAAGCTCGGTGCCATCCGCACCACCGTCTCGACGATCTCGTCCACATCGGTGGTCGCCAGACAGATCGGAATGCTGTCCACCCCGCCGAACTGCTTGAACAGCACCGCCTTACCCTCCATCACCGGCATCGCGGCGTCGGGGCCGATGTCGCCCAGGCCCAGCACCGCGGTGCCGTCGGTGACGACCGCGACCGTGTTGGGCACCCAGGTGTAGATCTCCTTGAGCGCGGGATCCTCGGCGATCGCGGTGCACACCCGGGCGACGCCCGGCGTGTAGGCCTTCGACAGCGACTCGCGGTCGTCGACGGCTGCGGTCGCGGCGATGACCATCTTGCCTCCGACGTGGAGGTCGAAGACCGGGTCGCCGGCGTAGGGATGCGTGTTCTCAGTCATGGCGCAACAGCTTCTCGGGAAGACGTGTGGGCGGGCGTCGCGTCGAGGTGGTGTCGCGGGGACCATCCGGCGCGGGGTGTGCACCATCGGGTTCCGGCCAGTTTCGCACAGCCCGGCGGCCGCGTTGAGAGGGTGACGGCTATGGGCTAGGTCACAGCCGCCTTCGGTCCAGGGGCCGCGGTCGCGGCCACAGGCGCAGCAGGGGTACGGCGATGACGTCGGCGTCGGCGACCACCCCCCGGTGGCGTGAGTCCACGCCGCGATCGGGATTGTCGCTGAGCAGCCACCAGCCGCTCGCGCCGGTGCGGGTCCGGCGTCGCTCGACGGCCCGCTTGACCGCGACGGTGCCATCGGCGAAGCGGGCCACGACCAGCCCGCCGGTCCGCGGCGTACGGCGGTAGGAGACCAACAGGACGTCGCCGGGACGCAGTGTCGGCAGCATCGACTCCCCGCTGACACGGGCGAGTCCGATCCGTGGAACGGGTACCAGTACGGAGCGCTGCGGCACGCGAGTAGTGTCGCAGGCAGAACGCACCCGTTCGACGATCGAGAGGATCAGCATGTTCGCGCGCTTGTTCGCCCCCACGCTCGAGGTCTCCGCCCACTGCGACCTGCCGTGTGGCGTCTACGACCCGGCTCAGGCCCGCATCGAGGCCGAGTCCGTCAAGGCCATCATCGCGAAGGCCAACGACAGCTCCGACCCCGACTTCCGCACCCGCGCGGTGCTCATCAAGGAGCAGCGCTCGGAGCTCGTCAAGCACCACCTGTGGGTGCTGTGGACCGACTACTTCAAGGCCCCGCACTTCGAGAAGTACCCGCAGCTTCACACCCTCTTCAACGAGGCCACCAAGCTCGCCGGCGCCTCCGGCACCAAGGGCACCCTCGACGAGGCCGTGGCCGACCAGCTGCTCGCCAAGATCGATGAGATCGCGGAGATCTTCTGGGAGACGAAGAAGGCGTGAGCCTTCCGGGCAGATCGCCTGCCCGCTGAAACGCCGCCTCGACGCCGCCTCGGTCCGCACGGAGTCCCCAGGACTCGGCGGACCGAGCGCGGCGTCGACGCATGTTGCGGGGCGCATGGGGCGAGTCGATCCTCGTCGCGCTCGAGTGAACGATGG